>SDBT01016402.1_pt1 | contig 11724 bp, 6 predicted proteins | sample 2277101 | NCBI WGS metagenome assembly SDBT01 (sample SAMN10404973, study PRJNA504765) | marine sediment metagenome | isolation source: marine sediment core GS10_PC15, 103 cmbsf | place: Arctic Ocean: Southern Knipovich Ridge | collected 2010
TATCGGCGCCGGCACGGATGTAGCCATGGAATCGGCCAAGATTGTCCTTATGAAGAGCGATATCCTCGATGTGGTCAAGGCCTACAAATTAAGCAGCGCTACTTTAAGAAACATCAAACAGAATCTATTCTGGGCTTTTGCATACAACTCCATAGGTATCCCCATTGCCGCCGGTGTGCTTTATCCATTTTTTGGCTTTCTTCTCAGTCCGGTAATTGCCGCCGCAGCGATGGCGTTTTCCTCTATTTCTGTGATTTCCAACGCCCTGAGATTGAAAGGTGCTAGACTGTAAAAAAAGGAAAATACATTTGTGTATGGATGGCGAAACTCTCTCCCTTGCATTCAATTCCATATAAAACAGGGTTAAAAACTGGCCGGTCCCACTCCGTTACTCTTGACCATGATCTGGTCGCTATTACTTTACTTAAAGATACCAATGGGCACGAGTATCACCCGGGTAACTGGAAGTCATAGGGGACGTTATCTGATGTTAGCATAGATATCATACTGCAAATGAAAAAAGAAGAAAGTTGCTACCTATCCATAAGCATTTGCAACCCACCGTTTTCTATGTTAAGAATATATAAAAAGTTAGCGTCAGAAAATTTTAGTTTTTAGATTTCAACTTGCAATAAACTCTTTGAAGAATGGGGGTTTTTACTAGATAAAAAAGGGTGTTATATAGGAGTGTCCCGTATTATAACTTCAATAATCAGAATGGGGGTATCGATGAGCGTTAGTACCAGAAAAGGGGATAACGGTTATACCAGCCTCTTGAGAGGTGAAAGGGTTCCCAAATACCATCCGGTCACCGAAGCGGGCGGGACGCTCGACGAGGTCAACTCGGTTTTAGGATTGGCCAGGGCGGCTTCGAAGGAAAAAAGAATCAAACGGATTATATTACAGGTCCAAAAACATCTTTTTATCATTGGAGCGGAAATTTCCGTTCCCAAGGGAAAGGGTAAACCGCCAAAAAAAACCATTTCTGAAACTGACGTAAAATGGCTGGAACGACTAATAGAAGAGCTGGAGGAAGCCCTCTCGCTTCCCCCGGGATTCGTGGTCTTTGGACAAGAAGAGAGCCCAGCCCACCTGGATGTTGCCCGAACAACAGTTCGAAAAGCGGAACGGCTAGTTGCCAGGATGAAAGACGAAGATATGATTGAAAACGTCTATCTTCTTAAATATCTCAACCGTCTTTCGGATCTGATTTTTGTTCTGGCCTGTTTTGAAGAAAAGGACGAGATAGAAAGAGCTAAAATCCGCCGTGCCTTCTTTTATTCTCAATGGTCCGATCCCATATTTCGTAGATGGACAATATTGACAGGTGCTATCGTTTTAGTGCTTATTGTTACAATAATCCTTCTGGTGCTCCTTCATGGTCAATCCCCTGAAATAACCCCTCGCCAAATGATGAAACAACACATTGAAGAGATGGAATCTATGCATGAGCCAACGGATATACCCGGAACACCGGCGGTAAAATAAAAACTTATTTCTCAGACTCACATGTCAAGTGATTCCAAATTTTCTTTTCGCATTTATTCGCCGAACATAAATTTTTCTGAAATTCTCTTAATATAGGATGTCCCCTATGATGGATGCCTGTCCCGAAACCTCTACCATCTTTCCAGACCTGTTTAGTAAATACCCACCGGTTAAGTCCAATTACGGTAAAAACTGAATACTTTATACCCACAATTTTAAAATTGTTAATATTATAAATTTATATCTTAGTCATAACAAAAAATTAACTTATTTAAATCAAATAGTTAGACATAAATAGCAAAAATTGGCATCGAATTTGCTATATCACTATGTAGGCATTACATTATGATAATCAAGCAGCAAATCAAATAAAGAAAGGATTTTAAAATGGCCCGGACAAAAGGAAAGGTTACCGGCACTGCAGAAGACGGTTGGGCCCAGTTGATCATCGCTGCCAACCCAACTTATGCCCTTCTGTAAAAGCTTAAAACGTTTTCGCTAAAAACAGATTTCAAACATAAATACGATCACTCCAAACGTGCCATAATCCTTACCTTATTAAATAACGAATTTTCTTATATTAAGTCTTTTTGCTTGACCTTAAATTATATGAATATAAAATGATTAAACATCGTTATAAAAATAGCCGACACGACCACACCGAAATAAAAGATTCTTCTGTTATGCGTACCGATACGAACCAAATATTTAAAACCGGATTTGTCCTCAATGACAAATGGGTAATCATCGAATTCATCGGTAAAGGGGCCATGGGTGAGGTCTACCGCGCACACCAGTTGAATCTCAAGCGCGATGTGGCTATCAAGGTTATCTCACAGGAAATGCTTCAGTCCTACGAAGAAGATTCCGAAGAGATCGAAATTGCTTACCAGCGATTCAGACGTGAAGTCCAGGCCATGGCCCGCATTCGCCACCTCAATGTCCTGCAAATCTTCGATTACGGATCTGAAACACTTATAAAAGAAGAAAGTGAATTTACGGTCGAATATATTGTCATGGAATATATTCCCGGAGCCACTTTTCAATTTACCATGCCGGAAGAAGGATTGTTTCCTGAAGCGGATCTGATTAAAAACTGGCTGGAAGAATACTTTCTCCCCTTGCTTGATGGCGTTGAAGCCATTCACTCCGGTAACATTATTCATCGGGACCTGAAGCCTGAAAATATTCTAATGGACGGCGATATCCCAAAAATCGCCGATTTCGGCATTGCTCGCTCAAGCCTGATGAAATCGGTGACGCAATCAATCGATGTCAAAGGGACTCCCGCTTATATGTCCCCTGAACATTTCTTAGACTTTAAAAACGCCGATCAGCAAAGCGACATCTATTCATTGGGTAAGATTCTATTCGAAGCCATATCCGGAAAGATTGGCCGTGAGAAAACACCTTTTAAATGTGTTCACCTATCAAACCCGGACACCCCTTTTCTTAAAAAACTGGATCAGATTATTCAGGAATCGACAGCAGAGGAAAAAGAAAAACGATTTAAATCGGTTAGCGAAATTCGAAATGCACTGCTTGAGTCTCTCTCGCTTTTTGACCGGGGTCCCGTGCTAAAAGCTCTAAAAAGTTCCGGTCGCTTTTCATTTTTGCGCCAGCCTCGATTTATATGGACAGGCCTTTCCATTGTCATTTTTTCTGCAGCAGCCATAGGTCTCTGGCATCATATCAAGCATAATGAATCATTGGAAACTTTTAAAAGGGTCCAGCCGGCTATAGAAGAAGCGCCAACATCATCAAGGAAACCTTCCGACCTTCCAGCCGAATCCATAAGGGGCAAAGACGGTATAATTATGCGCTTCATCCCGGGCGGCAACCTTACGATTCAATCTTTGGATTCTGCTAAGGCGGACCGGGCAGTTCAGATGCGCCCCTTTTACCTGGATAAAAATAAGGTGACGAACCATCACTTTGTTGAATTTCTTAATGCCATAAAAGCAACTCTGACGATAAGTGGCGGGATCGTCAAAAAAAAGGACCATATATGGATCTATTTGGGTGTGGGTAACGAGCCCCAGGATCAGATCATCTATGAAAACGGACGGTTTTATTTACGTGAAATTGAGTATGCCGCGTTTCCGGTTGTCCGTGTTACCTGGTATGGCGCCGCAGCTTATGCGAGTCATTATAATAAACGTCTGCTAACAGAATACGAGTGGAAGTACCTGAATGCAAAAAATCTGGTCGGTGATGTGGCCGGGTCCTCTGAAAAAGAAACTTTATCCGCCCCTGATCAGCATACCCATATGATGTCTTTGCCTTCAGGGAGTGAAGACGCCAATATGAAAGTCACCGAAGTTGATAAAGGCACAAACGGAACCACCCACCCAATGCCGTCCCCCCAATCGAATGATGAGAAGTACCGCAAAGCAATTTCTAAAGAATGGATTACACAAGCCGCCGCGGTCTTTAAAAAGCGCCTAAAAGAGGGAGTAAAAGGCTCTGAGGTTTATAACAGTCTGGTCGCTGGTACATCTATTGGTGCCGGCAGGGAATCAATCAATTATCGATATCCCTGGGAAGCGTTTGCCGATGTCGGATTCAGATGTGCTCTTTCTTTTAAACCTGAATAAAAAACACAATAACCGGCATCTGAAATTACCAGCTGCAAAATTTAAATAATGTTTATTTTTAAAAAAAAAATACCAGGCGTCACTGGGAGTGTGTTTATAAAAAATAATCATCTACTGAGGTTGGCTGGTATCAAGCCTATCCGGAGAGATCCCTGAGCAGGGGGTTTATCTGCGGTCGGTAGTAGCTGGGCATACACGATATTATGGTGTGCCCTTAAATAGCCCTTCGATCAGTATGTTCCGGAAGGAAGTGTGCCGAACAAAAAGTACCAGACAAAGGACATACAGAAGACTTTCCTCATTATCCCATGTGTTAGAGAGACCTTTGAAAAATTCTCAATTTTGTTCAAGTTCAAGGCAGGCGAAAATTTTAACCACCCCAGTACGATCTGCCAGACCTACGGGGCAGGCATCCATACATTGAGTATTTTGAGGATAGCGCTAAAGCTTCACTGCGTGCCAAAATTTGAGCCTAACGCAGAAATTGGGCAAAAGGGGGCGTTTTGCAAAGGTCTCTTAGATTGGTTTGGATTACCTTGGCTCACAGGTATTATGATCTATAGTTTGGCTTTTCACTACTCTCCAACGAGGGAAACGTGACGATCATCAAGGCAGCATTTATTTTTCTAGGGATACCCACACTCCGTTCCAGCCAGGGAGAGGTGGATGTTCCAGGAGATGCTGGCAGCGGGATAGATAAGCGCAACACGGCGGATCGCCTTCTGTACCTTGCTCGAAAAGAAGAGAAGCTTTCTTAAACTCTCGCCGGCGGTAAAGTTCGAGCCCCTGACAAAAACATTCCTCTGCTCTGGAAAGACGGTAGTCTTTTTCTCCTAAGACCTCAAAGATCTGGATAGGGCACGACTTTCCTTTTATGACAAGATGATCGATGATACGGGTCACAAACTTACTTCCTATTTCCCGATTCGTGGACTCACTGATCAGGATATTTGTACTGTACTGTTTATTAAGGCTTTCCAGGCGTGAGGAGATGTTGACCTCATCGCCGATAACCGTGAAATCCATTCGTTTTTCACAGCCAATATTACCTGAGAGCACCTCACCTGTGCAGATGCCGATACCGATTTCGATGGGTCTCTGGCTTAAGGCTTTCCTCTGTGCGTTAAATTTGGCCAATTCCGATCGCATCATGAGGGCGGTTCTAACAGCTCGCTCTGCGTCGTCGTCCTGGGTATAAGGGACACCGAAAACAGCCATGACGGTATCTCCAATGTATTTGTCAAGAACGCCCCTGTACTGGAAGATGATATCGACCATGATACTAAAATACTGATTGAGAAACTCCACGGTCTTTTCTGCGGTAAGGGTCTCAGCTAACCCTGTAAATCCCCGTATATCAGAAAATAAGACGCTGGCCTTACCACGAACACCCCCCAGGGCTTGTTTATTGGGATCGTCCAGCACCTTTTCCACAATATCTTTGGCCATATAACGCGTCAACGTGCTTTTCATCCTCTTTTCCCGGGTAATGTCCTCAAAGACAAGAACTAAGCCTTGGTGCTCACCCTTATGGTCCATTAGCGGGAGGAAGTTAAGATTAACGGAATGTTTTCCGCTCCCAGGTAGTGACATCTCCACATCATAATCTACTGCTGCACGATGGGACGCGTAGACACTGTCTATGATGTCTATTACATTTTGGTTTTCATTGCCTAGAATCTTTTGGAATTCTTTTTGAAGGATGGAATCAGAAACCTCTTGAAAGAGGTTTATGGCGGCACGGTTAGCCGTAACTACCCGGTATGCATTGTCTAAAGTGATTATACTGTTGGTGATGCTCTCGTGAACGCTCTCTAGGTAGTTCTTCATGTTCAGCGTCTGTTCATAAAGCTGAGCATTCTCCAGCACCACAGCGATTTGAGAACAAAGTGCTCGAAGAAGGTCTTCATCCTCCTTATCAAACTCGCCCTCCTTCTTGTTCATGGCCTCTGTAACGCCAATGATTTTTCCCTCTCGATTAATAACGGGGACACTGATAAGGCTTTTTGTCCTGTAACCGGTTGTCTGGTCAATGGCTGGATTAAAACGGGGATCTCTATAAGCATCCCTGATATTTAATTCCTGTCCGGTGGAAGCAACATATCCGGCAAGTCCCTCTGAACACGGGAAGCGGATCTCAGAGACCTCTGCTCCTTGGGCCACCTTGGACCATAGTTCATCAGTTTCGTGATCCAAAAGAAAGAGGGAGCTGCGTTCTGCGTTAAGGATTTCCGATACCTTATTGATGATTTTGCTGATGAGGATCTCCAGATTCAGGGTCTGTGACAAAGAGTTGGCTACATCCAGAAGGATGGCCATTTTTCCATGATTGGCCAGAATCTTTTTGTAAAGCTGAAAATTTTCTACTGCAATGGCCGTCTGATAGGAAAAGGCCCGAAACAGGGCTTCATCGTCCTGGTCAAAGGCTCCACCTTTTTTGTTGATGACCTGGATAACCCCGAGAGTCTCTCCCTGTAAGTTCTTTATAGGTCCGCACAAAATGGACTTGGTGCGATAACCGGTGCGTTTATCAACATCCGGGTTGAAGCGTGGGTCAACGTAGGCATCCTGTATATTAAGGAGTTGATCGTGCTGCGCCACCCAGCCTGCAATACCTTTGCCAAGTGGGATCCTGATCTCACGACTTTCTTCACCCTCTGCCACCTTGGACCAAAGTTCGCCGGCAAGTGCATCAACCAGGAAGAGGGAGGCACGATCAGCATTCATTACGTTGCTGGCCATAAGCACTATCCGATTAATCAACCCTTCGATACCTGTATGAAGTGCCAGGATTTCAGACATGTCCAGAAAGCCACGAAGATTCTCAAGAGATTTCTCGACAGTTCTGCTCTTCTGCAAAGTCTCTTGAAATCGAAGATTCGACCGGCGTAATCGTCCGATCACGATATCCAGAAAATTTGTGGCCAGTTTTGGTACCATCTCAAAGGCCCAGCCAAGCTCTTTGTAATTGACCTCCAAGAGCTGAGAATCTTCAAGGGCGCGAACCGAGGCCGAGCGTCTACCACCTGAAAAATAGCCCATTTCCCCCAAACATTCACCAGAGTCTACCGCTTCAAGAGGTATCTCTTCTCCATACTCTCCCTTCCGATAAACCAGGACTCTACCTTCAATTAGGACGAAGAACGAATTATATGAGGTGTCTTGATGGATAAAATCTTCTCCAGCTGCAACACTCTTTTCATGAACCAGTTCGCGGAATTCCAGTAACTCATCATTGGTTAGCCCGGAGAACAGGCGGCATGTTTTCAACCGATCCAACCTCTGGCGATGAATAGCCTCCTTCAAACTATCTTGGGTGATAGCCTGTGATTCCAACAGTATTTCTCCCAAAAGTTTTTTAATGCCTTTTGAAGCGAGTCTGTTTTGGAGGCTTAACCCTTGATTGATGGTGTCAATGCCGCAGGTAAGGTAGTGACCAATTTTTTTGGCCCTCGGAGAGCAATTATGATTTGCATTCATAACAAGACCTCCATCCACACACCAATTTATTGAAGATTAGTCACCGGGCGCTTAGGTTAAATCTGATACCTGCAGGGTGATCTCTGAATGAGGTTAAGCGCTAGTAAGATCCCGAGATCTAATAAAAATACCCCCGTCAACCTGCCAGGTCAAGGAAAAAGGCTTTTAAATCCACTTAATTTTCCCATTTTCTGTCTTTCTCTAGCCACAGACCATTTACCTTAGATTCCTGTATCTTGTGGTATCTGGGAGCACCCTCAGATTGAAGCATACGTGCCATAGTCTGGAATCACGATCATCAAGATTTTATTAACGATTAATACCACTATTGGAAAGTTTTTGGACTTTTCAATTCTTTCCAATTATAGCAGTAATCGTTAGCTCAGCATAACGATACGGATAAGTCGATGAAAAAGCCAAGAAGACGTTGGTTATAGGTACGTTTAAGTATGAACTACGTAAAAATAGAAATTGTGGCGGCTTTTTCAGTCGGATTTAATCCGCTGGTTCGGCCTATCGTTACAATGTCAATACTTGGGAATTAGAACATTATGGGATCTATACGCATCAAGACTTCCTGAAGTAGATTTTCCGGACATTTACTAATAAGAGACGCTTTTCTTGCTTTGGAGTCAAGAGAACGTAACTGGTCTGCCATGATCACCCCAGCAACTTTTTTTCCTTTAGGTATAGCTACATAAAATGGATTTTTACGGTTCGTGTTGCTGATGGGGCAAACAAAGACAAATCCCAACTTTTTATTAAAAGCACTATGACTTACCACTAGAGCTGGCCGGCTTCCTTTTTGTTCATGCCCAGCTTGTGGGTTAAAATTGAGGTGAATAAAATCTCCGCGGTTTGGTATATAGTCTACCAAATTTCCTCTCCTTCCGGTTTACCCCATGAAATTTCTTCGTTGGGTTCTTGCATTTGATCTAGTAATTCTCGCAATGTGTATTTTTTCCGGGGAGCCACGGGTTTTAAAATCAATTCTCCATCCTTTAATGAACAACTTAGCCGATCTTTTGCTCTCAAATGAAGTGATTCTAATACGTGCTTTGGGAGTCGAATGCCAAGCGAATTGCCCCATTTCCCAATTTGCAATTCCATAATATCTTGCATGTTTCTACCTCCTTGCATTTAGAATATACATTGTATATCCTCAAAAGGGAAATGTCAATCATAGAAAATCAGTTCGTTGGAAAAATTTTGGCTATCGGTGTCAAAGTCTGAATTGTGAATTAAATTTTTCAAATTCGTTTTTCACTTTTCTCATCCCGCGAACGTTAAGGTTCACCTGCATTTTGGAGCGGAGCGGAAAAATGTCAGGTGAAACGATTTCTGTCATAAAAGTCGAGTTGGGTGGTGATGGCTTTGCCGATGCCATCCATCTCAGTGTAAGAAATCGACCCTGCTGAATTGATTAGACGCTTTTTACTTACCGTGGCAATCTGATCTGAGACCTTTGAAAAATGCTTCCCGCTGTAGCGGGATTCAAGTTCAAGGCAGGCGATCCGCCTGAGGCGGATTAACCAGAGGAATACATTGAGTATTTTGAGGATTAAAATTTGAGCCTAACGTCCCGCAGTAGCGGGAGGCAAAAGGGGGCGTTTTTCAAAGGTCTCATTCTGTCGATGCTTCCAGTAGTAGTTGTTTAGTGTGAACTGATATGAAATCCGTTCGGTGTAAGCAGAAGAAATGCTACTAAAAATGCTCCCTCTTGGTGGACTCTATCCGGCAATTTCGCAAGGAATTCGATAGTATTGTTGTAAAACCAACGCTGAAAGCGTCTTTGTTGAGATTTCAGAGAAGCTTCAAGGAGACTGCGCTGCATATCGTCCAAGCGAATGCCAAGAATCAGCCCCTCTTCATCCCGTGATGTGAATCGTTCCTGCCATTCGCGAATCAGCTGGGAGGGTTCCCGGTGCAGCATACCCAGATCAAAGTAAAATGCATTGTAAATACCCAACAGGCGGGCAATAGAAAGAGATAATTCGTCTTTCGCCTGAGGAGGAATATCAAGCAGGTACTTCTGAAGCAGCATGTTGTAATGGCAAGTATTTCCCCAGAGCGAGATTGCTCTAGCACCTTCAATCAGCACGTAGGGGTTTTCCGATTCCATAAATTTTTTCTCGATCAATGGAAGCGTGCTCCGTTCATCAAATCCGACAAGGGCATGGATGGCTGCACCGCTGAGCAGAAAATCTTCACTGTTGATTGCCTTGCAAAGCAGTGGCGCAGCTTCAACTACTTTCCAATGGCCGAGCCAATAGGCCGCCTGATGCGCTGTGGTGAATTGATTTACCTGCAAGTCTATTTCAAGAGTGGAAATTAGGGTTTTGGTGGGCTTGGCCCGCTGGAGCGCTTCCATGGCTCTTTGGCGGATAAAGATACTGGGTGAATTCAAATAACGTTCCAAGTCTGCCTGATAGATTCGCGAATCGGTATGCATCAACGCCGAGAGGGCTTTGCTTTCTTCATCTTCACTTTGCACAGTGATAGCACGTTTTACCGCATGAATGGCTCGCCAGTCCCAAGGAGAAAAAAGGGCGCTGAGTGCATCCCGGATGCCCTGAGATTTCAGCGGGGGCAGTTTGAAGAAAACGATCGTCCGAATAATCAGCAGCAAGAGCAACCCTGCGTAGAACCAGCGAAAATGTAATAAAGGATCGGTGCTGCCGACCGAAACCAGTTTGACCCTTCCCAGCGCCCAACCCCCAAGACCAAGTGCCAGACCGCCGACTATGCCACCGAGCGCCCGGGTGATAATTCCGTGTGCAAGCTGATGGGCATGGGTGGTAATGCTGATAAAGTAATGCTGGATGGCAGCGTTGAATGCGATTTGTACATACCCGTTAATAAAAAACAGGGCACCGATTAAAACGATCATAAAGGTTTTAGGCAGAAAAATAACTAGGGCAACCCCACCGATGTCCAGAAAACTGGTAATTACCAGCAAGGGACGGGAGCCGAGCTGATCCAGAAACAGACCGTAAGTGTAGGATGCCACAATACCTCCCACAGTGGCAACAAGGACAAAAAGAATCACGTTTTGATCGGCAAGGCCGTATCCTTGCTTGGCAACCAGAATTCCGAATGCATAAGTGACGCCCTGGGTGACGGGTAGTCCCAGCATCATTGCCATGAACCACTTCCGGCCTCTGGTGGCCAGACTCCACTTGAGCTCTTCCCAAAACTTAAAAGGTGTTTTTTTTCGAAATATACCGGATTCAGGCACTTTCCAGAGAGAAACAGCGGCCGTTAAACCGCATACTATTCCTACTGTTAACAAGATCTGATAGCGATAGAGGGGTGCTGCAGTTCCGAGGAAAAAGGCCATCCCGATCGTCATCAGGATAGAACCAAATTGGGAGATTTTAGATGAGTTTGATATCAGATCGCCCCGGTCGCGCTCGGTGGTTAATTCGGTAATGATGCCTGTAAACGTCGTCAAACCCGCCGCCCGTCCCAGCATAAATCCCAGCGAACCGAAAAACATGAACCACAGCGGCATATTTTCTCCAAACCGTTGTGTCCATGGGGCTATGATCATAAATGCTGCAGAAAAACTCCGAATTACCCAGAAAAGCGATGCCGTCCCGGTTAAACCAAGTCTGGATACAGTGGCATAGCCCAATACCATCGCCGGCAGCGTTACATATTGCAAGGATGCCACAATACCCACCCAAGTTTCTGAAGCTCCAAGGCGCAACAGCAGGAGGATGACAACTCCTTCGGCCAGCGTTGCCCAGGAAAAGGAATTAAAGAATGCAAACAGATAATAAAAACGTTTTCCCCTGGCCCTCTGTTTTAGTGTAAGAGACAAATCAAATGATATTTCTTCAGCCATCCTGAAAATTCCTTTTCCTGAGACGTGATAAGGATTCCGAAACCGGCCGGCTCCAGGTAGGGTAGATTATGATTCAAACCTGTTAATACGTTGTTTACTATTACACTTATGTTTTTCTATCCGGTAAAAACTTTACTATAGGAAACACTCCTATATAACGCCTTGTTTTATCGAGTAAAAGCCCCCATTCTTCAAAGAGTTTATTATAAGTTGAGATATAAAAAATAAAATTTTCTGACGTCAACTTTTCAGATATTCTTAACATAGAAAACGGCGGGTTGCAAATGCTTATGGATAGGAAGCAACTTT
>SDBT01016403.1_pt1 | contig 11724 bp, 32 predicted proteins | sample 2277101 | NCBI WGS metagenome assembly SDBT01 (sample SAMN10404973, study PRJNA504765) | marine sediment metagenome | isolation source: marine sediment core GS10_PC15, 103 cmbsf | place: Arctic Ocean: Southern Knipovich Ridge | collected 2010
CAATGCGTCGGAGTACGGCTCGACTGCTAGGCCGTGCGGAGTCTGAACGTGATGCATTGAAGGAGACATTAGATCGTGTGGAAAAAGCCCATGAAGCTCGGATGCGTGTTAGGAAGTCTACTCCTGGCAGCGTGCGAGACAAGTACAACCGTGACAACTGAGTCGTGTTTGATTTTTTCACCTATCACATATACCCTATTGCAAGATACACCGAAAACTATCCAGCAAATCCGCGAACACAACGCGGTTTGGGAGAGTTTGGATTGTTAGTGCTGCAACACACTCTCCACTCATAATTCTTCGTACAAGTGCCATACGTGGTTGCCTCCATTAAAGGTCGCAGTGCCTATGTAGTTGTACTCTGGCTCTGGAAAGTGTCCGCCAGTCGCTACGATTTGAAAGTATCTCTGGACAAAAGGTGCGTCAGAGTCCACTTCTGCCCATATAGTAAGGAACTCATACTGATTCCCAAAGTGTAGAATTCGTGCTCCTTTGGGCATTGTTACTTCTTGTATTGGTTTAAGCGCCAGTCTATATTTGAATACTACTTTTGTCATGTTCCTGTTCCTTCCACATCCCCCGTCCTAAGCACACAACTCTCAAAACAATTCATACAAGTAGTAGCCTTCTCCCAGATTTCAAGCCTTTCCCTCGGAAGTTGCTCAAATAGTGAAGACCATTTCTTTATCCGTTTGTGATCTCTCCCATACCTCCCGAGTACATGAGGATTAGGGTGGAGGTATTTCTTGTTGCAGCTTCTACAAGTCGTATGCACCAAACAAAGAACAAGAGCATCAGGAATCTCCGACACCTCTCGTCTCTTTACTGGAGCACGAGGGAGAGGTTTATCACCCTCCTCAAGTAGCTCAAGGATTGCATCCTTAGTTTTCTTCCCCATATTTAGTCCCCTGGTTTATGTTGGAGAAGCGCCTTTGTCAGCGGGTTCACCTTTATGATAAGTTTCGCTGGGTCTTCCCTCTTCGCATGAGGGGGTTCGAGTATGAGGATCATATCTCGGATGATGTTTGAGAGGTCCGCGGCGTAGCGATCTGTCTCTGCGGCGAGGGAGAGAGCTTTGAAAAAACGATGGAGGTCATGGCGTACGTAGCACACTGAGGCGTAGGTGTCTTCCAGTACTACATCCTCCCCATTTTTCGCAAATTTCTCTACTACGGTGAAGTAGTTCTCCGGGTAATCTTTGTAATTTCTCTTTGTCATGGGCTTAACTCATTAGGTAGGCAAGACCAAGACCGATGATAGCTAGGCAGACGGATGCTCCGAGAAGGAAGGAGAGAGCCCCTATGATGACTTTTCTAGCTATCTTGTTATTTTCTTTGATCTGAATGTAGATTTCTCCATGTTGGTTGTCGTGTTGGAGTTTAGGCATGAATGGAGCCTCTCCTAGCAACTTTGATCTTTTCTTGATCGTAGCTGTTTTTTATCGCTTTGTACTGACTGTCTGATACATAACCGTTGTCGTCAAAGTTTTTCTTTACACTTCTTATATTTTTATAGCCCTTAAAATTTACCTTTTCACTTACATGCTTCAGGAGAAAATCGAGCATCTCTCCTGTACCATCAACCATGTCTGAGTGCTGGGGAAGTATAGGATTGGAGATGGTTGTCACTTCATTAGTGGGAGGACGTTTCTCATCTGTGAACAGGAGAACCTGCGCCTGAGCGACCGTTTCACACGCTTGAGTACACAGTTCAATTGCATCTTCGAGTAGTTTCTTAGCCGTCATCGTGTCGTTCATCTTTCTGGTCCTTTGCATCAACGGTGTATTTCCTGAGATCTCTCACAGCTATTTCTATTTCACTACAAGCTGCGTTGTATCCGTGTCTCCAGCTTGCTTCGGTCTCTCCAATTGGTGGTGACTTGAAGACAGAGAAGAGGTTTCGTGGAATCATCATTTCTTTAATGACTCGTATCACATCCCCTCTATAAACAGTTTGTATCTTCATAACTCACTCCCTAATCAAACAAAGTTTCTAACAAATTCTCGTCTTCCTTATTCATAATGAAATGGGTTCCTGGCTTCCCCTTCGCCTGGTCAAGAGCAGAAAGCAAAGCAACTTCCGGAGTGGAGGCTCTCCCGAAGTTGAATGCTTTTTCTCCGTCGTGTAGGTTAGCTTGCCATAGACCACTCTCAAGTTCAAAGAGGTTTCGGATGATGAAACCTTCTTGGTGGATGTAGGATATGGTTGACTCTAGTGACATTGGTATCCTTTACTTTACTAGACTCTGCTGGGCGAAACTCGACGCCGCCTTACTCTACCTTACACCACTACGTTGTGTTTCATGGTTCCAACCCCGCCGCTGCAAGAACTTCTCCCTCCGCGTCGTCAGGATTGAGTCCGTAACGACTTATGAGTTCCGCTTTTGTTTGTGCCATCAACTCTTCAAGTTGCTCATCGGAAACTTCACTACAAGAAGCTTTAGATATCTCTTCGAGGAGCAACTCGATCTCAGTCATGTAAAGAGATTCGCTCATTTCCCTATCCTTACTTTAACTGTGTATCTTCTAAGCAAACTATCATCGAGCACCAATTTTATGTGATCTTTCACTTCTTTCACTGACCAGTCCGATTGTGCCTCGACCATCATCTGAACCTCAAATACTCTCCAGTTTCCCCGTCTGGCCGCTCTTGCCCTTTTGAGTACTTCGTTATATTCATAATTCGGAACAGGTTCTCCTTGAAGAACTTTCTTCTGAATAACGATTAACTCGTTGAAAGCTTCTTCTACCTCGGCCGTCTTATTTATCCGCATGACCAGCTGCCTCTTCATAAGTATCACAAACCCCATTCAGCACTAGAGCATGAACCCTACGAATGAAGAAAGGATTAGACTTCGCGCGTTCACTCTTCTTTGCTTGGTCCGCGCAGTCGAATGCGAGTCGTTGGCGCGTCTCGTGAATTTTGATGTTAATTGACATTGGCTCCCTCGATAGGTAAACTCGTCGCTGTGATGATCCCAAGTCTGTATTCTCCGCACCATTCTTCCACTCGAACTGTAGTAGGGATAGTTACAGTTTGTTTCTCTGATACAGGAAACGGTGTTGGAGGGTAGCGTCTACACATTCCTTGCTGGGAATTTTGCTGCTCAAAGAATTTGCAGGTGAGGCATCGGGGAGAACTACTCATCAAACCTCTCCGTTATCCTTAAACCGAGGCTTTGTGACCTTTATCTTATCCACGAGGTTTGGGTGTGCCCAATTCTCGAAGAACGCTTTGGTTCTTTCTTCGATCTCCTCTCGGATGTTCTGCTTTCCAACTAGAGCAGTTAGGATAGCTGGAATCTGTATTGTGTAGAGATCTTTAGGCATGGGCGAACTCCTTCTGTTCCTCTAGTATCTGAGACAGACACATTTCCCGAGCAAGGTCGAACACGGCCATGACTGTGGGGTGGTCAGATGTGTTGTTCAGGTTTACTAATTCATGCCCCGGCAAATCGGAATATCCCATATCTAGAGCGGCGCGGTTAAGTAACTTATCCACAGGAGAACCCCAGCAAGCAACTTCAGCCAAAACAGCACCGCGCGCGCACCATTGTTCGGTGCCGTCAGTACTAACTTCATGTAAGCTGCGCTGACACCAATTCTTCGGATCACGGATACGTTCCTGAGCAGCGTCCAAGATTTGGAGAATCTCATCGTTGTGGTAGAGTGTTCCATCTAAGGGCATGACATTATCCTTTGTTGAGGATGTCTAAGAGGTAAAGTAACCAAAGAATGATAATCGAGAGGATTATCCATTTAATCATACTCTAAACTCTATAGGGGATACTTCAAGGAGTTGTTCTTTACATCTTTTCCGTTTCAGACGCGACAGAGCTTTGAATTCGATTTGACGAATTCTCTCTTTTGTGATTCCAAGCTCTTCTGAAACTTCTGAAAGGTGTAAGGGTTTCTCTCCGTCGAGTCCGTATCGACGTTCTATAATCAATCTCTCTCTGGGAGTGAGTTCGTCAAGCAAGTCCGATAATACCCTTAAGAAATCTTGCTGTTCAAGTTGAGCATCAGGCAACTGTGGTACTGCCTCTACAAAACCAGGCAATAATGTAGAGATCTCTTGCATCGAGATTTCAACATTTCCTGAATTCTTGAGAAGTGCTTCATGATGGTGTTGAGAAGGAGCTAAATCTTCGGGCAGACATCTAAGTATAACAGAAAGTCTATCATATATCGGACGCACCTTACCTCGTGAGTTGAAGACGGACAATTTTAAGTTAGCGATTGTTCCTACAAGCTGCTCACCAAGACCGTGTTCTAAACACAGTTGTCTAACATTCTTATAACCTGCCTCTCGTAGTAGAGTGAGCAGGTAGTTATTTTTGACTTTTATCTCGACACGATAATCTTTAGGCACCTTCTTCCTCCTCGTCCTCAATCTCCACATGACGCAGCAGTGCCATATCCACTCCGTCAATTTGGTAGTGCTCCACGAGTTCCCAACCATAAACCTCGAAATAGCCGATGGAAGCTTTCACGCAGCGATGGTAGTGGAATTCAGTCATAGTCTCCTCGTTCTTTATCTGCCTTATAAACCATAGCTAGAAGGATTTTTCCAGCCATGTGCATATCATGTATGACTTGTTCTGTGTCCCCCATCTCTTTAGACTCCTTTGCAGAAGAGAGATGAATTTGAACGTGTTCAAGAGTCAACTCACACTCCTCGGGAACCGAGTCGTGAATTTGTTTCATTGTGAAGGATTTCATGTCATCTATGCTTTCGTACAAGACGTTCTCTCTCGCGTCTGATCTTAGCTTCCAGTCTACGTTGAGAGACAGCTGCATCACCAAACTTCTGACCCTTGTATCGGGGATCAGTGCGAGCTTTCCTGCGTCTCGCTATCGCTTGTCTTGCGGTGCTCATGATGAGACACGCAGTAATGTTGCATCGACGTTCCTCGTCCGAGTCAAAGCGTCACCGTAAGTACAGGGGGTGTAATGAGATATAACTTCGAGAGTATATAGAAAGTCCTTTTTTATTGCTGGGTCATAGATACTCACTGGCCAATAATCTATATTGTGAGCTTGACAATATCGAGCCGCCAAACAACATTTAGGGTTTCCGTAAATATAAGTCTTAGACGGGTCTTGAGTCTCTAACCAGTCGAGTAGACTAGATATGGACAGTACGCTCTTCATGTTTTCTCCCCAAGTGTTCCCTAGCCCACGGAGCAACAGACTAGAGAACTTTCGGCGGGGACAAGGAGGCAGCTCCGTTGAAAACTGGTTCCTACTTACGTTGGTAAGTTCTCTTGACGGTGATGGACCCGATGGTCTCGTCGTCAAGATAAGTTGAACAGTTTCCCTGTAGGCTCGAAAAGACGAATGCCTTGAACTCGTCTACAGCGATATCGTTAGGAAGATCACATTGCACTCGTAACGTAACTTTTCTCGAACTCATGATGGTACTCCCATTGTGATGATTGAATGATATCATAAATCGCCCCCCATGTCAAACCCTATTTCCCTATCTCCCTATTTTTAATATCATGTTATCCGGTAACATACTATTGTTCTTTCCCTGTCCCTTCCTGACCGACACGCCTCCGAAAGTTAGTTAGACTATTTTCGGTATCCGTAAGTCTCTTGGTAAGTGTAGTGATACATTCTTGAGGGTCTCGAAGTTCCCAATTGATCTCTCCCCAACGAAACCGGCCTTGACGGTTCTCAGCTTCAAGTTCCTCAGGAGAGAACCAAAGGTCAAGATAGCTGCACCACAACCAAAGACCTTGTTGATGTGCTCTTCCAATCAAAGAGGAAAGGTCTACCTTATCTTGACTCATCGAGCTTCCTCTTCCCCAATCAAACGAGTCAGTTCCCCGATGGCCTCGGCTTTGGTGAGGTACGAAAGCGGTTGTATTTGATATCCAGCCCACCAACGACCAAAGAAGAGTTTATCTCCTTCACTGCTGCTTAGACCTAGATAACGTCGTCCCAACTCGTGAATCCAAGCTTCGTGTGTACGCATGTCCGAAGGGAGTTTACCGTCGTTTTCTTGCAGATACATTATTGCAGCTTGACCTGCAAGGCAAGCGGCTGTTCCACAAACATGAGTCTCGATTATTTCCATAACCTTATCTGGGGAACTTTGATGCCCTGAGCCGTTGTGTTCAAACCAGCGGTTCATATTGAACTTCACCGGGTTCTTTCGACTCCGCATACGAGTACGGAGCTTACGCATATTTTCGATGTTCATGGTTACAACTCTCCTTTTTCAATAGCAAGTTCCAACGCCTTACGTCTACGCTCGCTATGCCATAAGTACCGACACTTGTTGGAGCAGAATTGTTTATCTCTGCGAGATTGTGGGAAGAGAAGTTCACAATTCTTGCATGGGACCTTTGGATGTACTGAGTCTTTATCCATCTATTTCTCCTTGTTGGGGGTGTCGAGCTTGGTGAGTGCATCCTCTGCTGGCTCAAAATCAGCATCAGTTGGCCAATTTTCGCGTCTGCTGAGATCAACAAGACTACGAAGTATGGCGACACACTCCTCCACAGCCTTGGTCCTCTCCAGCGCCTCCGCTGGTATGGTGGCTAAGACGGTGTGGGCGAGTTTACGAGCAGATTTCTCGTGGAGTGGTTCCATGTCGTCCCACTCTTCATTTTCAATACGTCCCAGCGCCCCCGCCAGCTCCACCACGCGCGCCTCTGCGGCTTCGGCTCGGTTCTTTTGTTCAAGAGCCTGTTCGAGTGCTTTAGTGGCTTGCAGTGTTTCTACTAGCACGCGCCCCCGCAGCGCCTCGACGGCGGCGATGAGGGAATCAATGGTGGCGTTAGGTACGGTGCTGGGCAAGGCGTGGTGCACCTTGATCCGTTCCAGGTCAATCGCGTCCGGGTCTGCGGGGGTGCTCATCGCCACGGTCCAGGGTCAGTCGGGGTTCCAAACCCAGCTAATAGAGCAAACAAAATCATAACTGCTACTAGAAAAGCCACAGACATCCATGCCATAACTCTAGTCCTTCTTTTGTGACGAGGGTTTGTGAGGGGAGTGATGTTCATCATTTTCTCCGGTACTGGGTTTGAACCGTGGTTAAATGATACCACAAAACGTAACCCGTTGCAACGTTTTATTTCCCGTGCCACGCACCACAATCGACCCGGACCCCGTGCCCCATCGCGCCCATCAATGTCCGTGCCACGCACGTCGGAACCCGTGCCACGGCATATCCTCGCGCATCGCCACGACCCGCCCGATTTTTCCGTGCGCCGAACTCACTATCATTCCACATTCCCTCGATGTGAAATCCGGTCCAATTTTCGAGTTGACTCGTCCCCCGATTTATGATCTAATACACAAATCGACGTTAGGGAATAATCCCAAGCTGGTAGAAAGGAATACCAATGGCACAGAAACGAATTCATCGGGATAAGGACAACGACGGAGGGAAGGTTACATTTACCGTCTTGGAGTCTGGAGAAGTTCTCGAATGTAACGTAGGAGAAATCTTTCCAGGTTTCAAGGACCTCCCCTCGGTTGCGAAGCGCCTCGCAGTCCACGCAGTGAATGCGAAGGTTGGGGACTCCGCTGCGGACCCGAAGGAACCCGCTTTCGAGGCGATGAAGACTACTTGGGATCAGCTTGTCGCTGGCGAGTGGTCCACGCGCGGTGAGGGAGGTGCTGGTGGCGCTCGTGTAACCGTTCTTGCCGAGGCCATCGCACAGGTGAAGGGTCTCGACGTGGCAGATGTTGCTGCGCGCCTTGCGGACCTTGACGATGAGACGAAGAAAGGTCTCAGGAAGAACGCCAAAGTCAAGGCAGCGATTGCTACAATCCAAGCTGCGAAGGCCAAGGCGAAGGCCAAGGCTGCTGGGAAGGAAGCTGAAGGGGCAGAGGAAGATTTCGATTTGTAGAACTCCCCGAGGACCTTGGGAGGGGAGCAATTCCCCTCCCTTTTTTTGAGTTAGGCGTGACATTCAGTCAACGAGTTCTCTTACTTCTACCTTTTCTCCATGAGTCCACGCTTTTGCAGGTATAGCTTGGTCAGTAGGTCTTACTATATGGTAGCAAGCTGAAAGATCAGCAAATGCTCGATATGCCTCTGTCACTGCACCACTCAGATAAAACTCTCCTCTGTCTGGACAGCGGTAGCCAACATACTCATAGAAGCAATGTTTGTAGACACCTTCACCAAAGTAAAACACTTTGTTCTCTTTGATGAACTTCAATGTCGTTTTCTTCACTTTATCTCTCCTTAACCAGCAGGCCCGGGTATTCCATTCAGCGCTATCATATGCAAATCCTCCCGCATCATATGGAGTTGGTCACTGATTTCTCGGAGGAGATGCAAGTGTGCAATTTTTATGTGGTATGCTGAAGTTATTCTTCGTCTTATGTCTTCTGCCTCTATCGTTTCGTCAAGTGCTTCTCTAATCAGTGTGTTTCCGTCAGTCATGGTCAATATCCTCGATGTGTAAGTAGAATCCCATTGCCTCTGAGACACCCCTTACTTTTTCTGTGCAGGATATACACATCGACATAAGGATTAGACATTGCCTTGTCCCTTGTGGGTATTTTTCCACGCTTCGCCTTGGTAGTCGTGGTCGCCTCGTATGGCTTCTTCATTTACTTCGGTGCACATATCTTCAACGTCAGTTATGTCGTCTGGCGGGCGGGATGTTTTGTGCGCCAGTTCGAGCGCGTCTTCTTTGGTTTCTGCTGTGATGTAGTAACTATGCCAAACGGGAATGTTGACTATAAACTCGGTCATCGGGTTGCTCCATGTGAGGGGCGGCTAGTAGCCAAGCCATTCGAGAACATCGGCCAAGTTGACTTTGTAGGATGTAAATTCGCCAGGGCGCACGCGTGGCTATGAGCGACCTCTGGATCGTCGTCGAATTTGATGGAGATCTCCATCATACGAGTAGCGAACTCATCAGGTGTCATGGTCCTTCTCCCTTATCATGTTCACGAGCCTCAAACAACATATCCTCACGCATACGCTCGTTATCGATCCAGGCTTCAAGTATGCTTAGCTCAAGCGTCGAGGCTCTTCTCCATCCTCGGGGTCTTGGGACGTCTCGACGCCCTTCAGGTAATTGTTCAATTTCGATCTTCACGATATCCAACTCGTCACCTTCAGCTGGATAGTCATTCTCATCATACCTTATTCTCGCGGGGCATCCCCAAACTACAGTGTAGGTGAGGCGCACCTCCACGGAGCAACGGGCCTGTCCATCAGGGGACTCGTCTTCGTAGGTTGACTCGTAGGTGTAGATTGTTAACATGACTTGTCCCCCACCAAGAATCGGTTTATCTTGTCGGGTTTTCCATACCTGTTATTCCAATCGAAAAACCCCTCAACTTGATACCAACCAGGAGCAAGTCCTCTCGTTCCAAACTTGAGGAGGTTTCTCCAAGTTTTATACTCCGTCGTTACAGTTCCGTTTGATCCTCCTATTTTTACTCTACCGTTTCCATCAAGTTTGTGAATGAAAGCTCTCATCTTCCTTCTCCACTCTTCACAGGTTTCCAATCGGTATCAAAACATACTCCTAACCTATTCCCTAACGAATGCAGTATCTCTTCACGAGTTCTCCCACAATACTCCCTCTCCACCGTCAAAATAATTGGATCGTGGAAGGATACTAGCTTCTCCCAAATTGCGAACTGCTCCTCGAACGTCGAGTCGCCATGTCTCGTGAATGACTCTCGTACCTTCTCCCAATCCCGCCAGGTAGTCAGTACCAGATGAGGATGAACTAAACTCGCGAGCAAGTCTAACCCTGCCTCACTCACATGAGACACGGCTAGACCCCTCTCGGCACGGGGAGAGGTTAGTTGAAAGTGTTGTGATAACACCTTCAAGAAGAAACCTGTCCCCGTGCGAGGGATTGTTTGGAGGATTAGGAGCATTAGTCTCGCAGCGCCAGCGGCTTTTGTTTTCTTTCCTCCCTGGTCATCAGACGATCTTCCACTATCGCCTGTTTTACACGTCTCGCGAGTTCGTTAAGTGGAGTGGGCCACCGCACTTCTGGATCACCCATAAGTATCCAAGACGCCCACTCATCAGGTGAAAGTTTCATAACGGCTCTCCCATGAGTTCCTCACCAAGTGTGATAATCTTGTTGAACAGCAGGTTTTGCATATTTCTCGACATATCACTGTGCCCGTGTTTCAGGTGGATGTACTCCTCGATGAGGGTAATCGCAACCATCTTAGTTCCCATCTCAAAGACATCCTGCGAGAGGTAAATATATCCGTTCTTCGCTTGTCCGAGGATGTTCCTTCCGAGAGTCTCCACCACGATAAGGGTAAACTCTCCCTCACGAAAGAGGTTGAGGTTGCGAGTGAAAGCTTTGGCCTTGTCCAACTGAACTAGCTGAACTTTCGTGAGGTCGATAGGAACCAGTTCATCTTCCTCGACATATTGTCTGGCACATTGTCTTGCCGACTCGGAAAGGTCTGGATGATCGTCCTTCGAGAGCCTTGTCACCACCTCCAAGAAAGTATCACTTGGTTTCCCGGAGTTATAACTGAAGCGAAACTCTCCTTCTTGAAAAGCCTCACCAGCTGTGACGATCTTCTCGATGAGGTAGGAGTTCTCACTCCTTTTAATCGCTCCCACAAGGTTCCACTCACAATCGAAAGGGCTCTTGACCGTTCGATCCTCGGTGAGCACAACATTTTCGAGGAAATTATATGTGATGAGTGTTTTCTTCCCTGCGCCCCCGACAAGTATCCCTTTGAAGAAGTACCCTTTCATCGAGGGATGGTCATGGAACTCCGTGTGCCACATGGAACACGTCTCGATGGGAGAAGACTGTAGGATGAAATCCCTTCGATTGTGATGGATTTGCTCGAAAGCCTCACCCATCACAGAGATGTGGGTCATGTCCTCCTCCGGAGTAGTTTCTCCGATGTAGACATCCCCGCCCTCGTCTAGAGTGTTGCAGTACAACTCTCTGTATGCCATCCAGAGTTCCCAGTTCTTGCCGATTTGGGAGGTGAAACCAAGCTCTCTCCCATTCATCGTCACGATTGAGAAAGTCTCTCCCCTAATCTTTGTGGGAGTGAGGCCAAACTCTAACCTCTCCAATCCTCGATGGATGGTGATGGAGCAACCATTTCGGAGGAGTATTCCGATGGCGTATTTCAGACCTGTGCCGAAGTAACCAAAGGGGTTGTCGCTCTCCTTGACCGAGACTCCGATGGTTGTGATGGCTCGGGTCTCGATCAGGCCGGTGTTCTTAAAGATTATTGCTTGACGTGGCATGGGACTTCTCCTTCTGTGCTTTCCAGAGATGTTTGGGGCAGTACTCGTACTTCCCGGTGGATACTAGCTTTCTCGCTTCGCTATCCGAGACACGAATTATTCTGGATAACGTGTCCATCTTGATCTTGAGTGTTTTCATCTCGCTCCTCCATTCCACAGGCTTCTTCCTTGTGAGTTCCGCACAGGTAACAAATCTGTGGTCCAGTACAGGGTATCGCTCCCCTGTAAGGAAAGCCGCCAGGATGGTCACACTCTTGCTCGCGCACTTTAGGATCCTGTGCGTAGATTTTCTTTGGCATATCTTTCTCCTCTCCTAGTTATGATAACTCTTCTTACCACTCCACTTGGTACCAGTAACATTCCCAAACGAGCTTTGAACTAGCACCTCCTGCGAGTTCCTGCAGTTCTTACAACGTCTGTAATCTACATACTTGTCATCGGACAGAAACTCCTTCCGACATTTGAGGCAGATTCTTTTCATGTCTCCCACCGAAA
>SDBT01016404.1_pt1 | contig 11722 bp, 10 predicted proteins | sample 2277101 | NCBI WGS metagenome assembly SDBT01 (sample SAMN10404973, study PRJNA504765) | marine sediment metagenome | isolation source: marine sediment core GS10_PC15, 103 cmbsf | place: Arctic Ocean: Southern Knipovich Ridge | collected 2010
GTGGGGCTTGAACCCACAACCTCAGCCTTATAAGGACTGCGCTCTAACCAATTGAGCTACAGGATCATTATCAAGAGAAGTTTAACGTCTTTACTCAGGACAAAAAAAGATCAGTTCTAACTTTAGTGAAGTCAGAACAGTTTAATAACATACTCGGTTTAATGATATGATCCTGGTGGGGCTTGAACCCACAACCTCAGCCTTATAAGGACTGCGCTCTAACCAATTGAGCTACAGGATCATTATCGAGAGAAGTTTAACGTCTTTACTCAGGACAAAAAAAGATCAGTTCTAACTTCAGTGAAGTCAGAACAGTTTAATAACATACTCTGGTTAATGATATGATCCTGGTGGGGCTTGAACCCACAACCTCAGCCTTATAAGGACTGCGCTCTAACCAATTGAGCTACAGGATCATTATCAAGAGAAGTTTAACGTCTTTACTCAGGACAATAAAAGATCAGTTCCAACTTCAATGAAGTCAGAACAGCTTAATAACATAATAAAGCATTATGAAATATAATAAATGAGTCTAGTATAATAATATATGTTTTTTTTAATATTTTTATCATTTTTTTATAATGTGCAAAAAAATAAAAATATGATAAAAATAAAATAAAAGCACTTAAAAATGTATTGGATATTTATATTTGTCATATTTATAATATTTATAATTATTATATTAATTATAGTATATATTGCATATAAATACCCTGGATTATTGCTATCTAAATCTATGATACATCATATAAAGGATATAAAAGATATGGAACATATAGTGACAGAATGTAAATTTATAAAATCTAAACATTGTGAGAAAATAAAATTAAAATTATTATCATTACAACAGAAAGGACATTTTATAAAACGAAATTCAGAGATGTCCTCACTAGGTCATGCATCATATATGGATAGTAATATAAAAGATAAATGTAAATCATATTTTAATAAAGTGAAACACACTAATAACTTATTATGGCATAATTTTAAGCCTGTATATATAAATCTTATAAAAAAATTGGAATCTACAATGGATATTAAATGTATTTATCCTACAGAAAATGATTATATAAATACAACATTGGATCATAATTATAGTGATTTAATAAATATAAAAACTAAATCATCTAAGGATTTTAAATTAGCGCTTCCAGGGTTTCATATATTTCATGGTGATACATGGTTGGGTAATGGATGGCCTATTGCATCTTTACATGTAGATAAACAGTTTGATAAAATAATATTTCCCTCACATTTAGAGTTTGATAAATCTAAAGTATTTTCATTTACTATATTAATATCGTCCGTATCTTATTCAGGATTATATATATATGATATGACTGAAAATGATATAAAATATCCATTATCACCATTAGCATTATCACTTAGAAATGAGAAACGATATAAAATAAAATATAAATCTAAATATATGTATATACATGATGGCTTACATTTTCATATGATATCTGAGTTTAATTCAAAGCCTGATGATAATAGAATTACATTACAAGGACATGGTATATATTGTATTACTACTGGTTGTTATTGGATATATTGGTAATAATTTATATTTTATTTATATATAATTATATCATTTATATATTTTTGTATTTAAATGAACGTATTATCTAGATATTGATATATATATATTAAATAATGGGTTTGATGTGTCATCTCAAAATTTTATTATTTTATATTTATTATTATAAAATATTTTATGTATCATTTTTTTAAAATGATCTATAACATAAAATTAACATAAAAAAATATATAAAAATATAATATATAAAAATGCATTATTCTTTTATAAATTTTGTATTATTGGTTATAATTATACTTATAATTATTGTTATATTATCATGTATATTTAAACAATATATTATAATTAAAGGATATGTAAATGATATATTAGATAGAACAAAATCGTTAATACCTTCAATTGTATCTATTGATGATGATGAAATAATATATCCGGATATGATACCTGAATGCATGAATATTAATATGTTACATAATGTGTTTTCAAAGGAATTATCTATATTTTTAAGTAATACAATTAAATCATCATATAATATTTCAATAAAACAGGATTCGTATAACCCTGATTATATTGAATATATAAAATCTATTGGTAATAATGGCCATCTAATAAAACTTATAAATAATGAATCGTCATATCATACATATAATAGTAATAATCATAAAACATCTAATATATATATTTTATCATATAGAGGAACTATATCTAATAATGATTTATTAACAGATTTAGATTCTGTTCAAATTCCATTTATTGGAATTAATAATAAATTTAATAAATTAGGAGCATTAGCACATAGGGGATTTACTGAATATTGGACCGAACATAAACAAGATATAAATAATATTATAGATTCTAAATTAATATTACCTAATGATACATTAATTATAACCGGGCATAGTTTAGGATGTTCATCTGCTGCTATGACAGCATTAGCATTGGGCAGTAGTTCATATTTTCGTAATATAAAAATAAAATTATATATGTTTGCTCCTCCAAGAGTTGGTAATCATATATTTATGGAAGAATTGGAGCATTATGTTCCTGATAATTGGGCTATTATTAATAAATCGGATTTAATTACAGAATTACCTCCAGTTACATTACCAACCATAGGAAATAATTGGTTATATGATAACTGGAAAAATAGAATTATAATAGATATTCAGTTAGGTTCCATTTTATTAAATCATAAAATGAGTACATATATATGTGGACTAGATGATATGCATGAATGTGCAGTTACACCAATATGGTATAGAAATTATAATTAATATTATTTTGAATATAAATAAAAATAATATTAAAAAATAAAAAATAAATAAAAATAAAGTTGTATAATAAAATAAAAATATATGTATACATGGGTCCATCTTGGTTATCATGGGTAAATTTTATATTACTTATATTTATTATAATCATTATAGTATTATTAAGTTTTTTCGGTGGAGGATTAATAAAAGGTGTTAACTATTCTATAACTGAATTTTCACCAACAGCCGAAAATGTTGAACTAAAAACGGGAACAAATGTTATGGGTATAGGAGCACCAACGGTTGATCAAACTGTATTAATTTTACCAAATAGTAATAATAGAAAAGGATTAACATTTAGAATATCAAACGTTAGTACAGATGGAAATGATATGATAGTACAACCAGCTAATAGTGTAACTATAGATACTAACCCTATAGGTAATATAATAGAAGCGGGTAAATCAGCAGCATTTATAGCAATTAATGATAATAATTCATTTTTAAGATATGAATAATATAATTAATAATATAAAAAATAGTTAAAATAAACATAAAAAAATAAAAATCTATAAAAAATAGTAAAATGACCGAATATGAATGTAGTGATTCATGTGAGTCTAATAAATCCATTGATGATAATTATGTGTGGACTGATTTTTATACTACTATGCCCGAAATGCATTCATATACTAAGGCATTAATTGAAGAATCTGATAGTAATTTTAATAATTATTCTATTTTTTCAATTAATAGCCATTTAATGAACTGGGTAGCGGCAAATTGGGACGATCAAATAGAATTGTCATTTCCTGGCAAAATAAAGAAAAATATGCCTAATAAGATATATTTAACGATCAAACCATTAATAGGTGGTAATACATTAGATATGACAAATGATATGATAACTGACTTACAACGTATAGTAGATAAAATTGATATATCGATTTTAAAATCTGCATTATTATATGGATTTGATATTGCTACACCTATATTAACTAATGATGGTTATTTAATTTCATCGATGTGGATACGACAAATGATATCATATGTATATATTAATCCATTACTTAATCCTATCATAGATGAAACTGGATTATATGTAGAAATAGGTAATTATCCAAATTATACAGAAATATATCGTAAATTATCAGTAAATTTGATATCAAAACTAGTTGAAATGTATGAAGAGGGATTTATATTAGAACCATCAGAAAAAATTATAGAAAATTGGGTATTGTTAGAGCATGATGATAAAGGACTATTATACACACCATCATGGGTAGATAAAAGAATAACATCTACATATGGTACTATAATAGATTTTTTATTCACGAGACTAATGGGATGCATATATATAGATTATTATATTGGAAATAATAAAGTTATTATACATTTTATAGCATCTTTATTACAAAATGATAATGTAAAATTTAAAATACATAGATTATATATACGAGTATGGATAAATGATTTAGATAGTGCCCAAAAAATAGCAACTTTAATAGAATATGCGGAATCTAATGCAAATGGTCTTATAATATTAAAACATGTTAGCAGCTTAGATGATATTAATATATATAAGGAAATATTATCATCAGCAGATATATTTATAAAAAATGCGAATGTATTATATTATGAGACAAATGATATACATAGACCATATACTTTATCTATTAGATTTTCATATGATACAAAAATAAATTTGGATAATATATCTATAAAATTAATGAACGAATTTATATTATATCGTAATATTAAATATTCATCTAAACCAAAAACTACAATAGATGATATTAATATCAATCCTATTATCCCGTATATTAATATGGATCATGTAGATATAGAGAAAATACCAACATTGAGTATTCCTGATAAAAGAGATTATTCCGATAAATATTTAAGATTAGATGCATCCAAACCCGTATATATAGATATAAGTTCTTCTAATAAAGAAATATATAAACCAGAAAAAGATCAAATACCAGTAAGAATTTGGAACTCATCAGATGAAACTATATCACATAAAATAAAACCGGTAGATAGAAAGGAACTAAATATAAAACCTATACGTCCGATATTATCTGAATATGATTTAGATAAAAATGTAAATAATATACAATTATTAGAATTAAATAAAACGCTAATATCACAACCTTGAATATTATATATTATGTATATAGTTTAATGTGTAAAATATTATGTTATGTATTTTTAGGGTTATATTTTTTATTTATAATAAATAAAAAATATAAATGAAAAATATAAATTAAAAAATATAAATTAAGAAAAATACTTAAAAAAATATATATTATATGAGTATAACATCCATACCCGGATATGATGGATATGAACATCATACTATACATGATAACATACATAAATATGTAATAAATTTATATCACCCATATAATGATAATAATTATTATGTTTCATCTTCGAATAATTTGAATATAAATAACAAATTATCATCTATATATAAAAATAATGATTGTATATTACCTAATATTATAAATAATATATCAAATAATAATTCACCTAATATTATAAATAATACATCTGGTAATAATTCACCTAGAAGTATGTATTCATCTGGTAATAATTCACCTAGAAGTATGTATTCATCTGGTAATAATTCTCCTAGAAGTATGCATACCTCTGGTAATAATTCTCCTAGAAGTATGCATACCTCTGGTAATAATTCTCCTAGAAGTATATATTCAATGGATACTAATTCTCCAAAATTTAATATATCAAACGAATATAATACAAATATTATATCTCAAGATTATATAAATTATATTAATAATAAAAAGGATTCAAGTAATATAAATGCATTAAATGAATTTTTAAAATTAATATCTGATAGTGAAATATCGAAAACAATCGAAAGATCATATGAATTATATGATCATCCATTATTATATATTTATATTAAAAAACTTCCTATAACTGTATTTAATAAATTTACAAATATAATGTATGATATTTGTCCTATTACAAATGAAGAGTTAACAAATGAATCTAAAATAAAAATATTACCATGTGGGCATTATTATGGAGTGGATGCTATAGATGAATGGTTATTAATATCAACTACATGTCCGGTATGTAGAAATGACTTAAAAAATATATTTAAAAACAATTGATAAAAATATAATAAATATATATAAATATAATAAAATACATTTAAAATGCCTAATTATTATGTAGTAAAAATAGGAAGAACCCCTGGAATTTATACAACATGGTATCAATGTAATGAAAATGTTAATAAATTTTCAGGGGCCATATATAAAAAATTTACATCACTAAAAAAAGCAGAGGATTGGATAAATGATGGAATAGAAAAAAATAATAATATAATACTACCTAGAAAACTTTCATCATCAGATCCATTTAAATTATTATGTCCATCACCTAAACGAAAAAAAACAAATTTTACATCTCCACATAATAGAAAATATAATGAAATATCACAATCTAATAATTTGCTTAATATTAATAATACAATAGATATAGCACCATATCATAATAATATGTCATTATATACAAATATAACTACTAAATCAAATAATACGAGTTCATCTAATGATATTATACAAAATAATACTATATCCGCTAGTACAAATAAATCACAAGTTATAAATAATAGGTTAATTATATATACGGATGGTGCATGTAAGAATAATGGATATAATACGCAGGTTGGGGGTATTGGAGTATTTATGGATGATAATAGTCCATATAATTTAAGTGAAAAAATAGAAGGATATGTAACTAATAATAGAGCTGAATTATGGGCATCTATTCGTGGTATTCAAGTTGGGATCAATATTAATAAACAAATTGAAATAAGATCAGATAGTATGTATGTTATAAATGGTATAACAAAATGGATAAATACATGGAAACGAAAACAATGGAAAAATATTAAAAACTATGATTTATGGATTATTTTAGATAATTTAAATATGCAAAATGATATAATATGGACACATGTTAAAGCACATTCAGGTATATATGGGAATGAAATGGCAGATACGTACGCTAATATTTGCTTATATTAAAAAATTTATATTATATGATATAATAACTAACTACTAAAATATTTAAAATTATTATTATTTGTATTTTTATTATCAATTTTATATAACAAATAATTATGCCAAAATATAATAAAATATAATAAAAATACATAAATATAAATATAATGAATGTATATTTATTTCCAAATGATGATAATGTTGTAATTTTATCAAATTCCCATATAAATGATTCTAAATTAAAAAATAGACCATATAATGAAGTATTATTTAGGAAAATACATACATATTTAATAAAACATAATATAATAGATAAAAACAGAAATATTATAGATTTAGGAGCATGGATTGGTGATAATACTTTACCATGGTCAAAAATGATAAATGGTACAGTATATGCAATAGATCCATCAGATTTAAATTGTGATTATATCAAAAAATTAAAAATACTAAATAACTCACATAATATAAAAATTATAGAAAAAGCTATAAGTAATAATGAAAATATTGTATCTACTAATGAGAATTTAGAACATTGTTCATTTGTATATAATAATATAAATAATAACTGTAAAATACAACTGAAATCATCATATTTAGATAAATTATATGAAAATAATGAAATAAATAATAACGATAAAATACAACTGAAATCAATATATTTAGATAAATTATATGAAAATAACGAAATAGAAAATATAGGATATATACATTTGGATGTTGAAGGTATGGAATATTTAGTTTTACTAGGATCAGAAAATATAATAAACGTTGATAGACCTATTGTTTCATATGAAATACATCTAGATATAGATGAACATATTGATAATATCAAAAATTTCTTTATTAATAAAAATTATATAGTATATATGATAAATGAAATATTACCTGGTAATAGATTAGATTGTAGAAATTTTTTAGCTATTCCAATTGAATTAAATCAGTACATATATAATATGGAATCTAATTTTAATAAATATAATTATATATTAATTAGTCATATAGGACGATGTGTATATACATCATATGATAACATATTAGACGCAGAATATGCATATAATATTTTAAATAATGGACTATATGCAACTATATTATATGATGTTAAATTTAATACTATTTTATATACATATGGTTTAGTTGAAATATTAAATATTTGTAAAGAATATTATAATACCCATATTAAAGACAATAATTTATATAATAATATACTAATAAAAATAGATTAAAATAGAATTAATGTATAAAGTATTAATGATATTTTTTATAAATATGTCTAAATAATAATTATATAAAATATAATATGAATACTAAATATGATAAAATTGCATTATTAATTATATTTTCATATGATGATAGTGTACGTGATAATATACGGTGGACATTACCTGGAATAGGAATTGATTTATATCATTCGTATAATTATGTTAGGACGTTAGGAGTTGATAAAATTTTAGTTATAACAGATATTATACTAGATCTTCATGTTGGACCTTTACGAAATACAATAGCACGGGGGATAGTTGATACAAATATTATATCAATAATAACTAACATTAAAAAAAATAATAATTATTGGTATTATACACATAAAAATCAATTAATTGAAAAAATAAAAAAATATGTAAATAATAGTGACCATATATTTATATATTATAGTGGACATGCATCATATAATACATTGATATTACCTAAAGTACTTAAATCTTTTTCATATCAAGATGAAGCTACAGATATTAATAAAGATTTATATAATGCTAATAATTTTATGTCAGATATAATTAATAATGCACAGTATAATTCACAAATATTTTTTATTCTTGATTGTTGTCAGTTATCTAGTATGAATTTACCATATCAATTACGTAATGATAAATATCATTTGTATACATCAATTAAATTTAATGATAAATCAAGAATATATCCAAAACAGGAAATTATATGTATAACATCTAGTTCAATTAATGAAAATTCATTAATTGCAAGCCATGGATCTGTATTTTCTAGTATTATTTTTAAAATATTAAATAATTTATATTATATGGATAATTATTTACCAGATAATTATAATATAGATGACAAAAGAATAAATTATTATTCATTAAAATATATATTAAATATATTAAATTCCAAATGTTCAAAGGTAAATGATCAAACTTCAAATATATATGTAAGCTATCCAAATTTAAAAATGATATGGTCATGGATTATAGGGAAAACTAAAGCATTAAATATTGAATTTGATCATATAGGTAAAACGATCCAAATAACAAAAAAATAAATTTGATATATCATAACTTTAAGTAATATGAATAAAAAATAGTAAAAATAAAAAATAAAAAATAAAAAAAATAATATATAAAAATTATATTAATTAAAAAATGAGTGATCTTGAAAAGAGAGAAGTTAGACCATTTGCTAGATGTAGTAAAGCATGTCGTCTTTTAGGAAGACGTGTTTTATTTTCTGTTGGAGATCCTGAAATTCCATTCCCCCCTTTCGACACATTTGATGCAAATAGTCAACCTAATGGATTATCTGCTGCGCTATTAAAGGCGGCATTTGCTGCTATTGGATGGGTTAAGGACTGTGATTATAGATTTATAGTTGAACCTTATAATCCAACCTCTGAATTGCCCAATAATGGTATTGTTGTAGGAGAACCTCAATATGCTGCACCATCATTTCAATCTGGATATGCCGATTTGGCAGTATCATGGGCTCCTACATTCAAACGCCAATTAAATTTTGATTTGGGCCTTCCGTATAGTGCTGATTTACTTCAGGGACAAATTTTTGGATCATCTTTCTCTGCAGAACCATGTCCCCCCACTACTGCTGAGGTTAAGCTTGGTATCATTGCCGGGTTTGCATTTGATTTGAATGATTTAGCTGAAGCTGGACCAATTTATTCACCAGGAGCTACACAAGGAGCTGGTGTATTTGATAATGTTGTCGTATTCCCATCGGCAGATGGAGATGCTATTAAAGCTGCATTCCAGGCAAATGAAATTAATTCATTCTTTTATTTTCCCGATCAAGCCATTTTAGATGGAGGCCAGACAAATGTTCTAGATGAAACATGTACGGCGGAACCCTTTGATACAACTAAAAATACATATGGCCCTCTTATTAATAAAAAGGGAGCATGTAATGAAACCCTTATTCTAGGATGGTATGAAGGTATGCGTCGCATTGTCAACAATGGATTTTATCAAATTATTATTGATGATAAAGCTCAAGGTGCCGTATTAGAGCCTTGGACCAAGGACAACTTCCCGGACCTTACTGATAATCACCCTAATAGCCAATTTGATAAAAATTTGAACGAAGTTCTAGGAAATCGTAGTTTATATACAAATGATTGTAATAAACTAAGATATAAGGCATTGAAGAAAGCATGTAAAGGAAAGGATAGAAAACCTCGTTGTCCTTGTAATGAATGTCCTAAAAAAGGAAAGGATTGTGGGTGTGATGGTCACAAAAAAGGAAAAGATTGTGGGTGTGATGGTCACAAAAAAGGAAAGGATTGTGGGTGTGATGATCACAAACCTAAAAGAAAAGAAAAAGGATGCGGATGTGATAAACATTAAGAAGACATGATCTAAATAAAATATAAATACTAATATAAATATATAATATAAATAAATTTATTTATATTATAGTTATAATATATTATATATCACTATAACTAATTACCCGTTTATTTATATCTTTTATTATTCTACCTTTGCCTTCACACATATAACATTGAGATGAACTTAATATATTAACTCCATGTCCATCACATGTATCACATAATTCAATAACAGAATCTACAGTTAAATTATCATCCCAATCAGTTGTATCAGATATATATTGATAATAATAATGACATCTATAATGTATTAATGTTATTAAATATATTATTAATGTTAATAGTATTATAGATCCCAATAAAATTTTTATCCATGATATTTTATGCAATGTTTCTTTTGGACATTTATCATCTGGATAAAATATAAAGTTTCTATGTTTACACCATTTATATACTCTAGGTAAACATGTATAATTTGAACATATACTAGGTTCGCAATATCGTTCTTCACATGTAGTTGAATTTAAACATGATTCTATATTATGATATGAATCATTGCAGGGGTCTATTGTATACTCTACTATAGATATAGTCAATATCAAAATAGTACATATACTAATTAACCCAATAGATGTATATTTAAATTTATTAGTATTATAGCATATAGTCATTTTAATCTAATATTTATATACTTATTTTTGTATATTAATCATTTTTTTGGATAATTTTATATATTTATTTATAAAATAAAATTATTTTTTTTATTCGTATAATAAATATATAATATATGAGCAATAAATATAAAATAAAAAATAAATCAACAGATAATATATCAAATCATACAGATGCTATATATTCTAATTTGATACATGTGAATTCATTATCTACTATTGTATCTAATAATTATAAAAATAATAAATTAAATTCAAACGATAGTTCATCACATCATAGATCTAGTGATAATTCATCACATCATAAATCTAAATCTAGTGATAATTCATCACATCATAAATCTAAATCTAGTGATAATTCATCACATCATAAATCTAAATCTAGTGATAATTCATCACATCATAAATCTAAATCTAGTGATAGTTCATCACATCATATATCTAAATCTAGTGATAATTCATCACATCATAAATCTAAATCTAGTGATAGTTCTTCACATCATAAATCTAAATCTAGTGATAGTTCTTCACATCATAAATCTAAATCTAGTGATAGTTCTTCACATCATAAATCCAAATCTAGTGATAGTTCTTCACATCATAAATCCAAATCTAGTGATAGTTCTTCACATCATAAA
>SDBT01016405.1_pt1 | contig 11722 bp, 9 predicted proteins | sample 2277101 | NCBI WGS metagenome assembly SDBT01 (sample SAMN10404973, study PRJNA504765) | marine sediment metagenome | isolation source: marine sediment core GS10_PC15, 103 cmbsf | place: Arctic Ocean: Southern Knipovich Ridge | collected 2010
GGCGGCCACACAGTGCCCTGAGTAACCTAAGCCCGGAGGAATTTATCAGAGTGAAGGAATTGGTTGGTTAAAATGCCAGAAAAGTCTCACTCCAACTGGTATAGAAAAGGGGGCATCTCCATTCAGCTTCCAGTCTAACAGTAAAACTGGACTCCTTTTGGGGGGGGCAGGTCACCCATAATTTCACTTTTCCCATCTCTTAGTATCCCAGCACCAAAAAATCGTGGTCGATTCTCCATCGATATTCTTTAACGAATACGAGATGGACAGATCAGCCAGCTCCTTTACATTCGGAATAGTCAACCGGTCCAGATTCCGCTTCTTATCGTTGACTAACTTGTTAAAATTGAATGTGAAAGCTAATTCATCGGTCTTGACGTTTGAAAAGTCTAATGTAACATGGAACCGTTTTTGGTCGATTTCGAGGCTGCATTTTTCCGTGAGCACAGAGTACTCGTCAGGAGACTTTTTCCTTACCCATCGTCCCCACTCTTGGGCTTCGTCGCAGAGAACCAGGAAAAAAGCCACGGGAGCTTCCATGAGATCAATCCTGGCAACACAATCATCGAACAAGTTGTGCAATGCAATTGCCTGCCGTGCCTCAGTCGAGAGACTCATCAATTCCACGGCAGACCGTACGCCGTGGTCTTCCCAGGACTTCGGCTTAGTAAACGCATCTCTCCACTCAGTCTTCGCTGGCCTTGACTTGTTGGTCTCGCACAATTGATCGATAGCCTGCATTACTATTTCATGGCTCGGGAACGGCGGCCCCAAATCTTGCGTAAAGCCATCTACAAGCAGAAATTCCAAGTCCCGACGCGGAAACTTGTATTCGAGGAAAGGATTGACTGGCCGTGAAAAAGAATCAAGGTCGTCCTCAGAAAGAGAGCATGATCCTTCAGTTCCAGCATACATATCGTGGAACAAAGCGGCCGCAATCGATGCCGCCCTACAAGAACTTTTAAGCCGAGTTTGATCTCGACCTATCCTACTAATATCTTGAGGCCATCCACTGGGGAATTGACCAGGAAACAAATTACTGTTGTATGTCTGCCTAAGCCTGTGCTTAGCCGACTGCTCATATATCAAGTACCAGTTATTGATAAAATCGTCCATTAGCCAAGCGACTCGAAGTGGGTGAATTAGATGGTCGCGATAGAACTTTTGCATGGGAGCGGTTTCCTGATACTTCGTTAATTGTGCTGACGGCAACTCGCTGATACTATTCAGGAGAGCTGCAACTGCTTGGAAATGGTTCTCAATATCCTGGGTCTCTCCCTTCAGGTGTGCGCTATCCAGGTCTGCCGTATCATGAAAGTATTTCGACCAGGAAAAGGCCTCAGAGAAGACGCACCAGAGCAGCTGAAGCGAGGCAAACGCTGGACCGGGCGGCTTGGGCTTCTTCAGACATTCTGCCAATTCATCCAACGCTTTGCTCGGAATGTTAGGCAGTGAGTAGATGCTCCTGAGATTTCTTGCAAGCTCATCCATGGTATCTGTAGCCGTTAACGAGGGAGTTCTTTGCTCCCGACGCAGAACATTACAAAGGGATTGATGTGGGCTTTTCATCCCATGTCCGTTTTTGATTGGGGTCACATGAATTGGGTCGATAGGAGTAATATCGTTCTGCAATTCCGTCGCCGTGTTTACAGCTTTAGAAACCTCTTCGCTAAAATCTTTGAGCATCTCCTTATCTGACAGAGTTTTAATCATTCCACTTTCTTCCCTTCATTGGCCTGCCCTCCAAAAGGATACCACTTATAGAATTAGATCTGGAGTCGAACTCCACCTGAAACAATCCTTGGTTTTATCGATTTTCTGAATTTAAATCTTAACCGCGAAGACTTCGAACCTGCGACACCCTAATTAAAAGATACTAATGCATATTTAAAGTCGGCTTCAGAATAGAAGACCGGTCTTTGTTTCGAAAGGTTGTTGAACACTGAGAGCATGTCGATCATTTATCATTCAATCTATAGAAATCATATCCACCTCCCCCTACCCACCCCATGATGTTTGATATACCTCCCGATTCACCCTTAATTACTTGTCTAATCCGATCTGAACAATGTGTGATGGCATGTTCCCCTTCTTCTATACCAATGTAACGTCTCCCCATCTTGTGAGCAACCACCGATGTCGTACCTGAACCAAGATATGCATCCAAAACAAGGTCTCCGAGGTTTGTTGATATTTGTAAGATTCGATGAATGAGTTGCTCGGGTTTTGGAGTGTCAAACAAAGGTTGATTTGGGAACAGCTTAAGCATATGCTTCTTGGCCATACTATTTGTCCCTATTTCATCTCCAAGCCAGAGAGTATCGGGAGTCAACCCGACTTCTACCTCGGATAAGAACTTCTTCAACCTAGGCACACCGTTTCCATCGTTTCCAAACCAAACATTGTTTTTCTGTATTTCGGCTAGCATACGTTCTTGATTATATATCCAGCACCTACCTTTGGGTGGTGGTATACGACGTCCATTTGGTGAAACAATATCGTAAAATTGACTTGGAACACCGTGCCCAGCTTGCACATTGAGTGTCACTGACTGCCATGGACCCCGATGATCATTATCGGGATTTTTATATCTTCTTATTATTTCTTGAGTAAGTGGCATAGAATTCCGAGTAGACTTAAATTCATTTGCATCTTTAGCGTACACTAAAATGTATTCGTGATTATTTGAAAATACTTTTCTGTTTTCTCTCGTTGTTCGTTGCCGCCATACTATTGTTGTTATGAAATTTGGCCTGCCGAATACCTTATCAGCCGCAACCTTTAAATAATGAACTTCTCTATCATCTATAGAGATCCAAATACTTCCGTCCTTGCTAAGGAACTTCGCGAGTAAATCAAGACGAGCCACAATTTTTTCAAGCCATATTTCATGATTACCGTTATCAAGATAATGAGTATATTTTTCCTGATTGTTGTACGGAGGGTCAATGTATACACAACGTACAGATTCAGAATATAATGGTAACAGCACTTTCAATACAGATTCGTTCTCACCCTGGATCAATAAATTCCCGGTGTTTGATACGCCAAATGATAAATTGGGATCATGAGCAAGTGAACTCGGTAATGTCATCTGCTTCTCATTATCTGAATAAGGCATGATTAACAAATTAATAACCTCGTGGCAAAAATCGCAAATGCAGACGGGCTGTCTACGTTGCTATAATATTATAGCATTAGGCTTAAGATCATGAAACAAAAAATTGACAGTACCGAACAACAAGACTTCTTCCAAAGTGTTGAGTGGAGTTCACTAACTAACCATACCATTGGACGTCCTATACATTATCTTGGAAGCAAGCTTCGTATTATTGACTCTATCGTAAAAACAGTCGATCTCATTGATCCATCCCATGGACCCGTATGCGACCTATTTGCAGGTTCTGGAACAGTTTCCAGGGCCCTATCTGAAACACGTGATGTGGTTGCCTCCGATATCCAAGAATATTCAAGGGTTATTTGTTCTGCCCTTCTCAAACCCGCGAATCCAGATCAATCCACTATCGATAAGATTTCGGAATCCATTTGTTCATCGTCCGTTGCAACTTCGATAGCTTGGGCAACTGAACCCATAAAGGAATACGAAGACTATTGCCTTGCACGAGCTGATAATGGAGATCTAGAGCCACTTTGTGATCTTCTCGAATATGGATCGTTGGTATTGTATGAAAAAAAGTCCATTGATACCCAAAATACTCGATTACTCTCGGCACTAGAGGAGACCACAAACCGGATGCATTCCTGTGATTTGGTCACTAGCCCAAATGCGATGATTACGCGTTATTTTGGAGGTATCTATTTCTCATTTTCCCAGGCAAATCAAATAGATACAATACGATACGAAATTGACAAGTTACCACCACAAGAAAAAGATACTTTTGTCGCTGCCCTATTGAGTACCTCAAGCGAAGTGGTAAACACTATTGGAAAACAATTTGCACAACCCCTCCGACCACGGAATTCTAAGGGTCAACCGAAAGTTAACATTGTTCAGAAAGTATACCAAGATAGATTCAAGAATGTAATTGATATTTATCAGAAATGGTTAAAGCGCTATTGTTCAATACCAAAAACTGAGAGGCATCATGAAATTCTATGTAAGGACTACCTTGAAACACTGAGGTCTTTAAGAGGTAGGGTTAGCATTATATACGCTGATCCCCCTTATACACGCGATCACTATAGTAGATACTATCATGTTTTAGAGACTATTTGCCTCCGAGACAATCCTGAAATATCAACTGTCCGTATTGGAAATACAGTTAAATTTAGTAGAGGAATATATCGAATCGACCGGCATCAATCCGATTTTTGCATTAAATCTAAAGCCCCGTCTGCTTTTGAATCTCTTTTCGTTAATGTGAAAGCATTACGTGTGCCTTTGGTATTATCCTATTCCCCGTATAAAGAAAATTCAAACGCACGACCACGTCTGATGACTATTGGAAAAATTGAACATTTAGCAAAACAATATTTCCGAGAAGTAAACATACTAAAGGCTGGAAACATAGCACATCAGAAGCTGACGAAATCCGAGTTGTTAAATGGTATTTCGTATGAAGCTGAAATATTTTTCACGTGTATACCTTGATCGGCTCGAATCAAAGTTTCTTCTTGATAAGTGACTGTTATAATGGGGTATTAGACCATGCCGCCTTTAATGTCAGGTAATCTGTGGTCATCCTTCTCATTCGATTAACCGGATTTCCTAGTTGAGCAATGAGATAATTTGACACTATTGGGAAACTAGGATCTCCCGGCATAAGCAAGCAATACCGAAACACTGTCGATGTATCGCGAACAAATACCCCAATAGGTCGAGAACCACTCGGGTATGTCAACCCCTTAGCAGCCGCAAGCTCCACTCTAAAATTCCTGCTTTTTACTGAGACACCTGGTCGGTTCTCTATCGGACCAAATGCTCCGCTATTACCAATATGTTGAAGAGTGATCATTTGATGAATATTACCTACTGTGAATCCGAAGAAAGTTTCATATGAGTTCTTATCGAAATTAGCTTGATTCCATCGGCCGCTAGCATTCGGGATTTCAGCAATTAAGACATGAGGATTAGCAGGTCCTGGTCCTGGCCCTGTTCCTGGCCCTGTTCCGGGTCCTGTTCCGGGTCCCGTTCTTGGTCTACTACCAGAACGTCGCCTCTTTTTTGGGCTCCATAACTGCTTAACATTTTTTGTGATATTTTTCTTTGGACTTCCCCGTCCAAGAGATCGTCTTGGTTTTGGTATTCTAGCCTCAACATTACCTTGACCGATTATTTTACTTTGTTTCAAATCATCCAAGTCTTTGATCGTATTGATTTGAAAAGCACCTTCGACTTCTGTTGCAGTACTCCATTTTTCGATGCTATCGACTATTTGGTCTATCACATCCGAGGAATCACCGTCGTTCGTATTCAAAATGATTCCAGCTTCAAAATTCTTCGCGATACCGTGAAAAGTCAGATTCTGCGATCCTACCAGCGCTGTTTTCGATCCATCATGTTGGACAATAGCGTAGCACTTGGGGTGGAATTCAGCATTTCCCAACGCTACAATGGTCAAACTGCAATTTGCTTTTCCTTTCAGGATTTTAAAAACTGATTTAGCATCATCAACTGGTAAACTACCGTCGTTACTACCAAGAACTAGCTTGATACTATGCCCTTTCTTGATAATACTCTTTAAAATATCAATAAATGGATCGATTGCCAAATAAGAAAAATATCCCGATTGGACACAAAACTTTTCCGTTTTCGGAATTAGATTATGCTCCAGCCAACTTCGAGCATAATCTGACCTTTTTTCACTGCTTGAACATATGTATTTGACCATTAGGTTATTCTTAACACATATCTTTCATTCATTCTTTTTCTCATATACCGTAATTACTTTTAAAAAGAAGTCCTTTTGGTATGGCAATTATACACCCATTTTTGATTGTCAACAAGACATAACCTTTTTGGAGTATCTCAGAGATTCGAGTATATACAGATTAAGGTAACAATGTAGCGTAATGTTGCCTCCAAGATAAAACCGTTCCTTTTTTTACCGGAAGTTCCATGCCTAGTCCTCAGGCATGGAATTGGGCGGACCTTTTTATCTAGGACCCATCTAAATCACTCCACTCAAAACGACCGGCGTACATGCGTTTACTAATAGAACTATAGCCAGCTAAATATTTCTTATTACTCAATCTTGGTTGGTGGCTTCAAAGGGGGTGCCAAATGATAACCCCTAAAGGTCAAGTTCGATTGTGGTTGATACCTCTTTCCTCTAGGTGTAAAATTAGGGCATGCGAGAATTGTCACGTAACTGGAAGGTATTATTGGCGGTTGCCTCTGGCTTCCTTGGGGTTGGCTACTTGGGGGTGGATATAATGGGGTGGGAACATCCGTGGGCTTTCTGGCTTGGGCTTTCTATACTCATTATCGGCGTGCTAATTGCTGGGGCTGTATCTTGTTACGCCTATGTGTTGTGGAAGCAACAACCAAAAGTAGGAATTAGCGATGAAACCATCCGAGCGATGCTAGGAGATATAAGGGGACAGCAAGCACTAGATATTACAAAAACCCTGAGACTAATGCACAAACAATTATTTACTAGTGTTCTTAGCGCCGTTGAAAAAGGCTTGGATGGGCAACAGATGTTAAAGGTGTATTGCGATATGGAAGAGCTGTTGGGGTTAAAAGCGGGGGTAATAGAAGCAAAAGTTAAGAAGGAGATTGAAAAACGAAAAGTTATAGACACGCATGCTTTCCGTATCGTAAATAAACTAGCCCGCAAAAAGGTGCTAAAGTTAATACGCCCTAGAAAACTGTTTACTGATAAAACTCAAGGGTTTATGGCTGATTTAGTTGAAATAATGAATCAGGGAAAAGTAGGGATTGAGCAGGTTAAAAGACAGGATAAACGCTACAACAGTCTTGAGAATAAATTAAATAGAGACCGTGATAGTATTACTAGCCTCAGATGTGTTAATGCGATAGATAGTTATTTATCAATGTCCGATAAGTTAAATAATATTATACTTTTTACGTTCCACGGAATGGCAAATGCCGAGAACACAATCCCATTATGGGCAAGAATGAATATAAGAAAGCAACGGGAAGCCTACAATCGGTTAATGAACCTGCTATTGGTAGATGTAGGTGTTCTATTAGAGCGATGGAGGTTAGGTAAAGATGATAACAATAATTAACTGTAAATACTGCCAATCAGAAAACGTAATCAAATACGGATTATATAAAGACGTTCAAAGGTATTTTTGTAAAGAGTGTAAACGTAAGTTTGTAGCTACCGACACAATCCCCAAGATGCAATATGCTACGCATAAGGTTTCTGACGCTATCAATATGTACTATGAAGGCATGAGCCTTCACGAGATTCGTAGGAACTTCATTCAACAGCACAATGACTATATTTCTGATGTGTCTGCTTTGAATTGGGTGACTAGGTTTTCCAAACTGGCAATTATGGAAGCAGGTAAGTATAAGCCTGATGTCAGTAGAGTGTGGGTAGCCGACGAAACGATGATAGACCTAGACGGAAAGAATATTTGGTTATGGGATATTATAGACACCAAAACACGCTTCCTAATAGCTACACATATGTCGTATACCCGCACTTCCAAAGACGCTCAACAGCTTATGAAACAGGCTTATGAACGTACTGGCATAATCCCACGAGTGATATATACAGACAGTCTAAGAGCGTATTTAGAGGGCATAGAGCAAACCTTTGGTGCGGATACACAGCACAAGCCAGGTAGTCCGTATGACGTTGAGGCAAATACCAATCTGATAGAGCGGTTTCACTCTACCCTAAAATCACGAACTAAGGTTATGCGTGGGCTACATACCATGAAATCGGCAAGGCTGTTTATAGACGGCTGGTTAGTGCATTACAACTTCTTTAGACCTCATATGTCGTTAAAGGATAGAACGCCTGCCAGTGTAGCAGGGATTAAATTCCCCTTTCGTAACTGGAAAGACCTTACCGAACAGCCATTTGAAAAGACTACCAGAATAGACCTTGATAAACCACGAGTTATGACTAAGCAGAAACCGATTAGAATATCCAAAGCTAAACGGATTAGAATATCGCCAAAACCACCACGTATCACACCACCAAGACCATCATTAAGTCAGGTTAGAATTAGGAGGTTAAGATAATGGAATATGCTAGAGATGTGGTCGTAGTTCTATCCGCATTAGCTATTGCGTTCTTTGCTTGGTTAGGGTTGCAAGCATGGCGGAAAGAACTAATTGGTAGGGCAAGGTTTGAGACTGCTAGAAGTATGATGCGATTGGGATTTGAGTTAGAAGCAAATTTTGCAAGAGTTAGAAGTCAGCTAATATATGCTTATGAGTGGGCTGATAGGACGCCCCAAGCAGATGAGACCGATGCTGAATCTGAAGTGCTAAATCAGTGGCACGTTAGAATGAAACGTGGCAATTTCGTCATCGATAGCCTCATTAAGGTAACAGAGGCTAAGTGGGAAGCAGAAATATTATTTGATGATACTGCGATAGAAGCTGTTAGAGATGCCGTAAAATCGTATAGGGAATGCTATGCGGAATTGTCCAGTGCGGTAGCAGAGTATTTTGATGCTAGATTAACGGAAGCTAAGTTAGGTGAATTACTAAGAGACCAAGACTGGCTAAGGGGATTGCGTAATCTAATCTACCAAATTCAGGATGATGAATTTTCCCAGAAAGTTAACAGGTCTACAGAAAAGCTGTCGTTAGCCTGTAAACAGTACGTGAAGTGATATGATACCAACCGTGATTGAACTTAACTATTGATACAGGCTGTATTACAAATATTTAAAAAACTATACGCATTATTAGGGAGGCGGAATGTGGATAATACTAACAGAGACGTCATTGCCGATGAAAAACAAGCAGTCAAAGAAACGATTGCTAAGCATGGTAGAGAAATGGAATTGTTGGTGACAATGTTAAACCTTTACCTTAACGGATTTTCGTCAACTGGCTCATTAAACGACCAAAATAGTGATACTAATTGGGTATGGTTATTTTTGATAACTCGAAGTTTTCATTCATTAAGATGCTCTATTGCACTTATGCAAAAAGGATATTACGCTCAGGCGATGACTCTTCTTAGGATGGTGACTGAAGCCTACTTCCTTTGTGGTAATGCCAAGAGTGACCATACCATAGCTGATGCAATACTCCATAATAAGCCTAATCGACCCGATGGAAGAACAATATTTAACTACAAGGCTCTAGCTCGTAAGATGGGCTCTATGGTAATGTACGATAAGGACTATGCTTTTGAATGCAAGTTCTCTCACTTTTCCAATCTGAGTGCCTCAATATTGACCGCTGAAATAGACAGTCATAATCATGAATTACTTCCAACCCCTGTCTATAAAGAAATACTATTTTTGGCGTGTTGTGAAATGGCGTTAAAAAACGGAAGATTAATGACGTGGTTTTTAAATGATTTACTTACCGATTTATCAGAAGAAAAGGCAAACGGTTGGCGGATTAAATCAACAAAGGGTATTCAGGAAATTGATGATTGGTTGGATAATCTAAAGGATAAATACGGGAGCGAATAACAGATGTACCAACCAAGATTGAGTAATAAGAAATATTTCTTTTACGTGCTATAATGCGAGAATTGGTGTATGATTCCTAAGATAATATTTACAAAAGTAGTTAGGAGCTGATAATGAAGATAAAGTCAGATGACCGAGATATTGGTGATATTCTAGGTTCAGGTTTTTATAAAATCCCTCGATTCCAACGGCCTTACTCATGGGACAGAGAGAATATAACAGAATTTTGGAATGATACAATTGTAGATAGCGACAGTGACTATTTCATTGGTTCAATGGTTATGTTTAAACTAGGAAGTAGCACCTGTGGTATCGTAGATGGCCAACAACGTATGACTACAATCGCGATGATTTTGTGTGCACTGCGCAATGCGTTTAACAAGGAAGGGATTGTGGACCTTGCAAACGGTATTCACCAACTTATTGAGCGCAACGACATCAACAACAAAAAGACTTTCATACTATCACCTGAGTCGTCATTTCCTTATTTTCAAGAATATATACAGAAATTTGGTGAGCCTGAGGTTACTCCCCAAGTTGGCGGTGAAGAAAAAAACCTCGAAAGTGCCTTTACATTCATAACTTCCCAGATCAAGGCTGCTATTGATGCAATTAAGAGTGATACTACAATAGGCAATGAAGCTAAACAGGAACGAATCAAGAAAAAACTCATTTCGATTCGTGACAAGATATTGGGCCTAAAACTCATATCAGTCGAACTTGACGATGAGGATGACGCCTATATAATCTTTGAGACTCTCAATACAAGAGGGAAAGATCTTAATGTGTCTGACTTGGTCAAGAATCAATTAACAAAAATGCTAAAGAAAAAAGGTGAGGTTGATACTACAAAGATAAAATGGGAAAAGATACTTTCTACGATACAAGGTTCTTCTTCGGATATTAGTACGGATGAATTCCTTCATCATTATTGGCTATCCAAATATGACTATGTAACGGTGAAAAAACTATTTAAGAACATAAAGAAATCCATTAAAAAAGACCAGTACCGGGGGTTCCTTAAAGAGCTTGAGCAAGATGTTATAACCTACAGAGAGATTCACGAAACTGCATACCGGAAGTGGAGTGTTGATGAGAACGCAATAAAGCATGCAATAGATGCTTTTTCAGTATTTCGAATAAAGCAGCAAGTTCCAATGGTTCTCTCAGTCATGCGGGACTATAAAGCAAATATACTCAAGAAAAAGCATGTAGAACAAATACTAAGTGCCATTGAGAGCTTTCATTTCGTGTTTACTGCAGTTACATCACAACGTTCCTCGGGTGGAATCTCGCAAATGTATGCATCATGTGCTAAACGTCTAACCACTGAACCATTACAAGAAAAGAAAATAGACGAACTCAAAGAACTTAATAAGAAACTCAAGGAAAAGTTACCTAAAAAAGAAGAGTTCGAAATATATTTCCCGCAAATATTTTATACGGATAACTTCACTAAGCAGAAACCATTAGTTAAATATATTCTCTCCAAGATTCACGCACAGGAAAACGCTATAGGTGTATTTGACTATCCTTCAATGACTATCGAACATCTTTTACCGCAGTCCGCAATAGGAACAGGTGATATTGATGATTCCCTAGTTGGGCAAATTGGAAACCTAATACTTGTGCCCAAAGAACTGAATGAGACTCTGGGAGGGAAACCCTTTGTTGAAAAACGGGATATTCTTACTAAAGCTGGATTCAAATTAGATGAGATTACCCTGAAAGCAAAGGATTGGGGAAGACCGGAAATTTGTGAGAGAACAAAATATATGGCGAATTACGCTTATGAGACTGCCTGGAAGTTTTAGCTGATACTTCTTTGGTGGTTTAACACAAATGGATTATATACGAAACTCCAGCATAAACGATGGGGTTGTCGAAGGCACATTATCCAGATGAGCTAGCTGTCGTCTCGTAGCTCGTCGTTCCATTCATAAAAAGGTCCGCATATTTTCACGCCTATTGTCTAGACGTGAGGTAACGGTGCAAAAAAGGAACACTTTTATGAAATGAACCCACACTTCAGGGCATAGCGTTGTTGACGCTTGACTCTAAGAGGTTCGGTGCAAGAAAATTCTGCCATCTTTTGGCGCAATCACAAAGTGTGAAT
>SDBT01016406.1_pt1 | contig 11721 bp, 8 predicted proteins | sample 2277101 | NCBI WGS metagenome assembly SDBT01 (sample SAMN10404973, study PRJNA504765) | marine sediment metagenome | isolation source: marine sediment core GS10_PC15, 103 cmbsf | place: Arctic Ocean: Southern Knipovich Ridge | collected 2010
CATTTTTCTATACAGTTGCGTTCTTTTTAATGCCGCTTTATTTACATAATGTACAGGGATACACAGGTTTCGAGATTGGCCTAATGTTATTACCCGCCACCATGATGGTCGCTTTATTATCACCGGTTGTTGGACATTTGCTTGCTAAAACTGGGCCGTTTAAATTAATGTTATGTGGGTTTTTCTTATTTGCTGTTTCTGCCTATTTACAAACTTATTTTGCTGCTGACACAGCCATTTGGTATATCGTCGTCGCGTTTGTTCTTTTCGGTACCGGCTGGGCTTTTATTTTAACCCCATCATTTACAGCTGCAATATCCTCTGTTCCACAAAGTGTCAGTGGGGTCGCCATGGGCACATTAGGAACCTTGCATAATTTTGGTGGCGCCATAGGCTTGGCAATTGGCACAGTCATTTATCACTATCAAGCTAAAAGCGTGTTGGTCCACGATGCCGTACAAAAAGGGATTGCCGTGAAACCCTGGATGGATCAAGTTGTTGCCGACCCGGACAATGCGAAAAATATAATCTTGCAACACACAAGCATGAATACTCAGTCAGCGACAGATTTATTCCAGCACTCATTTCTGTCCGGCTATCATGGCGCTATGTGGCTGTTACTTGGCATCTCGCTGGCCGCATTTGCCATTTCTGCTTTTGGGCTTTGGGAGAGAAAAGCCACTTAACACATGGTAAGGCCGCCTCTCAAAATTGACACACTCTAAGTTATTTACATTTAAAGGCCCATCGGGCCGATATGTTAAAGCCCAGGGCGTAAGGCCATAAGGTTATCGTCATTCCTGCGAAGGCAGGAATCCAGAGCCACATACCATTTAATAGGTTGTTTTAAAGGGTATAAATGCCCTGGATACCTGCCTTCGCAGGTATGACGCTGTCATGGCGCCGTAGTAATTTATCCTTAAGTTAGCGCTTATGTGACGTAAGGCCTGGGCTTTAACATATCGGCCCGTTGGGCCTGTGAATTGAATTAAAATATGTCTATTTCTAGAATTGAGACGGTGGTCACCTCAAAATTGCCTATGAAGCGTTTGTTGGCTATAATCGCTTCATATTGTGAAGCGATTAGGAGAGCTAAATGCATCATTGGATATGGGAAGGTCCTGATTGGCCAAATTTTACCTGGGAAGCAGAGAAAATTCAGCCTCTATTGAGTCATGCGCGGCTTATGCAAGGCAAATTGCTTGGCTTGCTGCAAGCGTTCACTCCTCAAACCCGCGAGGAGCTTAACCTTCATGCAATAATGGATGAAATGATCACAACGTCAGCCATTGAGGGTGCGATTATTGATCGAGATAGTGTTCGCTCCTCAATTTATCATCGCTTAGGCATTGGGCATGCGGGTAGGCCGGAAAAACCTGACCGTTATGTTGAAGGCTTGTTAGATATTATGCTGGATGCGGCAGATAATTTTGCGGATCCTTTAGCGCTTGAGCGCTTATACCACTGGCATGCGGCACTTTTTCCAACCGGTTATTCAGGTATCCGTAAAATTCTCGTGGGTCAATTGCGTGGTGAAGGGGAAATGAAAATAGTTTCAGGTCGTGGTGATAAAGAAACTATCCATTATATTGCGCCGCCTAGAAATATTTTGGAACAAGAAATAGTGCAGTTTTTAACTTGGTTTAATAGCAGAGCAAATCAATTGGATGGTATTGTTCGAGCAGGTATTGCACACTTATGGTTTGAAAAGATTCACCCTTTTGATGATGGCAATGGTCGTATCGGCAGGGCCATTTTAGATATGGTGTTAGCGCAGGATGAAAAATTAAACACGCGTTTTTATAGTGTATCCTCAGCAATTATGGCTGATCGAAAAGGTTATTATCAGATGCTTGATCAAGTTTCTAAAGGCGGAATGGATGTTACCGCATGGCTGCAATGGTTTCTTCAATGTTATAGCAATGCCATTCAAGTAGCGCTAAATCGTATTGAACTTTCATTGCAAAAGTCGAAATTTTGGCAAGCGCATGAAAACACACAACTGAATGAACGGCAAAAGAAAGTGTTAAATAAAATGCTTGATAAAGGTGTTGGTGGTTATGACGGTGGAATGACAACACGCAAATATGTTGGCATCAATAAAGTCAGTCGCGCAACAGCCTATCGGGAGTTAAGTAATTTGGTCGATAAAAAATGTTTAAAACCCCTGCAAGAAAAAGGACGTTCAAGTGGCTATGAAATTGTCTGGACGATGAAATAATAAATTTAAGAGAATATTAAGATCACTCCTCAAAACTGATATGCTCTAAATTATTTACATTTAAATAGGCCCATCGGGCCGAGATGTTAAAGCCCAGGGCGTAAGGCCTGGGTTTAAATATCAAGGACTTATTTGAGGCCTGACAGGCCGGCATAAAATACTATGTCGACCTTTCAGGCCTCATATCGTTGTTGCATTGTAAACCCAGGGCTTACGCCCTGGGCTTTAACATATCGGCCCGTTGGGCCTGTGAATGAACGATCTGACACAGCCTGATGTTATGTCTAACGGCATAATCTATATCATTATTAATTTAAGAGGCTTGGATTGACCCCACGTTATAGCTCGAGGGCTTAGTTGACTGACCTTTGCTGATGCTTCATATTGATACCTATCTTGCGCAGGTTTATAAAAGGCCCAGGGCATTGGCGTGATGCCTCAGATGGTCGTCGATAAACGAGGCAATGAAGAAATAACTGTGGTCGTAGCCCTGCTGCATCCGGATCTCCAAAGGGTGGTGTCTACGAATACACGCCTGCTCCAGACTGCCGAGTTTCAGCTCCTCGCCTAAAAACTCGTCATCGCTACCCTGATCTATCAAAATCGGCAGTTGCTTTTTAACATGACGAACCAGTTGTGTTGCATCCCATTGCTGCCATTCATTGCGATCTTCGCCCAGATAATTGGAAAACGCCTTGATACCCCATGGAGTTTCTGCTGGGTGACATATTGGCGAAAATGCCGAAACAGATGCGTAGTTTTGCGGATCCCTAAGCGCGCACATCAGTGCGCCATGACCACCCATTGAGTGACCACTGACACTGCGCTGGTTTGTCACCGGCAACTCTGCTTCAATCGCCTGCGGCAATTCTTTTGTGACATAGTCATACATATTGTAGTGTGACGCCCAGGGGCCTTGTGTCGCATTGATATAAAAACCAGCACCTGAGCCGAAATCCCAACTGTCATGTTCGCCGGGTAAATCGGTGCCACGTGGACTGGTATCCGGGCAAACAATGGCCAGTCCCAACTCCGATGCCAGTTTCTGTGCGCCGGCTTTTTGGACAAAGTTTTCATCTGTGCAGGTCAGACCTGAAAGCCAGTATAGTACCGGCACCGGTGCAGATGCCGCCTGTGGTGGCAGATAAACTGCAAATATCATGTCGCAGTTCAAGGTCTCGGCGTGATGCTGAAAGCGAATCTGATCACCTCCAAACATCCTGTTGCGGGAGATTTCCTGTATGGCCACCTTAAAAGATGACCACTGAACGGATACTCTCACCGTCATGCATCAAATCAAAGGCCTTGTTGATGTCTTCCAAACCCATTGTGTGCGTGACCATGTCATCGATGTTGATCTTGCCTGCCATATAGTTGTCAACATATCCCGGTAGTTCTGAACGTCCCCGGACACCACCAAAAGCGGTACCGCGCCATACGCGTCCGGTAACCAATTGAAATGGCCGTGTGCTGATTTCTTGACCAGCACCGGCAACGCCGATAATGACCGATTCGCCCCAACCTTTGTGGCAGCATTCCAAAGCTGAACGCATGACGTTGGTGTTGCCGATGCATTCGAAAGAATAATCGACACCACCGTCGGTGAGATCGACGATGACGTCCTGAATGGGCTCATCATACTTTGAAGGATTTACAAAATCAGTGGCGCCCAGCATGCGAGCCATTTCAAATTTGTCATCATTGAGGTCTACTGCAATTATTCGTGACGCCCCTGCCATGACGGCGCCTTGTACAACACTCAAACCAATGCCACCCAGACCAAAAACGGCAACGGTTGAACCGGGCTCAACCTTGGCGGTATTGAGCACTGCACCGATGCCTGTGGTGATGCCACAACCAAGCAAACAGACTTTATCCAGTGGTGCTTCAGAGCTGATTTTTGCTACTGCGATTTCAGGCATGACACTATATTCGGAAAACGTTGAAGTGCCCATGTAGTGATACAACGGTTTGCCGTTAAGTGAAAAGCGTGTGCTTCCATCAGGCATCAACCCCTGGCCTTGAGTGACGCGAATCGCCTGACACAGGTTGGTTTTGCCAGATTTACAAAAGCTGCACTCTCCACATTCCGGTGTGTACAGTGGAATGATGTGATCGCCGGGTTTGACGCTGGTGACACCCGCGCCGACTTCTTCGACAATGCCACCGCCTTCGTGACCAAGCACGGACGGAAAAATCCCTTCGGGATCTTTTCCGGATAGCGTAAATGCATCGGTATGACAAACGCCCGTGGCGACCATTCGTACCAGCACTTCGCCTTGTTGAGGCCCCTGGACATCTATTTCGGTGATTTCAAGTGGTTTGCCAGTTTCAATGGCAACCGCGGCGCGTGATTTCATAGGGGGTCAATCCTGTCTTCTTGAACTAATTAAATAATAAATCAGAAAGTTAAAGCTTACCACAGGCTATGTCAAGCCAGCAGCCTATTCTAAAATCACATGATTGGCTGTGGATGAATTTGGTTTTGAAGTGGGTTATCACTAATAATAAAAAGCTCGCAGAGATCTAGACTGAAAGGCATTATTAGATTTTATTTATAGCTAAACCAATTCTTGCTGCAGCTTCTGTTCCAATATTCGTAATGGAGATAACTCAGGTTCCTGCATTGCAGCTACTGGCAAATGAAAAGTTTGCTCGAACAGATACTGGCCTGACATCGCCGCGTGCGGCACGCGATCGGTAAATACCATCCAGGTGCTGCCTGGTGGCAAAAGAATTTCTTGCTGATCGGTAATTTGTTGGTAGCCATCATCAAACTTCATGGCATCGTGTAATTCAAGCATATAATGATCATAGGCTGTTCGATAACTTTTGGTTAGCTTAAATATATTCAAAAACCCTGCTTTCATTGCTGATGCTTTTGGCAGTTTATCGACAAATCGTTCGGCAACGTCTTCAAAGCGATTTCCTACTCGCCAAACACGTGGCTCACCGTTGGGATTCACATTACAAAACACGCGAATTATACGCTCGCCACCTGTGGGTGTGGATGGAAATGCATCAACATGCAAACGTGTATCATCTTTGCGTGATGAGCTTGATCGACCTTTTGCTTGCACAGGACGATAACTGGTCCGTGCTTGTCGTAATGCGCGTTCATATTGTGGAAATAAATGGGTTAATAGTATTTTTGTGTATTCTGCATAGCGACGCATCATGCCATGTAATAATTCACGTGATTTACCTTCAACAATGGTATTTGACAAGCGATCAACACGAACATCATAGCTAATACTTTTTGACTTTGGGTCGACACAATCTGGAGATAAAAACTGTTTTTCATGATCTGTCAGCGCGAAAGCCAAATGTGGCAAGTTAACCACGCAGCCACGCTCAAACGCATTAATTGCATCAGCTTGCTGTACTTCAGTAAAATGCTGTTGCCAATCTGTATGCTCGATATTAAATAGTCGTTTCATTGTTTAATCCTATTCTTTAATAACTCAATTTTTTATGCCGGCCTTAACCCACAAAGGCTTCAGGCCGTCATTCCTGCGTACCCCTAGGGCACAGGCAGGCAGGAATCTAGGGCCATATTCCATCTAAGATGATTATTGATAATGTGTAAACGTTCTGGATTCCTGCCTACGCAGGAATGACGTACCGTGCAAATATCAACTAACCACATTCAAAATCTTAATTACTCAGGATCTTCCAAGCTTAACGTGCTTGAATTATAGTCGTATGCAAATATTTCTGCATAGCGACCCCAATCAATTGCTACTTTTAATACTTCTTCTGATGCATCTGCACTTAAGTAATCTTGCAGCTCTCCTAAAAATAACTCTTCTGATGCACGATGATCTGACCTCTCATCCAACACACGACGTATATATCGCGCCAACGGCACATAGTTTAACAGATGTTTTGCAAATTGTTCTTTCCGTTCTAAAATGTCCGCTTGTGCCAACTGTTTACCCTCTGGCGTTAGTTCGATATCACCTTCGGAAACTTTAGCTAAATGCAAAATTTCCAGCGCTTCGGTAATTGGGAATAAATCGTCAATATCAAGGCTGAGCTCATCTGCTAACTCTGGCAAATCAACCTGCTTTTTGTAATCCGGCGAATCCAATTCTTCGAGAAAACCGATCACTTCGGAAATTGCCACTTTTGGCAGACGATAACCAATGCCCGTAACCGCTTGTTTGTGTCTGCGACTTTTTTCATTCACTGCGGTTGTCATCAAACGATAGACTTCATCAACTAATAAACGAAACTTTGGTGAGTCCTCGTTTCGTGGATGCGTTAATTTAACCGGCAATTCTGCTTGCACCGTACCAGGATCTGTTCCAAAGACTAAGATTCGATCTGCCATTGCACAGGCTTCTTCAATATTATGGGTCACAAATAAAATACATTTAATGTTGGTTTTTTTTGACTGCCAAAGATCGAGCAAGTCACTTCGTAAGTTATCTGCTGTTAATACATCTAACGATGAAAATGGCTCATCCATTAATAATATCTCTGGGTTTACCACCAAGGCGCGCGCAAAACCAACACGTTGGCGCATGCCACCTGATAGTTCTTTCGGAAATGCCGACTCGAAACCATCCAAGCCAATGACATCAATTGCCTCAAGCGCCCGAGTTCGCCTCTCAGCACGAGCCACACCTTGCGCCTCTAATCCTAACTCCACATTTTGTAGCACAGTCAACCACGGTAATAATGCAAAGCTTTGGAACACCATCGTCAAGCCTTCTACCGGCCTGACTATTCTTTCACCGTTAAATAAAACCTCGCCTGAGCTGGGCGGGATTAAGCCTGCAATAATTCTTAATAACGTAGATTTGCCAGACCCTGACTTACCTAATAATGCGATAATTTCACCTTCTTTAATATTGAAGTCTACATTATCCAAGACCAACAAATCAGTTAGATCACCTTTGCGAAATGATTTTTTTATGTTTTTAATTTCTATTATTTCCATTTCTTTCACCCTCTTACTGAAACTTTATAAATCATTATCGTTAGTGTTGCATCAAGTAATCTGATACCGCTCCTCAGCAATCTTATACAACCTTTTCCATACAAAATGATTAATTAATAATACATAAATACACATCCCGACGATACCCAAAGCCAGCTTTGGAAAATTGCCAACAGCCGAAAAATGTGAAATATAAGCGCCCAAGCCAGTCGCATTTAAATGCGTTGACCCCCAACTCACTGCCTCTGCTAACACGCTAGCATTCCACGCTCCGCCCGCCGCAGTAATGGCGCCGGTCACAAAAAATGGGAATATGCTTGGAATAATAAAACGTTTCCAACGCAGCCAACCTTTAACATGAAATAGACTAACCGCTTGTCGAATGTCTTTAGGAATTGTACTCGCTCCGGCAATAACATTAAATAATATATACCACTGCGTGCCCAACACCATTAATGGCGCTGTCCAAATATTCACATTTAAGTGATATTTTACAATCAATATAACCACAACGGGGAACAACAAATTCGCCGGGAAAGCCGCAAGAATTTGTACGATGGGTTGCACAAATTCTGCAACTCGCGGCCTTGAGCCCACCCAAACACCGACCGGCACCCAAATAATTGAGCACAACACTATCAGCACCATTACTTTAGCACCGGTAATAAAACCCAAATAAACAACACGCCAAACATCTTCTAGTGTCAGTGTTTTATAAAAAAAGCTTAGCAGTCCGATTATGGCCACTGCCACCGTACAAAATAAAAATACATACCAGACATAAAGCAACACACGATTAACTGCTTGCTTACGCTTAATCACACTTTCGATTATTGGCTTGGGCCTAAATAAAGGAATATTGATAAACACATCCCAAGCACGATCAAACATCCAGGCAACCGATCGGAAAAAACGTGTCTGTTGAAATATCGATACCACCCACGACCGCTGGACTCTCTCATCCGTGGCTTCCTCGGCTTTAAATTTTTCTGCCCAATAAATTAATGGACGAAATAACACCTGATCATAAAGCAGAATGACTATAAACATTGCAATAATTGCATAAAGAACTGCGTGCATATCACGTTGCTCAATTGCCACTGCAATATAAGAGCCAATACCCGGTAGTGTTATATGTTGATTATTAACCGATATGGCTTCAGATGCGACCACAAAAAACCAACTGGCTGACATCGACATCATCATATTCCATAGCAAACCCGGCATTGCAAATGGTGCATCAATTTTCCAAAAACGCTGCCAACCACTTAAACGAAACATGCTCGCTGCTTCTTTTAAATCATGCGGCACAGTACGTAAACTTTGATAAAAGCTCAGGGCCATATTCCAAGCTTGCGAAGTAAAAATAACAAAAATTGCCGCGCATTCAGGGCCCAACAAACTGCCAGGGAATAGCGCGATAAATCCTGCCACGGTAATTGCAAGAAAACCTAAAATGGGTATTGATTGTAAAATATCGATCATGGGGATAATAATGCGCGCGGCATGTTTACTTTTTGCAGCTAGTGTGGCGAAGGTAAAGGTAAACAATAATGAACAGCCCATCGCAATTAGCATTCTAAAGACACTGCGCAATGCATAACCGGGTAAATTTCGCGGATCGAGTGAAATGGGAATTTGCTCACCCAATTGGAAAGGACTGCGCATCTGTAATGCCGCCCAAGCGAGCAAAAAAATCACACCAAACACTAAACACAACGCAACAAAATCCCAATAGTTTGGGTAGGTCCACGCTGCAGCTTCATGCTTGGTATAGGTATTTTTTTGCAATAACGTCATAATTGGCCACTACATTTAGGTCGACCTAACAGGCCTCATTTGAATACGGGCATACCAAACCCAGGCCTTTGGCCTGGGTTATAACACATCGACCCGCGGGGCCTTACTTCAGATATTAATTACAGAACCAAGCATCAAGCTGTGCTCGCGCCTGGTCTAATCCAGTTCTATTTAAAGATGAAAATAACTGCGCACTCATTTGCTCAGCATAAGGCTGAATCACATGTTGAATTTTCAACAAAGTACTGTGCGCTTCACCATTACTGATTTTATCGCATTTAGTCAACAAAATATGCAATGGCACCTGACATTCCACACACCAATTAATCAAACGCTGGTCATGATCTTTTAATGGGTGGCGGATATCCATGAGTAACACTAGCCCGCGCAAACAATCACGTTTTTGTAAATATAAATTCGTTGTTTTTTGCCAGCGTTCTTTAATGCTGAGCGGCACTTTGGCATAACCATAACCCGGCAAATCGACTAGTCGTCTTGTTTCATCCAGTTGAAATAAATTAATGCATTGGGTACGGCCCGGTGTTTTACTGGTGCGTGCCAAGCCTTTTAAGTTAGTGATTGTATTTAATGCGCTGGACTTGCCCGCATTTGACCGTCCAACAAACGCAACTTCATAGCCCTCATCGGCAGGGAGCTGGGCTAAATTAGCGACACTCAACATAAATGTCGCTTTGCTATAATCAGGATTTTGCATTGTCTTTTCCCAATCAGCCTGCGACTGCTGCATTTGTGGAGCCTGCTTGCACTCTTGGGTTGAGTTCACCATTTTCATACCTCGTTGTCATATTTTCTAATGAAATAATCTTAATTTTTGATGCATTACCAGCCGTGCCGAACGCTTCATAACGCGCTTTACAAATAGCTGACATCGCTTTAATTGATTCACCCAAATATTGACGAGGATCAAAAGCAGATTTGTTTTGTGCCATAAAACGACGAATTGCACCTGTGGATGCTAGGCGTAAATCGGTATCGATATTGACTTTGCGCACACCGTGTTTAATGCCTTCTTGTATTTCAGCAACTGGTACACCGTAAGTTTCTGGAATATCGCCACCAAACTCATTGATCACTTTCAGCCAGTCTTGTGGCACTGATGAAGAGCCATGCATAACAAGGTGAGTATCTGGAATACGTGCATTAATCGCTTTAATGCGATCAATATCCAACACATCACCGGTGGGCGGACGAGAAAATTTATAGGCGCCATGGCTGGTGCCAATTGCGATGGCTAATGCATCCACTTGGGTTGCTTTAACAAATTGCGCGGCTTGTTCAGGGTCAGTTAATAATTGTTCCCGAGAAAGAATGCCTTCAGCACCCGAGCCATCTTCATCACCCGCAATGCCAGTTTCTAAAGAACCCAAGCAACCCAACTCACCTTCAACGGAGACACCACAAGCATGAGCCATTTCAACCGTTCTGAGCGTGACATCAACATTGTACTCGTAGCTTGATGGCGTTTTCATATCAGCTTCTAGCGAACCGTCCATCATAACCGAGGTAAAGCCAAGTTGAATCGAGCGCTGACAAACACCAGGCGATGCTCCATGATCTTGGTGCATACAAATCGGAATATGTGGCCACTCCTCCGCCGCAGCGACAATAAGCTGGCGAATAAACGGTGCGCCAGCGTATTTACGCGCACCTGCTGAGGCTTGCATAATCACCGGACTATTGGTTTCATCAGCAGCGATCATGATCGCGCGGATTTGTTCGAGGTTATTAACATTGAAAGCCGGAACACCGTAGCCATGCTCGGCTGCGTGATCCAACAGTTGACGTAAACTAATTAAAGGCATGTATGTATTCCTTATAGTTCGTTAGGGATGGCGCGTATTGTACAGCAGATTCACAGCCAAGTCATGCTGTTATAACAGCATGATTATTAACAAGTTTAAACCAAAAACCCAATCAAAGCTGAGTCAACACCCACTCATACAGATGGGTGAGTTATAGATGCGCTATAACCCACCCATGTAGACATTGATTTTACAGATGGGCGTGTGGTGTTCTAATTGGGGTTCCGACCATTTCGCCCACAAACTGCACGAACTTTATTGTTACCCATCAATGAGTTATCAAATTGCATGCGCCATCTCTAAAAATACGTGTGCGTGAAAATCAGCGAAAATATCGAGTCAGAAAATAACAAAAATAGCCGTTGGCGGCTTAGATAACAATGCGCAACAGACACCATCATGAGTTAAAGCGTAGGCTTCACTGTAGTAGAGAGGAGCAAAGGATTTTCCTCTACAGCTTTCTCGCCAATTTTAAATTTATTATTTTCCATTTTTTTGAAAAAAAATGTCACGTATTCGGGGTTTTTCTTATTAGCGTTTGTTTCAAGATTATGTATATTTTGAGTTGCAACATATATGCGATAATCCGTCATGACCTTATTAGCCACATACTGCGCACCATAATAGGCGCCATATGCAAGACAAACAAAAAAAATCGCGCCCACAGTCGCCATTGAACCATATGAGCCCAGGTTGCCCACATTAGGTGCCTGATCAATCACGCTGGGCACTATCACCTTGTTATGAAAACCCACTCCTAAAGCTGCCCCGGTTGCAGCTACCCCGGCAGTTACTATGCCTTTAGTATTTGTCATCAGACGTGCTTTGAGCATCATAGGGAGCTCGCCCTTTTGCTGCGGCGATTTAGAAGCTTCTTTCAATTTATCTAAAGATTGAATGAGTAATTGCAAATACGTGTAGACATGAAA
>SDBT01016407.1_pt1 | contig 11721 bp, 10 predicted proteins | sample 2277101 | NCBI WGS metagenome assembly SDBT01 (sample SAMN10404973, study PRJNA504765) | marine sediment metagenome | isolation source: marine sediment core GS10_PC15, 103 cmbsf | place: Arctic Ocean: Southern Knipovich Ridge | collected 2010
AGGTGGGTAATTTGGATAAACAAGCTGATTTATCGTTGCTGAAGATTAAAACTGAAGTAGAGGAAAAGAAAGTCAAAACCATTAGCAAAGACCTTTTACAGGCCGCACAAGATCACAATAAGGCAATGCAAGAGTTAAAAAAAGAATTGTCACCGTACATGGATGTTAAAAAAATTGAAGAGCAAGCCAAAACAGCAGCTGCTTCATAAAAGGGGATTGCACATCTGATAATGGAAAGGGCTGGCTCATCATATTTTGATGGGTCAGCTTTTTTCATTTAGATCATAATTTTATCAACACTGCGTTTTTTTGAAATGTGGTGTTTTTTCTATGGCTGTTTATGAGTGTGATCAGCAACAATAGCTTGGGCAAAATCTTCTGCCACAAAGGGACGTAAATCCTCTGCTCCCTCTCCTACACCGATGGCATGAATTGGATAGGGAAATTTTTGAGCTAAGCTTACTAACACACCACCACGGGCGGTGCCATCGAGTTTGGTCATCACTAGGCCCGTCAGTTCAGTAGCCTCAGCAAAAGCTTTGACTTGTGAGTGGGCATTTTGGCCAACGGTGGCGTCCAAGACGAGCAAACAACTGTGTGGGGCTGTGGCATCTACTTTTTTTATTACTCGGCCCATTTTACTCAATTCTGCCATTAGGTGAGCTTTGTTTTGTAAGCGACCAGCGGTATCGACAATTAGGATATCATCTTTGGCAAGCTTGGACTCCTCAAGAGCTCGATAAATGAGGCCGGCTGCATCGGTGTTAGGAGCGCCAGTGGTCACTGGAATATTGAATCGTTCGCCCCATTTTTGCAGTTGCTCTACTGCCGCTGCGCGGAAAGTGTCACCAGCAACAAAACGTACCTGATGGCCTTGTTCTTGCCAGAGCTTACCAAGCTTGCCAATGGTTGTGGTTTTACCACTACCATTTACTCCAACCATTAAAATCACAAAGGGTTTATGGCTGGTATCAATTTGTAGTGGTTTGGCGATGGGGGTAAGGACGGTGGTAATTGCTTGGGCTAGGGTCGCACGAATTTCTTCCTGACTGACTTCTTGATTAAATCGAGTTTTGGCAAGAGAGCTGGTAACATTAGCGGCCATTTCAACGCCGAGGTCGGCTGAAATCAGCAATTCCTCCAGTTCTTCTAAAGCTGCTTCATCCAATTTGCGTTTGAGGATAATGGAGGTGATTCCCTCAGAAATCTTGTTGGAAGAGCGATGCAGGCCTGATGTTAGTCGCTTAAACCAGCCCTGTTTTGGTGTGTCACTCATTTATGGGATTCCTCAATTTTTACGCCGATCAGCTCTGTTCCTTGTTGCCCTGTGATCTTAACACAAACGATTGCACCGGGAACACATGGTTCATCGTTTGCTAGCCTTATAGGCGCAAAATCTTCACTGTGACCTTGGTTGGGTTTTTCTAGCAGAACGGATTTTGTTTGACCGATTTGTTTGCTCAGAAAAGTTTGTAACTCCTGGGTGCCGATCTGTCGCAAATTTGCCGCGCGTTGTTTGATTATCTGGCGGGGTACCTGGGGCATCCTGGCCGCAGGGGTTCCATTCCTGGGCGAAAACGGAAATACATGCAAATAAGTTATGCCGCATTGCCTGATAAGGTCACAGGAATTCTCATGCATGGCGTCGGTTTCGGTTGGAAAGCCCGCAATAATATCAGCGCCAAACACAACCTCCGGGCGCAGTTGTCTGGCTCGCTCACAAAAATTAATAACGTCGTGACGAAGATGGCGGCGCTTCATGCGCTTTAGAATCATATCATCGCCAGCTTGTAAGCTGATGTGGAAATGTGGCATCAGCCTTGGCTCATTTGCGATGAGCTGCCATAGGTCATCATCAACTTCAGCCGGATCAATGGAAGAAAGTCGTAAACGGGGGAGCTCTGGTAACATCTTGAGAATCCGACGCACCATGGCTCCTAAGGTAGGATTGCCAGGCAAGTCTTGACCGTAGCCGGTAATATCAACACCAGTTAGCACTATTTCCTGTCCCCCGTGGGACAATATGGTTTTTATTTGCTCAATAATGGCGGCAACAGGCACACTGCGGTTATTGCCACGACCAAAGGGGATGGCACAAAAAGTGCAGCGATGGTCGCAGCCATTTTGTATTTCAATAAAAGATCTAATCCGATTTTCAAAGCCAGAAATTAGGTGATGCGCGGTTTCTTTGACCGTCATAATATCGCCGACAACAACTTTGGGGTGTGGACCGGGGGCAAAACTTGCAGATTGCATTTTCTCGAAATTACCCAACACACGGTTTACTTCGGGCATTTCGGCATACATTTGTGGGTTAATCTGGGCACTGCAACCGGTGACAATGATTTCAGCTTCTGGGTTTTCGCGCCGTACTTTGCGTATGGCCTGGCGCCCCTGGCGTTCAGCCTCATTAGTTACAGCACAGGTATTAATGATAATGGCGTTTTTCAAACCTTGCGTTTTGGCATGAGTTGCCATAACTTCAGATTCATAAGCATTGAGCCGACAACCAAAGGTGAGGATTTGGGGGTGGCTTTGAGTTTGAGTTTGTTGTGTAGTCATAAGCAATAATCAATCTAGCGTAGCAGAATCAATAACCCCTTTGTAACTAAAGGTGACCTCTCCTGTCAATATAACCTGACGATCTGGTTTTATTTCGATGGCAAGGGAGCCTCCAGGCTGATTTACGTTACATGAAGCTGATACTAATCCACTAGTATTTGCAGCAACAACTGCTGCACATGCCCCACTGCCGCAGGATTGGGTTAACCCTGCGCCACGCTCCCATACTTGCAAGTTGAGGTTCTGACGATCCAATATTTGCGCTGCTCCAATATTAACGTCATGGCCATGCTTTTGCCGTAATTCATCCCAATCCACTGTGTGGCAATCCTCAACAAAACACACAATATGGGGATTGCCAATCTCCACTTCAAAGTGGCGCTCTTGTTTTGTAACGTTGGCTTGCCCCATGGACACTTGTACTTGATCATCATTGATTACGTGACAAGGCAGTAGTCCTCCCTTTGTTTCAACAATGATATGGGCTTTGCTTTCTTGTTTGCTTAACCACCATGCAACACAGCGAATTCCGTTGCCGCAAGCTTCGGCTTCGCTGCCATCGGCATTATAAATGCGCATGAAAGCAGAAGCATTCGCAGTCTGGGGAAATTCGAGCACCAGTAATTGATCACAACCAATCCCTATTCGACGATTGGCTAATCGTTGAATTTGTGTTGGCGTGAAATGAAAATTATGCTGCCGACTATCAATGATGATAAAATCATTGCTAATCCCGTGCATTTTGATAAAAGCAATGTCCATAAGCTATGTTATAGGGTATTTGGGGACGAATGGGAAGCAAGGAAAGGGTTGACGCCCCTTCCATATCTAAGCAGCCAGAAAAGGCCTAACTTCTTGCATTAGTTCCTGTACAGCGGTAACAGAAGCATCAAACATCTGTTGCTCCTGAGCTGTGAGCTCAAGTTCGACAATTGTTTCAACGCCGTTGGCTCCAATAACCACTGGCACTCCAACAAACAGATCTTTTACCCCATATTGTCCAGTTAGCCAAGTGCAACATGGTAGCATGCGTTTGCGGTCTTTCAGGTAAGATTCAGCCATTTCAATTGCGGCACTAGCTGGTGCATAGAAGGCAGAACCTGTTTTTAGCAGGTTGACAATTTCGCCACCGCCCTTGCGGGTGCGCTCAACAATGTCATCAAGTTTTTGTTGAGTGATCCAGCCCATTTTGACAAGGTCAGGCAGGGGGACGCCACCAACAGAAGAGTAGCGTGTCATGGGAACCATTGTGTCACCGTGTCCTCCAAGTACTAGTGCTTGTACGTCAGTGATTGAAACACCTAAGGCCTCATGAATAAAGTAGCGGAAGCGTGCTGTGTCTAAAATCCCAGCCATGCCGATAACCTTGTGGTAGGGCAGGCCACTGACTTCACGTAATGTGTACACCATCGCATCAAGGGGGTTGGTAAGAACGATGACAAAAGCCTCAGGACAATACTTTTTGATGTTTTGGGCGACTTGTGAAATGATTTTGGCGTTAATGCTTAAGAGATCATCACGACTCATTCCTGGTTTGCGGGGTAGACCAGCAGTCACGATGACCACATCGCTGTCTGCGATGTCAGCATAATTTTGCGTGCCTAGAAATTGAGCATCAAAGTTTTCTATTGATGAAGACTGTGCTAAGTCGAGAGCTTTACCTTGGGGAACGCCTTCGGCAATATCAACTAGGACAATATCACCAAGTTGTTTTAGTCCTGCTAAATGAGCAAGAGTTCCACCAATATTCCCAGCGCCTATAAGAGCTATTTTCTGACGAGTCATGAGTTAATCCTGTTTTGTATCCAATTGCTGTTCAGAGTTTAAATGTTGGGCGAGAAACTGTCCACCCCTTATAAGACCTTCAGAATCTATAAAGTGGCCAGCACCCATGGAGATAAAAGATCTTACATTAGCGCCAAGCCTAGTCAGATTTTGCGCTGCGGTAGTCATATTCTCCACTGAGATAAGCTCGTCCTCATCACCGTGGACTAGGAATATATTTGGGCGAGATAGAATTTCAAGTGATGGTGGGAGGATGCAGGCTCCAGAATAACCTAACACTCCTGCACAAGTTTTGGGTCGATTGAGGGCGGTGGCAAGAGCCATCATGGTTCCTTGTGAAAAACCGACTAACATTAGTTGTTCTTCCGCAAGGTTTCTCTGCTTAAGTTCATCATCGATAAAGGCATGTAGGGATGGAAGTGCTCCTTTAACGCCTCTTTGGATCGTTTCTTGGTTAAGATTGTCCAAATTAAACCATTGATAACTGCGAGGCGAAGGGTTTATAGCGCAATGCGTAGGCGCATGGGGTGCAATGAATTCTGTGTGTGGTAGAAGTTCTTGCCAATTTGTGGCGAGGTCTAGTAGATCATCACCATTGGCACCATAGCCGTGCAAAAGAATGACTAAACTGCGTGCTGGTTCACCTGAAAAAGTTTTAAGACTGGGGCCCTTAATCGAAGATAGGCTTGAAGAGGCTGAGGTCATGATATAGCTAGGCTCCATATTTAGGTGAAGTTATGCCTGAAGTTTTACCTATAGAGAGGCGACTGTCAATGCTTACTGTATCAGCAAGCATGTTGCAGTTTTTGACCTAACAAATCGATAATACTGTTTCAATAATATAATCCTGCGTATCTCTTTGCAGGTATGGATGCATTGGTAGACTGATAACTTTCTGACAAATATTTTCTGTATTGGGAAGTCCTTGTGGGGCACAGGGATACTGTTGATAAGGGGGTTGGGAATTTAAGGGAGTTGGATAATAAAGAGCCGTGGGGATATTGTACTCTTTTAGTTTGGCCTGTAATTCATCACGGTTATCTACGCAAAGGGTATATTGCGCCCAACTGGAGGTGGCTCCTGCCATGAGCGTTGGGACAGTGGCAATTGATTGGAAGGCTTGACTATATCGATCAGCCACCACTTGTTTTGCCTGGAGTTCCTCTGGGAAAAGCTTTAATTTTTCAAGCAAAATGGCTGCTTGCAGTGTATCAAGTCGACCAGTCATCCCAAGGCGCACCGTATTATATTTATCTATTCCTTGTCCATGAACTCGGCAACTTTTTATGATGTCCACTAGTTCTGGGTCATCAGTAAATAGGGCACCGCCATCGCCATAGCATCCCAAAGGTTTAGCAGGAAAAAAACTGGTACAGGTTATTTCTGCAAGGGTTCCAACCAATTTACCATTGAGTGAAGCCCCAAAACTTTGGGCTGCGTCATCAATAATCCACAAATTGTGTTGTTGGGCGATTTGCGCAAAACTAGCGTAGTCGGCAGGTTGACCAAACAAATCTACAGGCATGACGCCAACGGCTGTGAGATTTTTGTCAAGGGATTGTACTGCTGCCGCAAGGCTACTTGGACACATATTGAATGTATCTGGAAGGATATCGATGAAAACAGGCGTGGCTCCAAGTTGTGCGACGACCTCTGCTGTGGCAGGAAAAGTAAATGCTGGTACAAATACAGCATCACCCGGGCCAACTCCTTTGGCCATGAGGGCGAGTAGTAGTGCATCTGTACCACTTGCACATGTTATGGCATATTTGGCACCACAAAATTTGGCTAATTCATCCTCGAGCATTCTTACTTCTGGCCCAAGGATATATTGGCCATGGTCAAGCAATCGGGCAATGGCGACATCAAGTTGAGAACGGATAGCTTGTTGTTGAGCCTGTAGATCAATAAAGGCAATATTGCCCGAATGAAATTTGGATGATTTAGCTTGAGTTACTTGGCTCATAAATAATGCTCCTAATTTGTAGCTGCTCGTGGATACTCACTGATTGTTGCGGTGCTATTGTCTTGTAAAGTATCGTTGATTTGTTGGACTACGCCCATGACAGTAATAGCTTCTTCCACACCTGTCAAAGGCTGTTCGCCCGTTTTGATGCATTGGACAAAGTGATTGCATTCATCTCGTAAGGGCTCTTGTGGGGCAAGGGGAATAGGTACCGCTTGTTCTTGTGCAAAAGTAGGGAGTGCGTTGGCGTTGGTATGAGTTATGCGATGGGGGATAAGAGTTAATTTATTTCCCCAGGCCATAGTATCATCAAAGACTAGACTTCCTTTTTCACCGACTACAATAAGCTTTTGTTCTTTATAGGGGTAATGCCATGAATTGAAAATTTTAGCGGTGACGCCACTTGCAAATTTAAGGTTGATGGTGACAGTATCAATATGCCCATGCACAATGTGATCTTGGGAACTAGCCTCTATCCTTTGAATTGCACTGTTTTCTAGTGATAAAATCATAGAGAGATCGTGGGGCGCATAATCCCATAAACAATCTTCGTCGGGTCGCAGGCCACCAAAAATAAGGCGATTGGCGTAGATCGCATGCACTTTACCGATCTGTCCTGCGCTGACCATTTCTTTGAGGTGGCGGAAAGCAGCATGATAAAGCAGCAAGTGGCCAACCATCAACAGACACTTATGAGTTTCGGCAAGCTTTACCAGCCGTTTGGCTTCCTGGTAGACCATGGTCATCGGTTTTTCGACAAAAACATGCTTGCCGGCCATCAGAGCTTGCTTGGTAATCAAGTAGTGGCAATCTGAGGGTACGGCAATGACAATCCCTTGAATGTTGGGGTTAGAAAATATTGCTTCTTGTGGCAGACTGGCAACTTGGAACTGAGCTGCCGTTTTTTGCATTACTTCAGGATTAATATCATGGATGGCATATAAAGCTCCTAGATCATTAAAATTACGGACCAGGTTTTGTCCCCAACGTCCACAGCCAATAACCGCGATGTTGCCTTGATGTTGTTTTGTCATAAATTATAATTTCCAATAAGTTTGGTTTTTTGATACAGGTTGGTCAGACCAAATTCCTTTCAAATCGACAATTAAACCGTTAGAAGTGAGTAATTCTTCAAAATTAATCGTACCTTTAGCACTATACGACTTGTGTGGTACTGCGCCAATAAGGCAGTCATATCCGTGTGCTACTTCGAGTTCAACGCTGATATCGCTACCACTGGCCATAGCGTAGGTCTGTTGGCCCCCTTCTTGCAAAACCTCTTGCCAAGATGAAAGGAGTTTAATGTTATATAATTGCTGAGTTTCTTCAACATTTGCCAAGGGATCATGCACTTTTACTTGATGGCCATATTGTTCAAGGCGACGTACGAGATCGACAACTTTGGAGTTGCGAAGATCAGGGACATCTTCTTTGAAAGTAATCCCTAGCACCAAGATGTTGGCCTGTCGTCCATAAACAAGAGTTTCTTTTAACCGATCATGAATTTGATCGCCAAGGAATTGCCCCATATGATCATTGATCCGTCGTCCTGAGAGAATCACTTCGGGGTTGTGGCCTTTGTCTTTAGCGTAAGCTGCTAGATAATAGGGGTCAACCCCAATGCAATGCCCCCCGACCAGCCCAGGTTTAAAGGGAAGAAAATTCCACTTGGTTTGAGCCGCAGCCAGGACATCATGGGTTGATAACCCGCCTTTGTTGAAAATCATGGTGATCTCGTTCATAAAGGCGATATTGATGTCACGTTGGGCATTTTCGATGACCTTGGCAGCTTCCGCTGTTTTTATGGTAGGAGCAATGTGAATTTGATTGTTGTTGATCTGTCCGTAGACTTTAGCAAGCTTGTTTGCAACGGCTGGTGTTTGTCCTGCCACTACTTTGACTATATTACTAACCGTATGTTCCTTATCTCCAGGATTAATACGCTCAGGAGAATAACCAAGATAAAAATCTTGTCCTGCTTTGAGGTCTGAGGCTTGTTCAAGAATCGGACCACAAATATCTTCTGTGACACCTGGATAGACGGTGCTCTCAAACACAACAATGGCTCCTGCTGACATGGCTTCGCCGACCATACGTGCAGCACTTTTGATGGCTGTCAGATCAGGGCGGAGATCTTGGGTAATTGGGGTGGGAACAGTAATAATAAAAATATTGTGATCTTTGAGATCTTGTGTCTTTGTGGTGTATTCCAGAGAGCTTAGTTGCAACTCTTCACTGGTGATTTCGCTGGTATGATCAAAATTTTGTTTGAGTTCATCAATACGTTTGTTGTTGATGTCAAAGCCAGTCACCGAATCGTGGCGTGCTAATGCGACAGCCAGCGGCAGGCCAACGTAACCCAGGCCGATAATGGCAATTTTGTCTCTGGGGTTACGCTGTTTTTGCAAAATGATCCTATCCATAACTGTGTTTGTGACTACCATGCTTAAATTCTTAATGTACCTTAACTTACTACGTTCATTTGTTTCAATTTATTTCTTTTAAAACGCGGGTTTATTGCTCAGAAATTTCTAGCGCATCCCAAGATGTTTTCACTTTCACCGTTTGATTCATTAGTGACAGTAATACAGTGACTCGTTGCTCATCAGAGGAACAGTCAAATAGTGCCTCATAGCCTTCAAACGGGCCTTGCTTGATGAAAATTTTTTGCCCATGTGTTAACTTTGGCCGGGGAATATCAACCAAGCCAGATTGAGTTTCTTGATTACGAATAGCGGTAATGACGTGGTTTGAAATCGGTGTGGGCCTAACACCATGGCAAATCAAATGCGCCACCCCCACCGTTGACTGAATCGCTTGCCAGCGATCTTGTTCACAATCAAATTGCACAAACAAATAACGGGGAAACAATGCCGCTTTAATTTTTTCAACTTTTCGGGCATGTTTGCGCGTTTTTAAATAGCGAGGAAAATAAGTTACAAATTCTTGCCGTTCAAGGTGCTCTTGCGCCAGGCGCTCTTTTTGCACGTGAGTGTGAACGACGTACCATTGTTTCATGATTCAATACCACCGTGTATGCCATTTCATTGTGCCAATATAACGAGTAAATGAAATTTGTGCAATTATTTTGTTGCATTTTCCCTTATCTATAAAATGACTAATCTTGGAATGCCATATTCTATCAGCATTGTTTAAAACCTTACTACCAGACAATTTTTCCTCTCTCACGGCCGTCATCCCGGTAGACATGTAACCTGCCTTGATAAATCTACTCTTGTCAGAAGGACACTGTCTTTATTGGTCACCCCCTACTCTATTTGCTGACTGGAATCAAATCCCCATTCTTAAGCAAAAGTGATATTGCTCCTTCTGGCATCAAAGAAGGAACATAAGCATCATCAAAATTCACACACAAGCGAGAATTTGTAAACAACCTAGCAAGTTTATTGTAAAATTTCCAATTATCTTTCTCGGTGGTTTGTCTAAGTTGCTGACTGATCCCCTTACGAACCTCTTCTCTTTCAGCGATAGGCGTGTCGTGTTTATAGTAAATATCCAATACCTCTTGCTTAGAAAGATCACGTAGGTGCGCATTTGTGCCACGAGCATTCTCGTCAAAAGGAATCATTTCACCTTCATATTGCAACCCTATGCAATCTCCTATGAGGCTGTTTAAATATTGTGTATTATGCGGAATATCTACTTCTTTCACATCTATATACTTTGTAACCTCTGCCATAAAAGGACCATAGACGAACAAAAGATTCTCACGATACTTGTGAAGTATTTGATCGATATGCATCTTAATAAATTCTACATCTCCAGATTGTTCAAGCTTTTTTTCATCAAGGTCATGGGTGTTGTCCATAAAAAGATTATAGGTGTGGCGTAGACCCTTTGCCTTTCCTGTTGGACAGGTTAAAACATTGAGTAATACTTGCAAAGTCCCATTCCCCTGAGGGGACAAGAGCATATCCTTTTCCGCACTACAAGACAGCTTTTGCAGGTGTAAAATAATGTGCGAGAGGTGAAAAATTGTCGTATCAAACGCACCCTCATTTCCCTGATCGATGATATAGAACATATTTATAAAAAACGGATCATCTTTTATCCCACCTTTATATTGTTTCGCTTGTTCGTCCCAATCTCCAATCAATTGTGACGGCGCCATGTCCACCATTAAGGTTTTAAGCTCTGTGCCTTTCTCACCTTTGAGAAAATTAAATTCTAATCCAAGGGATGAGGTCAAAGCTTGAAAATCTTTGCGTGTCACCTTTGGAATATCTATACGCGCACGAGGTTTTGCAAATTTTGCAAGATTCAGTGTCAAGATTTGAACTTCATCCTTAGATTTATCGATATCCGCAACATCTGGTATGCGAACCGTACATTCTTGCTTTTGTGGCTGGTGTTTCACTTGCTGTTTTCTTTTTTCAAGCAATTGTTTGTAAATGTAATAAGGACTCGTCTTATCAGATAAATCCTCAGAATCAATCATCAATTGGATCGCTTTTTGAACTCTGATATCCTTTTGCGGCAGGAGTTCAGTGATAGCATCTGCTGCTTGTCGTCGGATTGCTACAAATTCTTCATATTCCGGATAATCTTTTGATTGGGAACATACAAAGGCCATTAAAGCTTCAAAAGACTGTTCCTTAATTTCCTGAAACTGTGTACGAGCCAAATGAGTCCATGCTTTGATCTGCATCCTCTTTTCAACATCCTTATTGTTTGCAGTCTGAAGCAGGCAGTCCTGGCATATATTAACAATCTGAATATTGCTGTGATAGCGTACAACTAACCCTAAACCTGCAATTTGATCCTCAAGTCCACCTGAAGCTGTTAGAGAAAGGGTTGCCTCTTTTTGGGTAATAGTAAATAAAGGAGGAACTAAAATTTTTTCAAGCAGTAATTTTTTGTTTCCACTATTTTCATTTTGCAAAAGGTAGTTATAGGCATCTTCCTTCAAACTAAGAGCCGCCGGCATATTTACGACTTTCCAGGCAAGTGGGATGACAAGTAAGTTTTGTTTTGTGTCACCAAAATTTAACAAGATTTCCCTAGCGGCTTCAAGCAATTCAGCCAGATAATCTGCCATCCAACCAGATAGGTTTAAAGTCGGTTCGTCAAACTGACTCAGACTCTGGATTAGACTCAACCCCCATTTAATATGCATATTTTCCTGTGCTGTGCTTTGCTGCAAAGCTTGAAAATAGGCTAAAGACCGAAACAACAAGTGATAGTCTTGATTGATGTAAAATTTCTTAAAAAAATATTTATCATTACTCTGATCATTATTGGAGAGAAAATCCACAAAAATGGGATAGCGAATTTCTAATGGAACTTTGGACTTTAGAATAATATTTTGACATATCCACTCAGATGATTCTTGCACTCCAAATGCGAACAACCCTAAACAATAATCAGAATCTCTTATGATATCTATG
>SDBT01016408.1_pt1 | contig 11720 bp, 6 predicted proteins | sample 2277101 | NCBI WGS metagenome assembly SDBT01 (sample SAMN10404973, study PRJNA504765) | marine sediment metagenome | isolation source: marine sediment core GS10_PC15, 103 cmbsf | place: Arctic Ocean: Southern Knipovich Ridge | collected 2010
CTCCTATAATCTATAATCTATTCAAAATAATGGATTCGGTTACAAATCCATGGGCGTATGGTTTTGGTTATGCTGGAATTATTACTGTATTTACGCAAGTTGTAAATTCAATGCACCATTTAATTAAAAAATATACTCCTATAACTTATCTAAAAAGCTTTTTTAACGGTGAAGCTATAAAAGATATAAAATATATTGCCAAAAATGCATCATCAACTTGGTTCAAAGATGGTTTAAAAGCTTCTGCAATCTTCGCCCCAATAATTACTGGACTTCACTATACAATCCCACTAGAACACATGGTTTCTACAGTAGTCCCAGTTAGAATGTCTTATCGTTATTTTGTTACAAAACAGCAGGAAAAGCAAAATAACGCAGAAAAGGCAAACAATCCACTTCCAACGCAGCAAAAGTTATTGCCGCAGCAAAGGTTAGCACCTCAGTACCAACCAGCATGAAAAAATGAAACACAAGCTTTCAGTGTCACTGGACGAAGAAACAATAACACAAATTTTGGATGAATTACATTCAGGTAGGTTCAGGAATAAAAGCCACGTTGTGGAATACGCAATAAAGAAATTGTTAGAGGATAAAAATGGCTGACGAAACTTTAGAGGAACGTGTAAATAAGGTTACAGTTAGCTATAACTCTTTCAGAGTCCCGCTTTTAGATTTCCTATATCCGGTAAACTGGGCGGCAAATTTCAAACCAAAGAAATTAGGCAAATATGCACAATTGCAAGTTCCTCATAGGTTTAGGGGAGTTATTAAACATGATGGAAAGAAGATTGGAAGATTTGCCAAGCTTAAGGATCCAAACAAGGATCATAAGAACATTTTCTATGGTGTTGCTTATGATACTGAAGGCAGTGCAATAAACCCATTAGCAGAATGGGCAGAAGACACGACAAGAACATTAAGCCTGAATGATAATAAATACTCGATAGACAGGAGAGTTGCTATGCACATGGGAATTGTAAATGGCCCAAGAGATATCTCCTTATACCAAAGAGAAAAAAGGTTCTTTCAAAGTTGGTATGGGTTGCCATTCAAGTTGTTATTGTCACCTCTGGCACTTTTATTAAAACCACTAAGAGGAGTTTTTGGAAAAGATATTGTAGAGTTAGGCAAACTGTATGAGCTTGAAAATGCTGGTTTAGGCGACATCAAGCTGGATCAAAGCTGGTTCAGGCAATTTTTAACAATGGGGTTGTGGAAACATTATGACTTAAGAGATGGCAGTGACAACAAGGTTGCAACAATATCAAGGAACCCTTTATTAAAGCTGCTCACTCTTGGCCTGATAGAACAGGTATAAGGTAAAACTATACAATTCTGATCCAAATTTAGTCAGATCTGCTTACGGCCTTGTTGACTATATTCAGAATGAATTAAGGTTCAGAACACTAATACCTCCGAAAAAAGATGTTCCGGTAACCAACCTCTTTAGGTATAAGTAAGAGATTGAGAAATTGTTAAGAAAAATAATTAGACGAAATTTTCATTAAAGTAGTTGTGAAAGAAAATTTTCTTTTTTTGTTTTTTATTTTTTCTATGCCCAAAATTATAGAATGAAAAACAAAATAACAGGCAGCAACAAACACCCCATGCTGTGGCTTCTCTTGACATTAACAACATTAGGAATTATGCCAATAGCAGTTGAAACCAATAAAACAAACAATCCAATGAAAGAAGAGAAATAAAAAACCAGCACAAAGATAAAAGTAATAACAGCCAGGCTCAAGATCTTATAATTAATAAAGCTGATGATCTTGGAAAATATCCTCGCTAAAAACAAAACCAAAAAGGTTGCAATGCCTGCTGCAACCAAAGCAGCACTCAAAAAAACAATTAAAGTGCTGAAATCAATGCCGCCTAAAATCTCCTGAATAGCTAAGACTGCTCCGTTCCTTGCTTTATTAATTGTAAACAAAGAAACCAGGCTGACAAGCATATTAACTGTGTTAATGCCCCCGATCAAAATCAAAAAAGCATAATTATTAAGCTTCCCAACAATACTACTTCCTAAAATAGCTGCCTGTGCAGGCCCCAAGCCCGGGAAAAAACTCACTAAGCTCCCGGAAAATGTTGCTGAAATCAAGCTCTTCACAGTCTGCCATTTCCCGACCTCGAGCATCTCGGTAATCCATTGCTTCGGCAGCTCCACATTATTGCTTAAGCTAACAATTAACATGCTTATGCCAAACAATCCTGAAAGCATTGGAAACAAGGGCTGCTCTAAATTTGGAAATCCTAAAACAATCATCCCCAAAATACCGGAAAGCAAAAAGACAATAGATGCCCAAAACTTACTATCAAGATCCTTCTCGCTTAATAACATATAAACAACAACAGCCACTAGAATAAATCCAATCCATTTCTGCAGACCCTCATAAATACCAGGCACAATCTTAATAAAAACAGGGAAAAAGATCAAAGCAAAAATCAGGCTGAATAAGCTTCCAACAACAGTCAGCTTAACAGCCTCATAACCCATTCCCTGCAACAAAAGCCTATGCCCGGGCAAAACACCTAAAGCTGTATCCGCATCAGGAGCGCCTAAAAAAATTGCAGGCAGCACATCAAGGAAAGTATGCGTTATTGCCATCGAAATAATAAATGCTCCTAAGATTATTCCATCAACAAAACCAAGCAGATAGCCGGATAAAGACACAAGCAATATTGATACAAGATTAATATGAACGCCAGGGATAAGTCCGGTTATAATCCCCGCAATAATCCCCAAAAATACAGCTCCGAGTAACTCAAAAAATAACATTTTACCCCCTAAACTATCAGAACTCTTTTTTAGCTAAAATATGACATCAAGAAAGAAGCCCCTTTTATAAAATTTGCTTTATCTTTTTTCGAATTATAAATATGTCAAGTAAATTCACAATCACCAATACAGTCAAAACATAAAGGTGCAGAAGAAATCCTCGCCCAATAATGCTTGGCGAGTTCTTCGATGTGGTATCACAATCAATGCGGCACGCATTGGTGCCGCCTAAATTTCCGAGGATTTTCGAAGAAAATCCGAGTTTTGAATTTGATAAGCTGAATAAAAAGCATCAAAAATAAACAATACCTAAAATTCAAAGGATTTTCTAATAAAATCCGAGTTTTTAAGATTATTAATATTAAAATCCTAATAAATTCATTTATCTAACCAATAACCCTAACTCTATGCCCAATAATCTCTAATTCTCCTTCATACTCTTCAACTTTGCCGATAATCTCTAAATTATTCCCTTTATTGATCAGAATGCTTTCATTTTTATTTTTGAATAAAACAACCTTAATTTCTTGAGGCTGCTCTATACCCATTATCATCACTTTATCATTTTCAAACAAATCCTTCACAATACCCTCAACCTTGACATTCTTATCGATATCATCCAAAGTTATTTTTTCAATATCCTTTTCTTTAATCTCAATATTTTCAGAAAGAAGGTACAATACAGTAACACCCACTAAAGAACATATAAGTGCAACTTTCAACAAATCTTTTTCTTTCATTCTATTAAATTTATCATTAATCAATAAGGAAAAGTTAAACAAAACCTTTTTAAAGATTTATCTATTTTAAAGGGCTATGGCTAGCCTTAAATTCAAATCAACTGCTGAAATGAAAGTTCCTAAAAAACTTGTGGAACAGGTGATAGGCCAGGACGAAGCAGTCGATGTTATCAAGAGAGCGGCAGAGCAGAGAAGACACGTTTTATTGATAGGAGAACCAGGAACCGGAAAGAGCATGTTGGGCTTTGCTTTAGCAGAGCTTCTGCCAATGGAAAAACTGGTAGATGTAATTTCATTTCCAAATCCTAATGATGAAAATATGCCTTTAATAAGGACAATGCCTGCCGGACAAGGAAGAGATCTTGTGGCAAAGGCAAAGATACAAGGCATGAGTATGTTCAAGAATCAGAATATCATACTTTTTATTTTTGTGATTATAGCCTTTCTTTCCCCGTGGTGGGCTTGGTCTTTTTACGTTAAGCACGGAAATGTTGTCGCAGCTATCATGACTGCTGCAACTCTTGTTGTTTCAATTATGCTTGGCATAGGGCTTTTAATCAGCTTTACCTTAGGAAAGAGAATGGAAGGCCGGGTAAAAGTCCCAAAAGTTATTGTTGATAATTTTAAGAGAAAGCAGGCTCCATTCAATGATGCAACCGGGGCTCATGCAGGCGCTCTTCTCGGCGATGTGCTTCATGATCCTTTTCAATCAGGCGGCCTCGGAACACCAGCACACGAACGTGTCGTAGCAGGAATGATTCACAAATCTCATATGGGGGTCCTTTTTGTAGATGAAATCGCAACCTTAAATGCTGCAACACAGCAAGAGCTTCTTTCAGCTTTACAAGAAAAAAAATTTTCAATAACAGGCCAGAGCGAGAGATCAGCAGGAGCAATGGTAAGAACAGAACCAGTTCCTTGCGATTTTGTTATGATTGCCGCTGGTAATGTGGAAACTATAAAGCACATGCATCCTGCCTTAAGATCAAGAATCCGGGGCTATGGTTATGAGGTTCATATGAAGGAGACTATGCTGAACACAGAAGAAAACAGGAATAAAATTGCGATGTTTGTTGCGCAAGAAGTTGAAAAAGATAAAAAAATACCTCCTTTCAGCAGGGAAGCTGTTGATGAAATCATAACTGAAGCAAAGAGAAGGGCAAATCGAAAGAATCATTTGACATTGAGGCTGAGAGAATTGGGTGGCTTGATAAGATCATCAGGAGACCTTGCAAAAAAGCAGAATTCAAAGCTAGTTATGAGAAAACATGTCCTGGATGGAAAAACTTTGGCAAGAACTTTAGAGCAGCAATTGGCAGACAAATACATAGAGCAAAAAAAGGAATATGAGATCATAATTACCAAAGGAAAAAGGATAGGGAGAGTAAATGGATTAGCAGTAATAGGAATTACTCCTCCTTACTCTGGGATTATATTACCGATTGAAGCGCAAGTCACGCCAGGCGGCAAAGAAAGCGAGATAATTGCAACAGGAAAGCTGGGTGAAATCGCAAAGGAAGCAATTAAAAATGTTAGTGCAATAATAAAAAAATACTTCGGAGAAGATATCAAGGAAACTCTCGATATTTACGTGCAATTCCTGCAGACTTATGAAGGTGTTGAAGGCGATAGTGCAAGCATTGCTGTCGCTACAGCAGTAATATCAGCATTCAAAAAAATTCCGATAAAACAGAATTTTGCAATGACTGGCAGCCTTTCTGTAAGAGGGGAGGTTTTGCCTATTGGTGGAGTTACTGCCAAAGTAGAGGCTGCTATTGAAGCAGGAGTTGAAAGCATAATCGTTCCAAAATCCAATATGAGAGACATCGTAGTTCCAAAAGAAAAATTAAGCAAAATAAAAATAATTCCTGTTGAGACAATAAATGAGGTTTTGAAAGAAGCATTGGATTGGAAAGGCAAGGAGGATATTTTGAAGTTGCTTTCAAATGATTAAATTATTCCCCAATCCAATCAATAAGTTCTTAAGAAGATTCATACCTCCCTATTCTCTCCAGGTTACTCTAACATCATCAGCTCTTTCATAAGGCCTTATCTCTGTTTCTTCAATTTTAACTTTTTTATTTTTTTCAAATTTCAAAATGCCAAGCCATGCTATCATTAAACCGTTATCCACTAAAAATTCATTTGGCGGAACAAAAAACTTTGCGCCTCTTTCTTCACACATTATCCTGCACATCTCCTGAAGGCGTTTATTGCAGGCAACACCCCCGCCTAAAACAAGTTCCTGCTTGCCTGTATGTGCCATTGCCCTTTCAGAAACTTCAACAAGCATTGCAAAAACAGCCTCTTGCAAAGAAAATGCTAAGTCTTCAATTTTATACTTGCCGGAATCATATTTTTGTTTTAAATTTGTCAGCAAACCAGAGAAACTTACATCCATCCCTTTCACTATGTACGGCAGCTCAATATAATTTTTTGACTTTAAGCTTAATTCATATAGCTTAGGGCCTCCGGGAAAGCCCAGTCCAATGTAGCGAGCAAAAGCATCTAAAAAATTGCCAACTCCCTGATCTAATGTTTCCCCAAAAACACGGTATTTTCCGCCCTCAAAAGCAATAACCTGCGTATTCGCTCCGGAAACGTAAAGAAGTACAGGACTTTTTGCCTCAGTCAATAGCTTTCCAATCTCCAAATGAGCAATTGCATGATTTACAGGAACAACAGGGATTTTTAATTTTTGACTGAGCAAGCGCGCAGTAAATGCCCCTATCCGCAGGCATTGTCCTATTCCTGGGCCTTGTGAAAAAGATACTAAATCAATATCTTTAAACTTTAATTTTGCTTTTTCTAATGCATTAAATAAAACTTTATCAACAACATCAATATGGTGTTGTGCAGCTTTAAATGGCACTATGCCGCCTGTTTCGGTTGTAAAACTATCTTTAACGTTTGCAAGGACTTTTCCTTTATCATTTATTATGCCAACACCAAAGGTGTGTGCAGTTGATTCTATTCCTAAGCAAATCATTTTATTGTTTTATAATTTTATTTTTTGGTGAATATTTTCTAAAAAATTGATGGGGGGTCTTCTTTTCTATGTTATTCATAAACTTAAATAGCTTTGCCATCAACTCATCTAATTTATTGAAAATTTTATCATATTGTTTTTGATTAATATAACCTAGATCTTTTGAGAGAGAAAGTAAAACATCTAATTCTTTTGCAGAACCATAAGAATAAGTTAAAAAACTTAAAAATACTTTCTCAGAGTGTCTTGTTGTGCCTTCAACAATATTCACAGGAATAGAAACAGCAGCCCGTCTCATTTGTGAAATTAAGTTTCCATTCTCAATTTCTGGAAATCCATTTGTTATTTTATATATTTCCAATACAAAATCATAACTCAAATTATAAATTTCTATATTTTTATAGAGTCGCGCCATGTAACAACGGTATCTAAACTTTTTATTTAAAATTATTGGATTTTTTGGTGCGGGTGTTTTTAAAGTGAGCTGGGTTCAGAACCTAAAAGAAGGAAGCCATAGTTTTCTATAGTTAAATCTAGAATCCTAAATTTTATTACAAAAAGTAAAAAGAAAAAAAATGAAAACCATGCATAGACTTTTGTAAACGAACTATTGGGAACAGCATGCTGAACTTGTCGTTGCCTTCAAGCTTACACATCTGTTCCATTAAACTCATATTTTATGAGTGTTCTAAGATGTCTATTTTCTAGGAAGGCTTCGTGCTTAGATGCTTTCAGCACTTATCCTTGTAAGGCGTAGCTGCCCTGCTTACCTTGCTAGATAACAGGTAGACCAGAGGCCTCGAAAGCCAGTTCCTCTCGTACTATGGCTTCCTTCCTATCAGACATCAACATCTCCAGTAGATATCAAACAAACTGCCTCACAGCGTTCTGAACCCAGCTCACGATCCCTTTTAATCGGTGAACACCCGCACCCTTGGCTGCTTCTGCACAGCCAGGATAGGAAGAGCCGACATCGATGTAGCAAGCCGCGCCGTCGATCTGTTCGCGAGCAAGCGATAAAATCACTTGCAGGTATGAACTCTCGGGCGCGACAACTCTGTTATCCCCGGAGTAACTTTTCGGTCATCTCTAGCCCCCATCAAGGAGGACATAGAGGTTCGCTAGGCCCGTATTTCTACTCTGGATGCAATCTTAGTATGCATTCAGTCAGGCTGACTTTTGCCCTTGCACTCTACAGTGGATTTCTGACCCACTTGAGTCAACCATTGGGCCCTGCTGATATAAAGTTGAGTATTGCAATTAGTACAATTTCTCATATCTTTTCAGCAGGGTGCCACCCCAGCCAAACTGTCTACCTATTGGTGTCCCTCAAATGAGGTAAGCAACATAGGTTTTGATAAGTGGTGTTTCATTGATGTTTACACTCAACCCGAAAGTCAAGCTTTAGCAACTCCCACCTACACTACGTATCAGAACCTACATTGCAGCAACAAGCTACAGTAAAGTTTCACGGGGTCTTCGCTTCCCACTGGAGATCACTGGCCTTTGCACCAGTAAAGAGTTTTCAGAGGATTCTAATTGGGGACAGTGCGGATCTCGTTACGTCATTCATGCAAGTCGTCAATCAAACGACAAGGTATTACGTTACCTTAAGAGAGTTATAGTTACCCCCGCCGTTTACCTGCTCTTAGCCCCGTTGAACCGGAGTTTAAAGTACAGGCACTGGGCAGACGTCACTGACTATACATACCTTTACAGGCTCGCAGTCAGTTAAGTTTTTGTTAAACAGTCGGACCCACTTTGTTATTGAACCCTGCAATTGCTTGCTTAGCAACAATCGCAGGGACTCCTTATACCTAAGGTACGGAGCCAATTTGCCGAATTCCCTCAATTAGATTAAACCTTCACACCTTGGGCTTCACACCCAGGGGCACCTGTGCTGGTTCTTGGTACGATTATCTGGAATTTTTTCCAGCTGCCTTTTCACGGATTCTAGGTATTGGTTAAATTTCTCATAGAGAAACTCATCCTAAGATTAATCAAGTTCTCATCGTTATGATACTCCCTTGATTTGTTTTAGTTGACATAGCTAGTGTGCTATGTTAACCTAACCCAAAATGTTAGCAACTAGACTTGCGTTACCGCGTATATCCAGATAGTAAAGGAATATTAACCTTTTTTCCTTTCCATCTACTCAATTTATGAGTTTAGTTAGGATCGACTAACCCTTGACTAATTTGTATTGTCAAGGAACCCTTGCCCTTTCGGTGGCACTGATTCTAACAGTGCTATGGTCTTACTACCGCCAGGATTCTCATTTCTATAAGGTTCACATTTTCTCACAAAAATGCTTCTGCCCTTATAGAACGCCTACCTACCAAATACCTTTTAGGTATTCTGCAGTATCGGTAACTAACTTAGCCCCGTCCATTTTCAAGGCCCATTGTCTTGACAAGTAAGCTGTTACGCACTTTTTAAAGGATGGCTGCTTCTAAGCCAACCTCCTCGCTGTCTTAGACAATAGACACTTTTCTCCCTTTCACACTTAGTTAGTTTTAGGGACCTTAACTGCAGTCTGGGTTGTTCCCCTTTCGGAAGCCGGGCTTACCCCAAGACTCCCCGTTTCCTGAAATCTACAAGGTTAAAACATTCGGAGTTGGACAGAGAACCGATCCCTTTCGAGACCTAAATCCTCAATCCGTAGCTCTACAATCTTAACACTTTCATTCAGGACTTGACTGCGGCCAACTTCGGTAGGAACCAGCTATCGCCGGGCTCGATTGGCTTTTCACCCCTAGCCCCAGGTTAGAAGAACACTTGCTCGTAGAACCTCTTCAGGCCTCCATGTGGTTTTACCCACACTTCACCTTACCAAGGGCTAGATCGCCCGGCTTCGGGTCAAACTCAAGTGACTTCAGGCACTTTCATACCTTGCCTCTCGCATGCTACAGGCATGTTGCTTTCGCTTTGGATCCCCAAAAAGGTTATCCTTGCCACTCGAGTAAACTCCCTGGCTCGTTATTCAAAACGAACGGTACAACTCCTTAGAGCAGTACCCCACAATGGCTATTAGGTTTCAGGATCTTTTAACTTCCGGTTGAGGGTTCTTTTCAACGTTCCCTCGTGGTACTTCTTTGCTATCGGACTTAAGATGTATTTAAGGTTAGGAGTTGATGCCTCCCATATTCCCACTCAATATCCAATGAATGGTACTCAAGATACTGCTCAAATCTCTTTAAGTTACCTCTACGAGGCTATCACTCTCTTTGGCCTTCCGTTCCAGGAAAGTTTAAGTTCCCTAAAGAAGACTTAAAGAGCAGTCTGTAACACCACATCTTTCTTCCCTCACGGAAAGAAATTCAGTTTGCCTTTTGCTGTGTTCAGTCGCCCTTACTTACAGCATCTCAATTGATTTCTTTTCTTGCAGGTACTAAGACGTTTCAATTCCCTGCATTTCCCATCCTTTCGGATCTTACGCGAAGTCGCATTCAGGGATTCCCGGTTCAATGGCAACATGCGCCTTGCCGGGACATTTCATAGCTAGTCATGCCCTTCATCAGCATCTTAAGCCAAGTCATCCACCTAATAGCGCTGGCAAAAGTCTATGCATGGTTTCATGAATATCAACCAACTCATCAGGAGATATCATCTCAAGATGAGCTATCATTAATGAATAATGATTATGATTTACGATTTTTTCTTATTATTGTAATGGTTTCGAGGCGAAAATTTAGTGGCAGACAAATTTTCGCCGAGTCTAAATTTTGTCGCGAAGCGACATATTAAATTGTCTTAAATTCAATAACTTGTGATTTTAAATGGACCCGTCGGGACTGTTCGACGGTTCCAAATAAATTTGAAACCAGTATTCGAACCCGAGGCCTTCGCCTTTCTTTAAAACATTATGCAAGGGCGACGCTCTTTTGCGCTTCGCGCAAACCTTTGGCTTACGCAAAGTACCACTGAGCTACGGGCCCTAAATTTTTATTGTAGAATTCGGGCATTTGTACCGAATTTTATTATCTTGAATTTGGAATTTTAAATATTTTTCTGTTTAATGTAAAAAAGGAGGTGATCCAGCCGCAGGTTCCCCTACGGCTACCTTGTGACGACTTAACCCTCCTCGCTGAGCTTAGATTCGACTTAATTAAAAATTAAGCCTCATCTAGACCCTACTCGGGTGGTTTGACGGGCGGTGTGTGCAAGGAGCAGGGACATATTCACCGGACTCTGATAAAATCCGATTACTAGGGATTCCATCGTCACGAGGTTGAGTTGCAAACCTCGATCTGAACTAAGATAAGATTTCGAGGGTTGACTTCTCCTTTCGGAGTTGTATCCCATTGTTCTTACCATTGTTGCGCGCGTGTAGCCCAGAAGATTCGGAGCATACAGACCTACCGTAGCCTGCACCTTCCTCCTCTTTTCAGAGGCAGTTCCTACAATGTGCTCAATCACCAAAATGGCTTGTTAGCAATTGTAGGTACAGGTCTCGCTCGTTGCCTGACTTAACAGGACACCTTACGGCACGAGCTGACGGCGGCCATGCACTACCTCTTGGCTCGTCAGGTATAGCCTTTAACCAGACCATCATCCTGCCGTCGCTCCTGGTGAGTTTCTCTGTGTTGAATTAGATTAAACCGCACGCCGCACCCCTTGTAGTGCTCCCCCGCCAATTCCTTTAAGTTTCAGCCTTGCGACCATACTTCCCAGGCGGCGAGCTTAACGTCTTCACTACGACACCACGTATTCCCGAAGAACACGTAACACCTAGCTCGCAGAGTTTACAGCCAGGACTACTCGGGTAGTTAGCGAATAAATCATCATATAGCAACTTCTCTCATTAACTCATAATAGTCTTAAATAAAGCAATTTATGAGTAAATCCAAAAGTCAGACATGATTTCTCGTATCTAATCCGGATTGCTCCCCTGGCTTTCGTCCCTCACCGTCGGATTCATTCTAGTCAGACGCCTTCGCCACAGGAGGTCCTTCTGGGATTATAGCATTTTACCGCTTCCCCAGAAATACCTCTGACTCCTCCTGATCCCGAGTTTGACAGTCTTTTCTGCATGCCATTAGGTTAAGCCCAATGATTTCACAGAAAATTTATCAAACCGGCTACGGACGCTTTAGGCCCAATAAAAACGGTTGCCACTTGTGGCGCTGGTGTTACCGCGGCGGCTGGCACAAGTCTTACCCACCACTTATTCACCATACTATTTACATATGGCAAAAGCCTTGCTAAAAGC
>SDBT01016409.1_pt1 | contig 11719 bp, 12 predicted proteins | sample 2277101 | NCBI WGS metagenome assembly SDBT01 (sample SAMN10404973, study PRJNA504765) | marine sediment metagenome | isolation source: marine sediment core GS10_PC15, 103 cmbsf | place: Arctic Ocean: Southern Knipovich Ridge | collected 2010
ACCTCTTAAGACTATTGACTATAGACAGCATATCATCTGCTGTTTTTATGGCCTTGCTATTAATCTCATATGCCCTCTGTGCCATAATCATGGAAACCATCTCCTGCACAACATCAACATTAGACATCTCGATATACCCCTGAATAATTGTTCCCAAACCATCTGAACCTGGTGTTCCGGAAATGCCCTCCCCCGATGCATCCGTGGCTCTATATAAATTGTGCCCAAGACTATAAAGACCTGCAGGGTTAGGAAAGGAATATAATTCTATAACTCCAAGCTCTTCCCCTGTTCCTTCAGGGTTAAAGACGGTAACATTTCCGTCACTATCAATATTAATAGAGACTGTATCTACCGGGATGGTCATCTCAGGTTGCAATTTGCCTCCATTTGGCGTAACGATGTTTCCTTCCGTATCTAATTTAAAATTCCCTGCCCTGGAATAAAGTTCCTCTTCATTACCAAGTACCTTAAAGAAACCCCTTCCTTCGATAGCCATGTCCAGTTCATTTCTTGTCTCTTGAAAATCTCCCTGTTGAAAAATTTTCTGTACCCCAACAGGCATTACTCCCATACCAACTTGAATACCCGCAGGAACCTGATTGCCGGTCGATGTGTTTGACCCTGGCTGACTAATGGTCTGATACATCAACTCCTGAAAATCGTTCCTGCTCTTTTTGAAGCCGACTGTGTTAACATTCGCCAGGTTATTGGCGATAACGTCAATATTCAATTTCTGGGCAGCCATTCCTGATGCAGCTGACCACAATCCTCTTAACATAATTATATCCTCCCTTACCGTAGTGAATACTAATCATTAACTATTCTGCTTGTCATCTCATCTATTGTCTGAATAGCCTTTTGTACCGACTCAAATGCCCTATATGTTTCTACCATCTTAACCATTTCTTCTGTTGGATTAACATTGGAACTCTCTATATAACTCTGTTGAATATTGACATTTTCGGGTGTGAATATCTCCTCTTCTTTTCCCTGGTACGAGTAATATGAACCGCCTTCTTTTCTAAGAAGCCGGGGCTGTTCAAAATCCACCACCAATAACTTATCTACAGGCCTGTTATCCACCACAACCTGTCCATCACTTCCTATGGATACCTTACCCCCATCAATTTTCATTGGACCATTTTGACCTAATACGACATCACCATTCAGAGTTACCATTATTCCCTCAGCATTAAGGGTAAATGTGCCATCCCTTGTATATCGTATTCCTTTGGATGTCCGGATCTTGAATAAACCATGAGTGTCCAACGCCACATCCAGTTCATTCCCTGTATATCTTACAGAACCTGGTGAAAAGTCGGTTTCAGAAGTATATTTCATAGTGAGTGCCTCACCAAAGGAGATCATATTCTTTTTAAAAGCATTTGTATTACTATTTGCAAGATTATTAGAGATGGTTTCAAATCTTAGCTGTTGCATTAAAGAGCCATTAATCAAATTATAGATTCCTGATATCAATTTTCACACTCCATTTCTTTGCAATTTATAACTTTTTATTGCAATGTTAATGCCAAAAAACATAAAATTATGCCCTTTGTAATATGCCGATAATAAACGATAAAATATTATAGTAATTTGATGTCCAAAATAGTGGGAGGAAAAAAATGCCTATTGGAACTTTTTGCCGCTATTCAGAGAATATACAAAGACTAACAATTCGGCGACAACAATATAAAGATCCGGCGGAATCTCATCATTCAGATCAAGTTGCGATAAAATCTCTATCAGATCAGGGTCATTGTGTATGTATATATTATGCTCCCTGGCAATCTTGATGATCTTCTCAGCTGTTTTTCCTTTTCCCTTGGCTATGACTCTGGGTGCATTTTCCAATTTCGGCTGATACTTTAAAGCGACAGCTTTATTTTGTTTGTTTCTTTTCATTTAGGCTCTTATTTAGCATTTCATTCTTTTGGTGTAATAGTTCACCGCAGAGACGCAGAGTACGCAGAGAAAATTAATATTTTTTTAAAACCCTTACGCCACTATAAGATAATGGATATCAATAAATTGAGCGGTAAAATTATCGATGCAGCTATAGAGGTGCATAAGGCCCTTGGGCCTGGTTTGCTTGAATTTCACTCTGTTAAATATTTACCCCGTGAAATGCTTGCCCAATGAAATGTAGAGTCTATTTCATCGGGGCGAAGCATATTTCTCTGGGGCGAAATCCATTTAATCGGGGTTCACCGGAAAGTAAAGAAATTAGCCTTCTGCGTACTCTGCGTCTCTGCGGTGAACGGTTACCTTTTGGTTTCCGGTTTTTTGAGGTTAGGCAACCAGGCTTATGGTATAACCTTCCTCCTGAACAATCTCTTTTATGAGTGTCTGTTTTACGACCTCTGAATCCCTAAGATGACACCCCATATGGTTTATGGAAAAACCCCTCTCTTTCAGACTATTGATCAAAGATGGGAGTTTTTTTTCTATTAGCGATTTTGCCTCTTTATTAGTCAGTAAAAACCTTCCTTTAATATCTTTTCCACTTATAGTAAGATCTGCCCTAAGTGGGCCAAGATTAGATAATTCTAGTAGAAAAGATACCCTAAAAAGAGCCTTATCAATTCTTTTTTTATAATGTTCATCCTTTTTCTTTTGATGCAGCTGGATCAATAATTGACCAACGGTAAAAAAACCGTCAGGAAATCGAATAGGTATGGGCAGGAAAATTTTTCCCTCCTGCTCAAGCCCGAAACGATTAAGAAGCTGTATATTTTTTATTACAGATACAAACCTATTCAGGAGAACTTCATTTTCTCCCTTAAAACCAAGAAATCTAGACCCGAGTCCTTTTAAATCCCCTGCTATTAGCTTATTAAAATTATCTCCATTAATTATTTTTTGAACGAATATTTTTTTAAGCTTTGCTTCCCAGTTAAAACCGGATTTATCAATAAAATCTCTTAAAAGATCCGGCTTTGCCTTTAAAAATAATCTTTGCGACAAATCATCTATCAATTCCTTAAATAAGAATGTTTCCTCTTTTGGAAGCGTCTGATAATCTATATTTTCAACTATGGTTTTCCACAGATTTTCTTTCATCGCGGAAAGTATATTGGGGATATTTATAGCATCGGAACTTGTAAATTTTACTCCCAGAAGTTTGAGGATTGGAAAGGGGGATAGTTCTTCTACTTTTAAAGATATTACCACACCTTCCCTCAAAGGAATATGTGTTTTAGCTACAATCCTTCTCCCTTTAATAAGAAGCAGGACGCTATTTGAAGATAAAGCTTTGAGCACCTTTCCCTTTACAATCTCATTTTTAATAAATTTAGGGAGGGATGTGGGTTTTCCCTCAGATTGAAGAGATATCTTTGATCCTGGAAATGGGAAATAGCCGGCTTCAATCAATTTATGACCTCATTAAGTAGTTAAGTTGTTATTTGACGATATCAGTACTTCCTAACTGTGATATTTTTTTCTTTAAATCCAAGACGAGCTTCACCTCACCCTTTGGAATTGAAAGAGCATCGGCGATATTTTCTATATCACGACCTTTTTGTGCTAAATTTATAATCTCTTTTTCCTGGTTATTATGATATGCCGGAGCATCGATAGTGTTACCGGTCTTACTATGATTGGATAGCAATGTATCAGCTCTGTTTAACATCAAATTTAGACTCATTATCTTCTTGTCTAATTGTCCATCAAGCTTTTTAATCAGACGATTTTTTTCTTCCAACTGTTCCTCGAATTGCCCCGACATTTTATGTGCATCGGTCAATAAAGATTCTAATGTTCTCAAACCGCCAAGTAATGGTGAATCTCTATTGAAATGCCTAAATCTTCTGATTAATAAAATAAAAACAATGATAATAGCAATATCAATACCTATTTGCGTTAAAATTAAGAACTTTAGTTCGATGAATGCCATGATTAGACCTTGATATCTATTAAGTGCCCTTCTGATATACTGATTTCTTCTTCTGACTTTTCCTCGCCGACGCCTCTTTTATCACGCTTTTTACCTTCTTTGTCCCTCTTATCTTTTTTATTTTTGATCTCTATCCTGTCTTTAGCTTCAAGCTTCTGAACCTTTACTTTGTCCTTCTTCTTCTTCTTGTCCTCTGTTTGTTGGGCAACAAACTGTTGAGTTAATTCAGGATTCTGTTTCCTGACATTATGCACATCTTTAATCGCGCTTCCCTTGCTCAAAATAATATTCATACCTGTACTTGCCATTTCCTTCACCTCTGGTTTTATATACTGTAATTCGATTGAAATTCGGTTGAAATTCGCTTCGCTGAAATTCGGTTGTCAACTGAATTTTTATTGAATTTCTATCGAATTTCTATCGAATTTCAAACAGCTAAGAAATCCTTCACAGATGCCTCAATAATCTTTCCGGCAGATAAGGTTCCGTTGACTTCCCTGACAATAAACTTATTTAGTCTTTCTAATGAAGGAAAATCTTTTACTCTATTTATCTCTTCTATCAATACATCGTAAATGATTCCCCTTAGTCGATCTTTTTTTTCGATCATTTCACGCTCTAATTTTTTATTCGATAGTTTAAAGGAAATACTGAAAGAGACATAAGTATATTTTTTATTCTCTTTAACAGGAATTACAAATGAATCAAATACAAGTGATTTATTATTCTCGACTTGTAGTCGATTAACCCAAAAAACTTTAATATAAAGATATCCCATCCCTGCCAAAAGAGATAAACCTAACACAAAAAATAAAGCTAACCTTCTTTTCCGCTGATATTTCTTTTCACTATTTATCGAAGTCATAATCGTTCTTATAATATGATTTAAGCTTTGCTCTTAATTCTATTATTATCTTTGAATGGATCTGAGATATCCTTGACTCTGTTAAATCCAATACCTCGGCTATTTCTTTTAATGTCAATTCATCAAAATAATACAGCGATATCACCTGTTGTTCTTTTTCTGAAAGATTTGAAAGGGCCTTCGATATAATCTTTTTCAATTCCTTTATTTTTAATTCATCAAAAGGGGATGGTTCATCCGAGATTTGATTAGCAAGCATTGTAGTAGCATCTGCTCTGACTTCATCAAGAGATAAAAGACCGACCCCATGCGCTCTAGCGGTCATTCTATAGTATGAATCAATATCAACCCCCATCTCCATGGCAACCTCAAAATCCTCCGGCTCCCTGCCAAGTCTCAACTCAAAGGCTCGCATCGCATCCTCAATCCTTTTAATATCTTTTCTGACAGATCTTGAGACCCAATCCATTTTTCTTAATTCATCTAATATAGCTCCTTTTATCCTGGGTGCTGCATATGTTCGAAATTTAATTCCCTTTTCTGACTTGAATTTGTCAAGTGCGTCTAATAACCCCATGATTCCTGGACCTATCAGCTCTTCCTTGGATATATTGGAGGGAAGCCGAATGGCCATCCTTCCGGCAATCTCATATACAAGATAGGCATTTTCGAGAATAAGCTCTTCTCTGAGACTTCCATCCACATTGTCCTGGGCAATACTGAAGATCTCTTGATACCTTTTAACTCCCGCCTTCATTTTTTTAATCCAACGCTCCAGCCATCAAACTTTGCCAGAAAAATTTAATATTGCCGTCATTTGGTTTTCCATTTGCCCGGTCTAAAAGATATTTGGCCAGTTCTTTAAAGCTATGACTTGAAGGTGATTCAGGATAACAACAAATGACCGGTTCTCTTCTGCTTACTGCCTGATACAAAAGGTTATCCAATGGAATAAATCCAGCATAGTCAATGGATATGCTTGCCATAAATCTTGCCACAACTCTGGTCAGATTCTTGTAAACTGATTTTGCCTCTCTTTCACTCTTGACCATATTCAATAAAAGATAAAAATTCTTTGTTCCATGTTGCTCGAACATGACCTTTATAAGGGCATAGGCATCTGTGATAGATGTAGGTTCCGGGGTTACAACAATGATCCTTTCCTGGGCTGCAAGATTAAAATAGATAACATTGGAGGAGATTCCTGCACCTGTGTCAATCAACATAATATCAAACATGCTATTCAATATATCAAATTCATTTAAAAGATTGATCTTATGGCCTTCTGTGAGTTGGGCCAATTCTTGTACTCCCGAACTGGCGGGTATGATGGATACACCTTCCGGTCCTTTAACAATAATCTGGGATAAATCCTTTTCGCCCCTTAAAACCTCCTCAATGGTATACTTGGGGTTAAGTCCAAAGATAATATCAATATTTGCCAGTCCGAGATCGGCATCAAAGATTAAGACATTTTTTCCCATCCTCTGATATGCAATAGCCAGGTTGCCGGCGATATTTGTTTTGCCGACACCACCCTTCCCGCTGGTAACGGCAATAACCCTGGTACGATTTACTGTTGAAAATGATTTATCTTCATAACATTCTTTAAGGTTATGAATTTCTCCGGATCCTTCTTTTACAATCCTTCTCAAATTTGCGGCCTGATCCATCTTCTCTGTCTCCAATTAAAATTTTGGTGTTTAGCGTTTGGTGTTTGGGTGTGGATTATTTATTCAATAATAATTTTACTATTTTTCCTTTATCTGCATGATCAATATCCTCAGGTACATTCTGTCCGGTTGTAATATATGAAATAGGTAAATTGAACTTCATGATCTGGTTAATAATTGAACCACACCTTTCTGCTTCATCTACTTTGGTAAATATGTAACTCTGGAATTTTAAGGAACCAAAATTGATAGCCGTCTTGTTCATTTCGGACTCTGTGGTTGCAACACTCAGAAGAAGATGGGAGCTAATAGCTAAATCACTAGTCATAATCCTTTTCAATTCCTCTATCCTGGCACTGTCATACTGGCTATTGCCTGCCGTATCGATCAAGACAACATCTTTCCCTTCCATCCTTCTAAGGGCAAAAAACAAATCTTTTTTTTTAAATGCTTGAAAACATGGAATGCCTAAAATATTTGCGTAGGTCTTGAGTTGCTCCATGGCACCTATTCGATAGGTGTCTATTGAGATTAAACCAACCTTTTTTTTCGACATAAGCATGAGTTGGGCAGCGAGCTTTGCAATTGTAGTGGTTTTACCTACGCCTGTTGTCCCAATAAAGGCTGCTATTATCTGATTGTTATCTCTTATTCCAAATGGATCTTTTACCCCTATGACCTGCTTAATCTCCTTGATGACTCCCCCCATAATTTTATTAATAGAACCAGCGGAATTCCCATTGAATGCACCGCTCCTTTCTATAAAGAGCCTTACATATTGATCTTTCACCCCACTCCTGATCAGCTTCGCATAAAGATTGAGTATGGCAGGGTTCATCACCAATTTTTCTAAGATACCGCTGGAATGATTCAGGAGATAAATCATCTCTTTTATACTCATCAGTTCCGATTTTACCTCGCCAAAAGAATTCGAATTTTCATTTGAGACATCATCTCCTTCCGGCACTGCAGTTATCTCAAACAAATTATTTTCACCCACTCCCTTTACTTTCCTTGTAGAAATGATCATTGCATCCGGACCTAAGACATCCTTAACTTTAGCGGTAGCCTCTTTTATTGTCCTTGCGCGATATTTTTTAACTTGCATAATTCAAACTTACCTTTCCAATGGATTTAATCCCTATATCACTTAAAAGCTCACTCTGAGATAATATCATTATGGAGGGGGCAAAATATTCCACCATCTTCTTCAAATGCCTTCTTACCGTAGGTGATGTTAGAAGGATCGGTTGTACATTTTTTGCCATGGCTTTTTCTGTCTCCTCCTTTATGGAAGCAATAATAGAATCTGCAATCTTTGGATCAATGGAAAGATATGAGCCATGTTCTGCTTTTTGAATCCCTTTAAGAAGTGTATCCTCTACATCCTGGTCCATGGTTATCAGTTGCAGTAAACCATCTTCTCCTATGTAAGGGCTGATAATAGATCTTGATAGTTTATGCCTAACGTATTCGGTTAAAAGCTCCGGATCCTTTGTCATTGGAGCACAATCGGCGAGGGTCTCAACGATAGTCAACAGATCCCTGATAGATATACGCTCCTGTATAAGATTTTGTAAGACCTTTTGCACAACCCCTAAAGAAAGGAGATTCGGCACAAGTTCTTCAACAGCCTTTGGATATGACTTGCTGATGTTATCCAGTAAATTTTGAACCTCCTGTCGCCCCAACAATTCTGAGGCGTGGCTTCGAAGAACCTCTGTCAAATGAGTGGAAATTATAGTGACATCATCAACCACTGTATAGCCTGCAAGTTTTGCTTCTTCTTTGTTTGTCTCTGGTATCCAGACTGCAGGTAGGTTAAATACAGGCTCCTTTGTTTCTATACCCTCAATTTCCCTGGTAACATCTCCAGGATCCATAGCCAGATGGTGATTCACCATTAATTCACAACCGGCGATCTTCACTCCTTTAATAAGAATCCGGTACTCGGATGAATTCAGCTGAAGATTATCCCTGATATGGATTGGAGGTATAACAACACCCATCTCAAGTGCAAACTGCCGTCTGATCGATCGAACCCTGTCAAGAAACTTTCCCCCTTGTTCTCTATCTACCAAGGAAATGAGACCGTATCCTACTTCCAACTCAAGAGGATCAACCACAAGTAGATGTTCTACAGGTTCCGGCTCCTTCTCGACAGTTCCCTCCCTCTTTTCCTCAATTTCTTTTATCTTTAATGTTTCTTTTTTCCTGTTAATCAGATAAATGCCTCCCCCAATGAGAATGGAAAGCATTATAAATGGGATATGTGGTAAACCGGGGATGAGACCGAAAAAGAAGATTGTAAACGCTGAAAGATATATTGCCTTTGGATAATTAGAAAATTGTTTACCAAAATCTTTTCCCATCGTTTCCTCTGAAGCTGACCTGCTGACAACAATTCCAGCTGCAGTTGATATAGTGAGGGCAGGAATCTGTGATACAAGTCCATCACCGACAGTTAAAAGGGTATAGTTCTGGGCAGCGTCAATGATTAACATTTTATTTTGAACTACACCGATAACAAATCCGGCAATAATATTAATAAAGGTAATAATTATCCCTGCAATAGCATCTCCTCTAACAAATTTGAGCGCCCCATCCATTGATCCATGGAATTCGGCCTCCCTCGTGATTATCATCCTGCGTGTTTTTGCTTCATTTTCATCTATCAGCCCAGCGTTCAGATCTGCATCAATACTCATCTGCTTGCCGGGCATAGCATCCAGTGTAAATCTTGCAGCAACCTCAGCAATCCTGGTCGCACCCTTGGTAATAACTACAAAATTAATAACAACCAGGATAAGAAAAATAATCATACCAACCAAGTAATTCCCTCCGACCACAAAACTGCCAAATGATTTGATAACCCTTCCCGCTGCCAGGGATCCCTCATTGCCATGTAAAAGTATCAACCGGGTGGATGCCACATTCAGGGAGAGTCTAAAGAGAGTCGTCACCAGAAGGAGGGGGGGGAATATGAAAAAGTCCAGGGGTTTTGTTATAAACATGGAAATTAAAAGGATAGTTATGGCAATGGTTATATTCAGGGCCAGAAGGAAATCGAGAAGTATTGGCGGTAATGGAACGATCATCACCACAAGAATAGAAACCACTCCAACAGCTGTCATTATCTCACTAGCAGCACCAGGATGTACTTTTGAACTTATATCTTTTTCCATTTTACTAACCTTCAGACCTCGTTAAGTAGGTGATCGGTAATTAGTAATCGGTGATCAGGTTATCGGTGACCGGTGATCAGTGACCAATTACTGATTACCGATAACCTGATTACCGAAATTGCCTTTTATTTTGTAAATATATGCCAGAAGCTCGGCAACGGCCTGGTAGAGGGTAGGCGGTATTTCTTGACCTATCTCAACCAACGAATACAGACTCTGAGCAAGCTTCTTATCCTCCATAACCGGGATGTCATGTTTTTCAGCCAAATCTTTGATCCTTTTGGCTATTATTCCTGACCCTTTTGCAAGTAATTTTGGTGCACTCATTGCGAAACCATCGTATTTAATAGCAACAGCAAGATGGGTTGGATTAGTAATGACCACATCCGCTTCCGGAACGGCCTGCATCATCCTTTTACTGGCCATCTCCATCTGAATCTTTTTTATCCTTGATTTTATCAGTGGGTCACCTTCTGTCTTTTTATACTCATCCTTGATCTCCTGTTTGGTCATCTTGATCCTCTTTTCAAATTCCCATCTCTGGAAGGCGTAATCGATGATTACCAGAATGATCATTGCCAATGTACATCTGATAGAGATCTTAAAGAAGGTTATAAGGATATAAGAAAAAATTGAATTCAGTTCCATATCTCCTAAAAGAGATACATTTTTAAACTCGCCCTTTATGGTTAGGTATGAGATACCGCCCACAATAGCCAACTTCGATAAAGACTTGAATAATTCCATGAAAGAACTTTTAGAAAAGAGCCTTCCAAAGCCTTTAATGGGATCTAATTTTGACAGTTTGGGCTTGATCGATTCACCGGATAGCATAAATCCTACCTGCATGACATTCGATAAAACCGCTGTAATAAAAACGACCGCCAAAAGGGGGCTTATCGCCAATATTGATCTGGTTATCATCTTTTGAGCAAATATCATAAAATCAGAAATATTCAGATCATTTAGCATGGGAAGAGAAAATGTCTCTTTCATAATAATATGGATATGGGAGTAAGTATAGGATCCAAAAAAGGTTAAGACAATCAGACCAGACAGGAGGACAGCCACTGAAGACAATTCCCTGCTTTTTGCTACCTGTCCCTTCTTCCTTACGTCTTGCCTCTTCCTTGGCGTTGCTTTTTCAGTCTTTTCTTGAAAACTCTCTTCAGCCATCTCCTACACCTTTAACCAGGTCATAGTATTCATTAACAGAGAACTGAGACCTTCAAGGTATCTCTCCATGAATCTCAACAGCACATCTAAGCATATGCCAAAAAACAGAAGGCCAATAACTATCTGTACAGGAAATGCAACAATCATAATGTTCATCTGTGGTATGAATTTTGTAATCAGCCCAAAGGCCACTTTGGTAAAGAGGAGTGCGGCAATGGCCGGCGCTCCAATCTTTATGGCAATAACAAACATATCACCATATATAGGTATAATTTTTTCAAACATTTCTTTACTTAAACCTAATGATCCTACATGTATAATCTCAAAACTCTCCTTCAAAGCGCTAAGTAATATGTGGTGGCCATTTAATAAAAGAAAAAGTATAATAGCCAAAAGGTATGCCATATTGGAAAAAAGTGAGACCTGTATTCCACTGTGCGGGTCAATAATGTTTGCGATGGCAAAACCTGTTTGAAAGCCTACCAATTGACCCATCAATCTAACCCCTTCAAAAAATATATGAACCAATAGTCCCAAAATCATTCCAATCATTAATTCTGATAGGATCAGCTGAAACTGCCCAAATAACGTATCAGGGAATACAATCATTTTATTATTCACAACAGGGAAGAGAATTATTGTTATAATAAGCGCCAATCCGGCCTTAGATAAAACCGGAATAACCCGTGCACTAAAAAAGGGAAACATGAATAAAATAGCACTAATCCTTATCAGTATAAGAAAGAATGCCTTACATTCTTGATACGATATAGGCCATATATCCATCATTACCTCCTCTTTATGCGTTCACAGGTTCAGAGTTCATCGTTCAGACTCCGGCCCGTAGGGGCCGTTTTGTAAACATTCACAGGTTACATTTATGCCATCCGGGTTATTTTGAAAGATGAACGTCCAACAT
>SDBT01016410.1_pt1 | contig 11719 bp, 9 predicted proteins | sample 2277101 | NCBI WGS metagenome assembly SDBT01 (sample SAMN10404973, study PRJNA504765) | marine sediment metagenome | isolation source: marine sediment core GS10_PC15, 103 cmbsf | place: Arctic Ocean: Southern Knipovich Ridge | collected 2010
TGGCGGACGGCGAACTCCCGGTCCTGCAGGGCCGTCCGCAGCGGCCCAACGGCCTTGGGATCGCCCAGGTCTCCCAGCGCCCCGGCGGCGGCCTGGCGCAACTCGCCGTTGCCGTCCGTCAGTGCTTTGAGGAGCGGCTCGACCGCGCGGGCGTCGCCCAGCGTGCCCAGGGTCACGGCGGATGCGACCCGGACGCTCTCGCTGTCATCGGCGAGGGCGGCGATGAGCGGGCCGACGGCTCGCTTGTCGCCGATCCATCCGAGCGCGTCAATCGCGGCCAGACGGGTGGACGCCTCGGGGGCCTCGAGCTTCCCCAGCAGCGGGGCCACTGCATCGGTGGACTTGGCCCGGCCCAGCACCCAGGCCGCACGCTGGCTCACCTTGGGGTCGGGGCTGTCCAGGTCACCCCGCATCGTCTCGGCGAGGTCGTCCCCCCATACCTTGCCCAGGATGCGGGACGCGGCGCGGTTGCGAGTGTCGCCGGCGGACCAGCTGGCCTTGTCCAGGGCGGACCTGGCCTCATCGGTGCGGATCATGCCGAGGGCTTCCATTGCGGCGATGGCCACGTCGTCGCTGACGTCGTCGAGGGCTTCGGCCAGCGGGGCAACCGCTTCGGGGTCTCCGATGCGGCCCAGGGCGTTGGCGACGACGACGCGCACGCCGGGGTCCTCATCCGACAGGGCGGCCAGCAGGGGCTTGACGGTATCGCGGTCGCCCAGTCTTCCGAGCGCTTCAGCGGCCAACTGGCGGATGGCGGGGTCGTCATGGGACAATTCCTCCACCAGCAACTGGGCGCGCGATTTCGGCGGACCCGACGTGCGCTGGGTGGCCCGACAACCCGCCGTCGAGAGCCCCGCGGCGCACGTCAGCACAGCCGCGACGAGCCAGAGCGTAGGATTGCTGGTCATGGGCGGTCCTCTCAATATCGCAATGAACATCATATGGCGCCCTCGCCCGTTTTCACACTCCCGGGCGCGGCTGTCTCAGTCGAGAGTGACGACCGGCTCGACGCGAGGATCGCCAAGCAAGGCGGTCGTTTCCTCCCAGGTGCGGATGCCGCTGACGGCGTCCACGGCCTGAACGTTCTGGGCGCCGGCGGCGCAGGCGTAGTCGGCGGCGACGGGAAGGTCGGCCCCACGCAGCAGCGCGGCGAGGAAACCGGCCACGGCGCTGTCGCCCGCGCCGGTCGCCGAAACAACTCTCTCCACCCGGTAGGACGGAGCAAAGACCTCGCGATCGGCCCAGCCGGACGGGTCGGGTGCGGCGGTCCCCGTCGCGGCGATCCGAGCGGGAGGTCCGCCCCTGACGTAAAGACCGTGACGGCCACACTTTATCATGACAATGCCCGCACCCAACTCCAGGCAGTGCCGGGCCAATTCCCGCAGCAACTCGCACGTCAAGCGATCCAGAATGTCGCCCTCGGCGGCAAGCTGCTCGTACCTGCGGCGGTCGAGCATGAATGTGAGTTCCTCCACGCTGGGTGCAAAGATATCCACATGGGGCAGGGCGGCGGCGAGGATGGCGGGCCAATCGGCTTGGCCGGCGTCTCCGGCCGGGTCCGGCAAGGCCACGTCCAGCGCCGTGGTGACGCCCCGATCCTTCACGCCGCCAAGCAGCTCGGCAAGTTCGTCGCCCCCGCCGGAGTACATGCGCGCCATGAGCGGAGGATAGCCGAAGTAGAACATCCGCGCCTTGGCGACGAGTTCCAGGTCCACGTCGGCGGCGGAGAAGGTGTCGTTGGCGCCGGGGCAATGGAAGAAGATCCTGTCGGCCCCGGGCGCGGCCAGCACGACGGAGTAGCTGGTGTGCTCGCCGGGGGCTTTCCGCATGCCGGCTGCGCAACGGGAGCTGTGGCGTCGCAGCGCCGCCAGCAGTGCATCGCCGAGCAGGTCGTCGCCGCACTTGCCCATCAGGGCCACGTCCAGGCCGAGCCGCTTGGCGGCCAGTCCGACGTTGGCGACGGCGCCGCCGGTCGATACCGCGGCGGGCCCCACCACGTTGAGACTCCCCGGCCGGAGCAGTTGCGTCAGCGGGCGCTCGGACACGTGCTGAAGGATTTCCGGTGTGATGTCCAGGCAGATGTGGCCGGCTGCGATCAGGTCTATCGAGTTGGCGCTCATGACGGCCCTCGGCGACGATTGCACAAGGGAACGTAGCAGAATCCTCCGGGCGGGTCAACGGCGGAGGGGGCCGGGCGCTCCGCGGGACGTAAGGCATGACGTGAAAGGACGCTAGGCGCTCAAGCCGCTCGCGAGGGAGCACTTTCGCGAGGCAAGCAGGGATGCTATAATCCTGCGACGTTGGGCGCAACGGACTGTCCAGCGCGGACGGAGTTCCGGCTGGACCTTCTCAGCCGTGGCGAAGCTCTGGCTGTGGGCGGGCGTTGTCGTGGGTATCCCGGTGTGCGGGCCGGCCTTTGCGGCGGCATTGAGGCAGCGTCTGCTGTGGGCAAGATCAAGGGCATCCTGTTCGACTTGGGCAACACCCTGCTGGACTTCGGCCGGCTGGACATGGTGTGTCTGTTCAGGCTGGGCGCCCGGCGCTCCTACTCCTACCTGAAGGAACTGAACCAGCCAGTGCCGCCGTTCGGCCTTTTCTATCGGCGCCAGCTCTGGGCCATCCGCTGGCGGTACCTGCTCAGCCGGATCATCGGCAGGGAGTTCAACTCGCTGGACGTCTTGGGCCGGATCAGCCGCACCATGGGCCAATCACTGACGCGCGAGCAGATGACGGAGTTAGCCTGGCGGTGGTATCTGCCCCTCAGTGAGTGCGCGAGCGTCGAGGAATGCCTGCCGGGCGTCCTGGAGGGGTTCCGCCGAGACGGACTGGCGCTGGGCGTGGTCAGCAATACGTTCGTGGCCGGGGAGATCCTGGACCGGCACCTGAAGGAGGTTGGTCTGCTGGAGTATTTCCCGACGCGTGTCTACAGTTGCGACGTGCGCTATCGCAAGCCGGACCCGCGAATCTTCCAGATCGCCCTCGACCGGATGGGGATCGCCGCGGGAGAGGCCGTGTTTGTGGGCGACAGCCTGAAGGCGGACGTCGCGGGCTCCGCCAAGGCCGGTATGGTCGCGGTCCTCAAAGACCCCACCGGCGTGAAGCGTCGCGGCCGCATTCGGCCGTCGCACACGATCGCTTCCCTGGCCCAACTGCCTGCGATCGTGGGCAACTACGGCGATACGTCGGCGCAGACTCCACCCCCACAGTGACCGCCAAGAGAACGGCTCAACCGCAGTCGGCCGGCGGGGGACTAAGACGCCAGGGTCGCGGCGGCGATTAAAATGGCCACTCCGGCCGCGAACACCAGCAGCTCGCCCATGCCCGAGATGAGACCGATCATCGCCCGCATGAAGTGCCCTTTCGACACCCAGAGGACAGGGGTTCCATCTCCTGTATCGACAGGCGCGCAGGGCGAGCTTTAGGGGCTTTGCAGGGGGCGTCGCGCGGGGATCAGACCTTGCCGAGAATGATGCCGTGGGTGGGTGGCGCGGGCCAGAACATGATCCACGAGTTGACCCGGATATCCTTCGTCTGGGAAGGCTTATGCTGAAGCAGGGAGACGATGACGGGCGCGCCGGCATCCACGGCGATCACGTGGCGGCCGTCGTTGTCGATCACCTTGCCGTTGATCGGACTGAGGGAGTCAAACCGGCGCCGGGCGTGGCTGATCCGTGGGCTGCGGCTCTTGGGGAGGATCTGGAACGTCAGTTCATTGCGGGTGCCCCGATCGACGGCCGGCGTGGCGCAGTGGATGATCACGTCGAGTTCGTCGTCGATATGGATACGTTTCTGGAGCGTCTTGCGGGACGTGTCGAGCAGGTGCAGGTCGATGTAGCTGCCGGGGCGCTGCACGTCGTACGTGTTCGGCGGGATTCGCAGCGTGAAGAAGGGCCCGAGCAACTGGGAGTTGTCGATCGCAACCAGTCTGCCCCGCACCGCATAGTCCGGGTTGTTCAAGAGCTTGGCCATGGTCTTGTCTCCCGACTACAGATGTGTGTCCGGCATTTTACAGCCGACCGGGCGGGCTGGCCAGCGCAATTACTGCGGCTGGCGGCGAGCGGAGTTTCGTTGTGCCTGGGTCCGTTGGGGATGGTATGCTCGTCGGATATGAGAGCATGCTGGTCAGGATTGCTGCTGTTGGTGGCCGGGGCCGCTATGGCGGCTGCGCCGACCTTCAACCTGGATCAGGTCCGTGGAATGGATCAGTACACGGGCCCGGATTCGGGCAAGGCGCTTCTGGCGGCGAACGGGATTGTGATCACGCCGGAATCATCGACGCGGCTGTTCGGGCTGTACGTCGCCCCCCATCGCTCCAAGCGTCCTCCCTTGCCGTACTTCATTACCGCCGACACGGCCCTGCGCGCGTTCCTGGAGATCTACCAGGAGGGATTCCGCAAGTTCGAACGGCGGCAGGCAACCGTGCTGAACAAGACGGTCGGGCGCTTGTGGGCGGGCCTGGCGGCGGGCCGGTTCCACGAGGACGGCCCGGCCATTGGCGGCGAGGCGCGCGCCTCGGCGGCGGTATTTGCAGCCGTTGCGGCCAGGACCCTCGACCCCGCGTGGGAGCCGCGCACGGAGGCGGGCCACGCCCTTTACAAGCAGATCGAACGAGACGTTTCGGCTGAGTTGGAGCGCGTCCAAGCCGGCAAGGCGGTCAAGGATGCGCCGCTGCTGGGGCGGGACACCGACTACTCGCGATGCCGGCCGAGTGGATTCTACGCCCACGACGAGGCGCTGGCGCGGCTGTTCGAGGCCCGGGCGTTCCTTTCGCTGCCGATGGACCTGCAAGACGACGCGGTACTGCAGGCCGCGACCGCTCTGGGATGCATGGAGGATACGTCACTGGCCCAGTTGCGGGAGGCCTACGCTTGGGTCATCGGGCCGGAGGCCCTGCCCGCGGCCATCGTCCTTGGTGGGGGCGAGGCGGCCGGGGAGTTCGTCATGATGCCCGAGATGCTGGCCGCGGCCCTGTCCGGCAAGGAACTGCCGGCACTGCGGGCGGCGCTGCGTAAGGGTGGCCTGGGCGGAGGCGAGCAGGGGGGGCCGCTGCTGATGGCCCTGCTGCCGGCGAACGAGCCGCCGGACGCGGGGATTCTCCGCAGAGCGCTCCGGGCCCAGCCGGACGGGGCAAAATCACCGGCCGGATTGGTCGTGCTGGCAGCCTGCGGGAACCTGCGAGCGCGGCAGCACATTCTGGCCCGCTGCGAACCCGCCCGACGAGCGGCAATGGCCCAGCGGATCGACTCGGCCCGGAAGGAACTGGCTCGGATCAGCGTGAAGTCCGGCCGAGGACGCCGGCCCGAGACCGGCAGGCCCTGGCACGGATGGCGGGAGGTGTATCGCTCGCTGGCGGAGCCGAAGTTGACCCCCCGGCACCCGAAGTTCATGTCCACGCAGGCGTACGCGGACCGGGCGGCGGGAACGGCCGTCGCATGCTGGGCGGGTGCCCGCAGCCGCTTCGACCTGAGAGTCCGGAGTGTGTGCATGCTCGAAGGCGAGCTGCCACGCCCCGAAACGGGTTACGTCGAGCCAAACCTGGCGTTCTGGGACGAGATGATCGGGATGACACTTGACGCCCAGGAGCTGCTCGGCGAGTACGACGCGGCCGTGGGGCGGCTGGCGTCGCTGACCCGTCTGTGCATGACCGCCAGGCGGATCGCAGCGGCCCAGTTGGCAGGCGAGCCCCTGACCGACGGGCAGAACGAGTGGATACTCAACTACGGCGAGCGATTGGCGAAGCTGTGCAACTTCGACTCCAACGCACTGCACCTGGCGGCCGATCGGTCGTTCGTTGCGGAGGTACTGGCCGGCGGCGATCGCAAGCGGGCGCTGTACGCCGGTCTGGCGCGGCCGCGGGCGATTTACGTCATCATGGACTACGGCGGGCGCCTGCAACTTGCCCGGGGCGGCGTGATGAGCCATCGGGAGTTTCGCCGGCCGACAAGCGAGGGCGCATTGGGCGACGAACAGTGGCGGAAGATGATCGCCGACGGCAAGGCGCCGACCTCACCGCAGTGGCTGTCGGGCGTGACGGCGGACCGGACCGGCAAGTAGGACCGCCCGGGCCTACGACGGGGAGGGGGGACGCTGTTCGTGGACCGGCGGCAGGTCCGTGGCGTCGCCCGGTTCGCGTTTGATGTAGAGCGTCTGAGTCGGGAACGCGAACTCGATGCCTTCGGCGTTGTAGCGCCTCAGCAACTCCAGGTTGAACTCGCTCGTGAAGGCCAGGTACTCCCACCAGTTCGGCGGGATGAACCAGTAGTAGACGACGATATTGAGGCTGTCCGGGTTGAAGTCGCTGAAGTGGACCTCGCCGGGCCTGTCCGGCGGGAAGTGATCCTTCCGGGCGTCGAGCATCTCGCGAAGTATCTCGATGGCCCGCTCCATCTTCTCCGGGGAGGTGTCGTAGGTGACGGTCACATCGAGAACGCGCCGGATGTAGGGGCGGCAATCGATGTTTTCGACGGCCGAATCGGCCACGGTGGCGTTGGGTACGGTCACGAGGTGGCCGGCGAGCGTGCGAACTCGCGTGGAGCGGAACCCGACGGCCTCGATCACGCCGTCATGGTCTCCGATCTTGACGCGCTCGCCCATCTGGAACGGGCGGTCGGCGAAGATCGTCACCGAGCCGAAGAGGTTCTTCAGTGCGTCCTGCGCTGCCAGGGCGAACGCCAGGCCACCGAGGCCCAGCCCGGCCAGCAAGGCGCCGATGTCCCACTTGAAGATGTTCTGGGCGATGAACAGCAGCAGGATGATCACCACGAAGATCCGAAGCGCCTTTCGGATGATCGGGACGAGCTGGTCGTCCAGTTGGGTCTGCGTTCGCGAAGTCCACTTGGTCAGGAAGGCTTCGATTACGTCCACGAAGCGGTAGATGGCCCAGCCGGCCGCCAGCACGGCAATCGTCTTGCACAGGGCCAGCCAGAACCACTCGATGTTGACCTGCTCGTCGATCTGCAGGTTCATGATGCCGCCGGCCACGTACAGGCCACCGGCCAGAATCAGCAGCGCCGCCGGCCCGGCCAGGGAGCGGGCGGTCATCGCCACTCCGACGAGGCGCTGCTGGGCGATGAGACGCCGAGCGTAGCGGCTCAGCAGAAAGGAGACGATTCGGGCAGCCGCCAACGTGACCAGCAGGATTCCCAGCAGGGTCACCCACTGCCACAGGGCGTTGCCGAGGTAGCGATACTCGTACCATCCCTTGCCGGCCTGTTGGGTGGTCTGGGCTAATAAAAACATGGCGTGCGTGACTCCGGGCCCGGCATTGGGCCGACGGAGACTATACCATCGAGCGGCGGATTTGTCACGTCCGGCGCCGCGGTGGGGGGCGGCAATTGAAGTGGAAAAGCCCCGACAACGAACATAGAGTTCTCTGCGCGGCGGAGGCGAGCGCGGAGCCATTGGTGTTGCTGGCGTGCGTGTGATCCGCCGTTCTTGCTTAGACGCGGGCCGGGGATCGGCAGCGGAATTCCTCCGCCGCTGCGTCCGAGAGAGGTCTCCCTCCGCCTCTTGTCTCCCCGGTCCGCACCTGTTTGTGTCGGCCAAGAGGGGCGATTACCCATCTCACTTCGGGAGGGAACAGCCCGATTGCAACCTGCGTTTCGCCGCGCGGCGCCCTTGGCCGGGGCCGTCGACTGACGAGGGGGGTCCTGCGTAAACCGCTGTCAGCAAGTCACATGCGTCATGGACCCCATTGGCGTGGAATTACTCTTGACCGGCTGGCGGCTGGGCGATACAGTAATTGTCAGTTGCCTCGCATCTGGGTTCGAACCAATGGGCCCGGTTGTGCGTAATGTCTTATGGATAGTTACGGTTAGGACGGCCTAGGAGCTTCAGGTTGGCAGGCCGTCGCGTTAACCGGCGTCCATCCGTCCCGGCGGCGTGGTGTGATTCTCTCATGCGTGCCCGGGCGGATTGACACTGGCGGCGCCGCCTCTCGATTGTGTGCCCGACGGGGCTTTGATTGCTCCTCGGGGACCGAGATGGAACTGGGACAAAAGGGCGTCGAAATCGGTGCGGGCGCCGATCAATCGTCCTTGGGGACGAGGCCTTCGGGTCATAGAAATCACTAGCAGCAAGCAACGTGATTGATCGGATTGCGATTGAGGGCGTGCTGGGGCGGAGTTGGAGCCCCTTGAGTTTCCGCCCGGCTTTCGGGGCGGAGTGAATGGGACGGGCAAGTGTGATGCCGGTCTCCGTGGCCTGCCGCACGCCCAAGGTGGCATGAAGTCAACCTGACCCGAGGGGAAACGCGACGCATCCCGCCCTGTGGCGGGTCGGCGTCGGGCCATGCCCGGCGTAGGTCCGCTGCGAGCTCCCGGCCTATAGAAGAAAGGAATCCCTATGTCGATATTCGGGATGCTCGCTGTGGTGACCGGACGGGACGTTGCGATCGTCGTTATCGCACTGGGAATCGGGGTCATCGCCGGGATGGTGATCCGCGCCATCGGCGCCAAGCTTCAGAAGGGTTCGCTCGAGAAGGAAATCCAGGCCAGGATCGCGGCCGCTGAAGCCGAGGCCCAGCGGGTCAAAGCCCAGGCCGAAGCGGAGGCCAAGAGCGAGTTTATCCGACGGCGCGAAGAGCTGGACATCGAGACCAAGGCGGGGCGCGCGGAAGTCCGGGCGGAGGAGAAACGCGTCTCCAAGCGGGAGGACCTAATCGACCGGAAGATGGAAACGCTCGCCGTCAAGGAGCGCTCTGTCGATATGGCCGAGAAGGCGATCAACGAGCGGGAGAAGGCGTTGGCGGCCAAGGACCGCCACTTGAACGATCTGATCGCCCAGCAGAAGAGCCAGTTGATGAAGGTCGCCAACCTGACCATGGAGGAGGCCAAGAGGCAACTCCTGGAGAAGGTGGAGGAGGACATCGAGCAGGAGGCCGCCCTGTTGGTCCAGCAGAAGCTCCAGCGGGCCGAGGAGGAGTCCGAGACAAAGGCGCGCGAGGTGATCGTCACGGCCATCCAACGATACGCGGCCGAGCATACCTGCGAATCGACCGTTTCGACGGTGGACATCCCCTCCGACGACATGAAGGGGCGGGTCATCGGGAGAGAGGGCCGGAACATTCGCGCGTTCGAGAAGGTCACCGGCGTGGACGTGATCGTGGACGACACGCCCGGCGTGGTGGTGGTCTCGGCGTTCGATCCTGTCCGTCGGGAGGTGGCAAGGCAGAGCCTGGAGAAGCTCATTCGCGACGGCCGGATTCACCCCGGGCGGATCGAAGAAGTCGTGGCGGAGACGCTCAAGGAAGTCAATCGACACGTGGTGGAACTGGGCAAGCAGGCGATGATCGACGCGAACGTTCGCGGGGTGCACCAGAAGCTGGTGAACCTGTTGGGGCGGCTGCACTACCGCACCAGCTACGGACAGAACGTTCTTCAGCACTCGATGGAGGTGGGGTACCTCTCCCAGATCATCGCCGGCGAGATCGGCGTGGACGGGCGGCTGGCGCGTCGGTGCGGGTTGCTGCACGACGTGGGCAAGGCCGTGGACCATGAGGTCGAGGGCGGGCACCCGGAGATCGGGGCCGAGTTGTGCAAGCGATACGGAGAGCGGGAGGAGGTCGTCGAGGCTGCCGGCGGGCACCACGGCGACATCGTGACGGGGTTCATCTTCACGCCGATCGTATCGGCTGCGGATGCCATCAGCGCCTCACGGCCGGGGGCCAGGCGGGAATCGCTCGAACGCTATGTGCAGCGGCTGGAGAAGCTCGAGGGCATCGCCACGTCTTTCGAAGGCGTCAGACGTGCTTTCGCCATTCAGGCGGGGCGCGAGGTCCGCGTGCTGGTGGACGCGGAGAACGTCGACGACCGGCTTTCGGCGAAGATTGCCCGCGACGTCGCCAAGCGGATCGAGGAGGAGATGCAGTACCCCGGCGAGGTCCGAGTGACGTTGATCCGCGAGCTTCGATGCGTGGAGTACGCGCGGTAAGAGCGGGTCAGACGACCACGTTGAGTGGTGCGTGGAGGGCCGCGGTATCGGCCGCACGGTGGATGGTAGCGCGAAGGGCGCGATTGTAGGACCGTCCCTGCGAGGCCGTGAAGAGCATCTCCCGCGTCGAGTCCATCGTCTCGGGCGCGGCAGTGCCCAGGACGGTCTTCAGGGCGGGCCAGACTCCCCAACGCAGATTCAGCCGATCGACGTAGACTTCGTCCAGGGGGAGCTTGGTCAAGGCCGCGAAGACTGAGCGAAGAGACTCAGGTGTGTCCGTCAGCCCCGGCAGCAGCGGCCCGACGAAGGCCTTGACGGCGATGCCGGCCTTGGCTGCCCGCCGCAGCGCCCGGAGCCTCGCGGCCGGCGGAGGGGCGCCCGGCTCGATCTGGCGGGCCAGGTCGGCGTCGAGGGTGGTAATCGTCTCGCAGACGCTGACGTTGTCCCGCCCGGCCATGATGTCCAGATCTCGGCAGACCAGGTCGCTCTTGGTCTGCACGTGTACGCGGAAGCCCGCGTCCAGCAGCATGCCGAGGCACTGGCGGGTCAGCCGGTATTGCTCTTCCACCGGCTGATAGGGATCGCACACGCTGGACAGAAACACGCTGCCGGGCGAGAAGAGCCGTTTCGGCGACAACTGCTTGGCCAGCACTTCGGGGGCGTTGGTCTTGACGTCGACGAAGCTGCCCCAGTCTTGCCCGGGATGATGGAACCGACCCATGAATCGGGCGTAGCAGTAGGTGCAGGCGTGAGTACACCCGGTGTAGCAGTTCAGGGAGAAGTCGCAGATTCCGGATTCACCCAGGATGCTCTTGCAGCTGACCTGCCGGATGGCCGGTCCCCGCGAGGATGTCTCCCGCGTAGCGTGCATGAGACAAGCCTACCAAAACCGTCGGGGGCAATTCCAATCCATCGGCCGGAAATCCTTGCCGCCCGCGGGGCCGCCGCAAGCGGCTCGCTACGGGCAATGTTCCCGCATCGGCGGGATCGCTATCATGTAGGCATGCGGGCGGAAGGTCCGACATTCCTGTGCGACGCGATGTTGGGCGGCCTGGCCAGATGGCTCCGGGCGGCGGGGTACGATGCAGAGTTCGCCTGTGGCGTGGAAGACCGCCAGCTCATTCGCAAGGCACTGGCGACGGGCGCCACGGTCCTGTCCAGCGACGCGGGCCTCTTCGAGCGGAACGTCATCAAGCATAAGACCGTCAAGGCCCTGTTCGTGCCCCGCGATCTCAGCAAGTCGCAGCAGTTGGCCTACGTGGCGGAAGCGGCCGGTTTGCGGGTCCACCCGGAGCCGCGGTGCATGGCCTGCGGCGGCGAGCTGGAGGACGTCCCCAAGGAATCCGTCCGCGCCGAGGCGCCGGCTCGCGCCTTCTCGTCCTGCGAGCGGTTCTGGCGATGCACGCGCTGCGGAAAGCTGCTGTGGAAGGGCACCCACTGGCGACGAATACGCCGGACGCTGGCCAAGGCCATGGGCGAGCCGGACTAAGCGGCCTCAGGCAAGTCTTATTGCGTGGCACAGCCTTTCCAGGCTGTGCGTCTCGGGGAAACAGGCAAGAATGCCTGTTCCACCAGTACGAACTTATGTAAGACCGCTTAGCCGCGAGGGTGGAACTTCTTGTGGATCGCCTTCAGGCGCGAGGCGTCCACGTGCGTGTAGATCTGCGTGGTGGCGATGTCGGCGTGTCCGAGCATTTCCTGAACGCTCCGGAGGTCGGCGCCGCCCGCGAGTAGCTGCGTGGCGAAGCAATGGCGGAGCGTGTGAGGGCTCACCGAGCCATACAGGCCG
>SDBT01016411.1_pt1 | contig 11719 bp, 28 predicted proteins | sample 2277101 | NCBI WGS metagenome assembly SDBT01 (sample SAMN10404973, study PRJNA504765) | marine sediment metagenome | isolation source: marine sediment core GS10_PC15, 103 cmbsf | place: Arctic Ocean: Southern Knipovich Ridge | collected 2010
TGGGGTGGGTTACCCAGCAGCTAGGTATATGGCCCAAAACGCGTTATATTGCGGATGATGACAACACTACCTAACTGGGCCCGCTGGGTTTTTAGACTTGCTACAGTGACTACCACTGTTGCAGTGCTGTCCTTTTTGTTCCAGAGTAACTGGTATGCCGCCCTCTGGGCCGCACTGGCGGGTGGGTGGCAGTTTACTGTCTGGATTAGCTATAAAACAATTGCCAACCAAGCTCGTACCATAGAGCTACTAAAAAATCAACCGGTAGTAATAGAGGGTGTATTGTTCGACGTACAAGATCACTGTAACTAAAGGATAACCCATGTCCACCAACGACGTACCGGGCGCAAATCCTGTCAACAAAGACTATCTGGATCGCGGAGCCTGGGCTGAGGACAAAGATCAAACCTCGCTGGTGCACGTTATCGGCAAAGAAGCCGGTAGCGTTGTGTTTCAACTCTACGATCTCGACGAAAATCCCATCATTTTCTACCAAAACGCCATGATCGAATCGGAGTTTAAGGACTTCTTTTCGGTACCGCCTGTGGGTACTAGTGAGGTAGAATGGACATGGCACGACAAGACCGATTTCCCGTTCGACCGGGTGATGAAGCGTTTCTCCAGTAAGGCGTCGTATCACGCAGACGTACAGGAGCAAATGTCGGCAGCTAAGCGGATCAATGCTAAACTGAAGATGAAGGCCCAACGTTTGACCGAAGCTGATGTGAGTGCTCAGATGGATCAGGAACGCGGACGTGGGCTGGCGATCATCGACGCTATCGGCAATGCGCTGAGTAAGATCAGGGATCAATTCTAAATGGATCCGGGTTTCAGCGGGAGCGGCCTGACAAAGACCGATATGGACTGTCACGCCTGCTCCAAAGGCTTCATTGCTGAGTTGGACTTCGACATCAACGGGGAGCATGTGATTGAGTGTCCCCGTTGCGGGCACGAACACTGCCGCGTCATCAACGAGGGTATGATCACCGAAGAGCGCTGGTCGGGGCGTAACGATGACGGCCACACACGCGTAAAAGCTCGCTCGTTCTGGAAATCTGACGTCCTACCCGCCAGGACCACACTTGCCTCGTTGTACGTTCGGGATTTGTGGTTGAGGAGGACCGATGGCGATCTTTAGTGGTACGATGGCGAGTACGGACACTACCCTCACGTTGAGCGATGTGTTCACTGTTGGTAGTGACATGTGGGCTACAACGTGGAGCGATACTGCCTCCACCACTAGTAATGCCACTATAAGTAGCGGTGGTACCTCTCCACGATGCCCCAGGCTTGGAACGTGCGCTGTCTACAACTACACCGTCACTATTCCCAACTCAGTGCCCGTATATGATCCAGGGCCCGTGTTTATACCGGATGCGGTTATACGTCAGATTAAAATGGCGGACGGTTCGATAATTCATATCGATGCACAGGGTAACTTCCGGATTGAAGACGCAAACGCCAAGGTAACGTACACAGCCAACCGTGTGCGGAATTTCAACCCGTACGTCAACGCCGGCGACTTGTTGGCGCGGTTCATTGACTACGTGCGCGTAGAAATACCGGGCATACGTCGAAGCGACATCCCTGGGTTACCCTTACAGGTCTTTGTTCATTGGTTGATTTTGGAAGCAGCGAGTCGCGACGGTGATCCGGTTCCGCCCGAAGTGATACCGGTGCCTGAGTCACGTATGCTGACAGCCAGAGTACGACCACAATGCCGACTACCGATCTGTCGGCGCTACATCCCACGAATTTCGATAGACACCGGATTTAACTACTGTAATCCTAATCATGCGGCTACACATGGAAAGTTGTTGGCTGCATGAGGGAAGGAGCGGTTATGAAAGTGCTATGCACGGAGTGTGGGTTACCTATGGGTGATGTGGGCCCAGCATCCACCACGACCATGGGTGAGTACGCCCCCTATGCGGATACGGAAGGTAGAGTGCATCGACACGATCCTAATCGCCGTTCTACCACGTACGCTTGCGCCAATAACCATCGGCGGGGAGTTTCTGGTGGGTTTCCTTGTCCAGTGGCCGGCTGTGATTTCCACGGCTGGGAGCCCCCAATTGTTACCTCCCAGAAACTATGAAAGTAGCCATCAAGCTGATAGCCATTTTCTTTGGTGCGCTACTGATTGCGTTATTTTGGGCGTGGTTTGGCGACCAACTGGGCTGGCCAGCGTGGATAACTCTTCCCCTGGCTGTAGCAACCGCATTAGTTCTTATTCCATGGGGTAAGAAAAATGCCTGAGAAGATTGCAGGCTTTTTTGATGAGTATCGGTTTTTGTCGAACTTCTATCCGTCGTTGATTACGGTGCAGGGTATGGAGTGTCCAACTGTGGAGCACGCGTATCAGGCCCTGAAATTCGAGGATCCAGCGGTGCAGGCACTGGTGATCATGCAGCGCACTCCCGGACAGGCCAAGCGTGAGGGTCAGCAGCATTCCTTACGCTCCGGCTGGGAAATGGATAAGCTGCAGGTAATGCGTGTGTTGTTAGCCAAGAAGTTTAGAATCGATTATCTGCATGGACAGCTTCTGGCAACAGGATCGGCAGAACTAGAAGAAACAAACTATTGGGGCGACACTTACTGGGGGGTGTGTAAGGGAGAAGGAACCAACCACCTTGGTCGATTACTGATGGAACTACGTGCGGAGCATTCAAATGTCTAATCATCGACGAATAAAACCCCGTTATGCACGGCAGAAGTTGTGGATTAAGCGTCAACACGAACGTAAGGAAAAGTTCGCGCAAATCGCACGACGTTTGGCGGCAAAGACCGAGCGAATCAATGACTACCAAAAGCCTTAAGGAACAGTTACGAGTACACGAACGCCTGCTTCTACTACAAGCTTTACAGTTGTACCCTACTCGTTGCGCGGCGGCTAAGGGTTTGCACATCAGTCTTCGTACTTTGTTCTACAAATTACGATTGCATGATCTGCCCTATTCCGATCATAAAAAAGCGGACACTGTCAAAAAAGTGGACACTTGCGCCGTACCTCCGAGCGATGCATCTTGTTGAGTACTCTCAACTTCCAGTGACTATCATGAATCAGGTGTGTAACATTATCAAGGATATAATGGATCACGCGTACGGCTCCGAGGATTGGGTTACCGAAGATGGGGTATGTACGTCCATGAAGCGCTATACTTCCGCCGATTTATTGCGGGTAGTGAAAACGGTTCACCTCCAGGCAGAGACTGATTTGGATCTTATTACGCCAGACTTGTCGGTAGAGGAGCAGGAAGTTTATCAGCTCCGCATGTCGATACTGTTATTGGCGTGTTGTGGCACTGTACTGGCCCGTCGAGCTGCCACGGTTTTGGTATAGTATGTACCTTACTACACCTTTTGGTCTTTATTCGGTGCCGGTGGTTGGTACGAGACTACATATTTATGGCTGTGGAAAGGAGGCTCTATGTTACTCCACATTGTACGTATCGACCAGGAAGCCACCAACTCAGCAAAACCTATCCATGGCTGGCAGGTTCGATATGCGCGTCCCCGTAAGACTGTGCAGACTAAGCTGTTCAGCGATGGCAAATACAACGGAGAGCGCCCAGCACTCAAACGTGCAACTACGTTTGCCAAGGAACAAGCTCTACAACTTGTTTCCAGATATGCAGGGGACATTTGGTCGCGGCGTCAGGCAGCGTCCTTCTAGCTTGCGACCGGGCGGGCGGCATTACGGTGTCGTTCGCTTTTCACTTTCTCCATGACAACAACGTACGAAATCTGTAAGCGTTGTAAGGGGCAACTAGCGCTTATGCGGTATTCGCCTGAGGAAGATGTGGCACCCTACCTAGTGCCCACGGGCCACTGTTATAAGTGTGAGCTAGAGGATGATTCCCTTGATTATTTGGTGAGACGATATCTCGACCGGGGACCGTGGTATGTTTACTATGTGCCGGCCAGCGGCTGGGCTGTGTACGATGGCGATACGGGGTACGATGGCACGTACCCCAACAAAGCCTTGGCCGAGCGTCATGTAGCACTCAACAACTACTGGCTGTGGCGTGACCAAGAAGGCGATGCGGCGAAGGTGGACTAACGTTTATGCAAACAGTGTGGCGTTTCGGCTTGACGAGTTGGGATTGCATGCTGCGGATGCCGGCGGGTGCCAAGATCGTGCATTTCGATGAACGTAGTGGCGAGCCTACCATTTGGGTGCTGGTGGACCCCACTCAGCCGCTTGTGGACCATCACTTCAAGATAGTAGGCACTGGTACGCAGCTCGACAAGGATGGATGGAATTACGTTGGTACAGTGCAGTTTCCTTACGCGTGGCATCTATTTGAAGGAGTCTAAGATGTTTGAACTATTAGTAGTGGCTGGTGTGGCGGCGGTTGCTTTTTTTGTGGGAAGGGATAAGGGACGGCGTGGTGGTTGAGTGTGTAGACGATCCCAATCTGTACCTACAGGGTACTATATGGCATGCGACAGCGTCGGCACCCGCCCCATACGAGGTTGGGACTAAGTTTATGATGAACGGGACTAATCCGTGCATCGTTACTAGTGTGGATGACAATGGATTTACGTTTATTGAAATGAACGTAAAGAATGATTACGAGGTCAAAGGCCTCCTTCTTTCATGGTAAAAGACGATCCCAATCTGTATTTGACGCCGACGATTTCTGAGGTAGCATGGCATCGTGGCCAAAAATGTGTGGTACTGGTCGGTAAGGGCAGTCATCCAGTAGACGGCACTATTGGCTATGGCATGGAAATAACCACGGTATGCTATCGAGAGGAAGTACCAACGACTCGACTGTGGGCGGAGACGGAGATAATGCATAAGGTGGATGGTGTCCCCGTAAAAATGGTGCGAAGGTCCGCAGTGGCTCTTATCTCGATAAAAAAGAATGAATTCTTTGATGGAATGTATATGTTGAGTTTTATTGTACACCCCTGAAACCGCTGCTGACGCAGCAAAGTTGAACGAAAGTGAGTCCAGCTAGAAAGAAACCCAAACACCTCTTCGAAGCAGCCTCCGACGACGCTCTGTTCTACGCTGCAGATGTAGAGCGAGTTCCCTCCAATGAAACAACGACTGCCCACGAAATCGTGACGGTATTCGACGGCCCCTTGACTATCGCGGGTACGTTGTTCGTCAAATTGGGCAAAGGCCGAAAAATTGCTAAAGTGCTTACCGGACATGCTGAAGCATAGCGAGGAACTGGATGCACGGCTGGAACATTTGTATGCCCAGGTGCGCTTGCTGTTGGTCGATGAGGACGAAGCAAGCCGTACCCACCTACTGCTTTGGTTCTCCGTCGCGATCAACAGTGTTATAGAGCAGGCAATAATAGACGCTTCGATTTCGTAATACTGAATCCTACATATAGGTACCACCATTCAACTGGAGGTGCCTAATGCATCCGAAAACCCTTGCTGTGTTGTTCGAACTGAGTGAGCTGAGAGATCCAGCATTTCACGCGGTCCTCGACGAAGCAAAAATGCAGCGGCCTTGGCGTCCGCGTCGCAAAGGATTAGCCAACATCGTGGATCAGTTACTGCATGCCGGCTACGGCGCGCTAATCGTGTTACCTGTTCTGCTCCTGCCTTCCATAGTGGGTGCGATGCTCTCGGCCGGCATGTTGGGCGCGATCAGAGAAACGGAGCAATACTTCAACCAGGATCTGCAAATACCCATGCTAGGTGACCGCTTTGTGGACGTTTTGTTCTTTGCACTGGGAGCGGGAGCGTTGGCGTGGTTGTTGTAAGGTTGGTATTGCTACTATTGCTGTGTGGTGGGTGCGCTACTAGTAGCGCCACCTTCCCGGCTGCGTGGGATGTGATTCCGCTGCATCCCCCTAAGCAGTATCGAGCCCATTGGCAGAAGATGGAAGAGTGCTCGGGACTCCAACGTTCCTTCGATGCCGTTCGTTGGTATGTGGCTTTTGGAGAATTGAAGATATACGGTAAATGGGCGGGAGCATTGGCTTGGTGGTCCACCGATCAGATTGTGGTTCAAGCGGCGTTCATAGACGTGGACTACATTTTGGAACACGAGATCCTGCACTTATTGGTGCATCAGTCCGGTCACCCCTCGCCACCATTTGAAAAATGCTCGGCCAGCTATATCCTGTAGTTGCATTATTTTACTAGACTAACTATATTTGTAGTACTCTGGGAGGAGCCATGCGCAAACGAGCTAAGAAGGATACACTGAAAGCAGTGCCCTGGGCGCTGTACGTGGGAAGAGCCTTTTGGGGCCGAGTACCAAGTGCCAAGACTGCAGAAGAAGCCATCAAGAAATTCAAGAAAGCCAGCAACGGTATGGCTGCTCACCTTGATCTTACGGCGGTACCCCTTGAGCGATTGCAATGATGATCCCAATCTGTACCTGAAACCCCGGCGGCTGAACCGGCACATCCAGAAGAGTGCAGCTTTGGCTGCCGCGTACAGTGGCTCGCCCTGGACCGCAGATTTTCATCAAATGTACGTAGACAAACTCAAACAAGATCAAGTTGCGTTCCTCAAGCACCTCAAGCACCTCCAGCATGCTTACGATATCCTTTGATTTCGACGGCACCTACGCTGCCGATCCCAAGATCTGGGACAAAGTAATCACCCTGCTGCAGCTGGCCGGGCACACCTGTGTACTGTGCACTAACCGTCCGCCTGAATGGGGAGAGCAAGTTTCATCGATGGTGGGTGATACCATGCCCATCGTATTTGCCGGCACGGATTCGAAGTACAATGCCATGCGTAGGGCCGGTTACCACGTAGATATTTGGATAGACGACATGCCCGATTACATTATGATGGAAGGGCTACGATTTAGGGGTACCAAATGACAACGACAGTGGTATTTGGTGAACACGAAACGAATACGTTGGAGCAGTTGGCCGACGTGGCCCAGCGGGCCACGCATACGGCACTTATGGCCGATGGGCACTTCGGGTACATCATGCCGGTGGGTGGTGTAGCGGCGTATGCCAATCAGGTGTCGGTGGCTGGCGTGGGTTTCGACATTGCCTGTGGCAATGCGGCTATCCGTACTGATCTCACGTTGACCAAGCTTTGTGATCTGCATATCGAGGAGCTGGAAAGCAATCCGTCTCGTGTCCACAACCGGGTGCTGACGGAGCTGGCTGACACGATCAGCAGGACGCTTTCGTTTGGCATTGGCCGTACCAACAAGGCTGACGACGCTCCGGTGGACGATCCGTTGTTCCTCGGCTGTGAGTGGTACGGAATTCCCGATGCAGGGGGCTATCGTGACAAGCTTAGGGAGAAGGCCCGGCTCCAACTGGGCACCATTGGTTCTGGTAATCATTATGTCGATGTATTCGTGGACAATGAGAACTACCTGTGGGTCGGGGTGCACTTTGGCAGCCGTGGCCTGGGGCACACAATTGCATCTAACATGATGGCTCTGGCACAGAACAAGCCGTGGGGCACGCGTGTCCAGGAAGAGGAGGCGCTGCTTGATCTCGATATGCCTCTTGGCGACGCCTACTGGCAGCTAATGACCCTGGCCGGCAAGTACGCGTACGTCGGTAGGGAGTGGGTAGCGCGCAAGGTAGTCGACTTACTTGGTGCTAAGGAAACGCGCCTCGTACACAATCACCACAACTTCGCTTGGAAGGAAACGCATCTGGATGCGGAGGTAGTAGTGGTCCGCAAGGGTGCTACACCGGCGTTCCCGGGCCAGGAAGGCTTTGTGGGTGGATCGATGGGGGATGACTCGGTGATTCTGCATGGAGCAGAGAATGTATCTGAGGATGTACGGAAGGTACAGGAACTTGCTCTCTTTTCCACGGTACACGGTGCGGGACGAGTGATGTCTCGTAGTGCAGCGCGTGGTGCAGTGAACTGGCGTACTGGTGAACAAAAACTGGACTCCGCTGGCAAGCCGAAGCGGCTTGGTCGTGTTACCAAGGCGATGATGGAGCAGTGGTTGCTTGAAAAAGGTGTAATTCGGCGCGGGGGCGGCGTGGACGAGAGTCCGCATGTATATCGCCGCTTGAACAAAGTGCTTAAAGAACAGGGCGATACTATTGTAGTGGACATGCGACTACGACCGCTTGTTGTAGTAATGGCCGGTGCCAACGAGAAGGATCCGTACAAGGACTGAGCTGGTGAGGAACATCATGCACGTTATGGAAACCTACGAGTGCGACACATGCGGCACCTATCAAACCGTAGACCCCCGTGAATTTGTAGGTACACCGGACACGGAAGCCATTCTTGCAGCTAATTACGAGTGGCGTATTGTGGTGCCGCGCGGCTGGGCGAATGCCCACCAGGAGTACAGCACTCGTCCGGCGGAGTATAACAAGGGGCGGCACCTGTGCTCCATGTGTAAGAAAATTGGATGAATGACCATGAGTATAATATGCTGGTGGGCAAGGCCGAAGCGTACTACCTCAAGAACAACACTACCATTGGAATGCATGAGGCTATCCAAGGGGTAGTGAAGACGTGTATGGAACACCTGTCGAATCGTCTGATCTACAATAGGGTACAGGAACGACTAGACCGCGCCACCTGGGCTGTGGTGTCTGCTATCGGAGCCCCCACCGGATTGATACACCCCGACCAGATTAGAGCAATACGAACCGCACTAGCCGATGAATTGTTGGACGAACAATACTTCTAAGGGTACCACCATGGCAAAAACTGTCGAAGAACGCACTCAGGACTACGTCAAGCAAATCGGCCGCGCGGTGCGGGCAACCCAGCTTCAAACGGGACTGATGTTGACGCCCGAGAGTTTGAAGGTGTACAAGCCCACCAGATCGGGTTCTGGGGCGGCTATCAAGTTCGATCTCCGGTTGGTACCTAAATGGGGTAAGCCGAAGTCCAAGCCCGGTGACGGGCCCACCATTCCGTTTGTGGAGTCGGTGGGTGGTGGCATGTTCATGGAACTAGCTAGGCAAGTTGGAGAAAAGGACGGTCACGCCGTTTTTGGTTGGCAGAAGCCCGATCAGGTGATTGTGGTCAAGCTGGGCTTGCCCGATTTGTCCGCGATACTCTGCGGTATCGAGTGCCGCTGGAGTAAACGAGCGCTGGTCAATCCCAAAAAGAACACCAACGACACCGTAGGTCTCTTTCACCAAACGCCGGGTGGCGGCACCAAAGCTATCGATTACAAGTTGGTGGGAGACGGTGCTATCATACGCGTATCCCAGGGCAAGGGGGACTACATTTCCATCAAATTGTCCCTAGCAGAAGAACTCCAGATGCGTGTGTACTTCGAGCACGCTATGAAGATGCTCATGTTGACGGGGATGCGCTAATGTCTAGAATAATGGACTGCAAGATCCACGACTTGATGGGGGCCGACCCCACGGATGTTCCACCGCACTACTCCACAGTAGGTGCAGTGGCGTTGGCGGTGATTGACAAAATGCAAGCGAGTGGTTGGTCGGTCGGTATGCATGTCCAAGCTGGTATGTGGCGGGTAAGTTTCGATTACGGTACTCCGCAGCATCCTCAGTACGGGTCCGACGCTACCCTTGGCAGTGGAAAGTACCCAGAATACCACGGTTTTCCTCAGAGCACTTTTGCGGCAGCGGTGTGCGACGCAGTGATGGCTACTCGTGTTCCAGCTAAGCAAGAGTCTACGGTACCGAGAACAACCGAACTTATTTAGGCTTGCGTACTAACCTATTTTGCGGTAGGTTGAAGAGAGGAGGCATGGAAGAACAACCCAACGAATACGATCCGAAATACTTAGCGGATCGCCTAGCAGCAGAAGAACTCAAGCGACTAAAAGAAGCTGAATCGGGCAAAGCTCCGTTCGAACCTCGGCTACCCCAAGACGTGCCGGCGATATACCGTCACGATTGGCCTAAGCTAGCAGAGGGCGTACGCTTTCAGCCTGTACGACGGGGAGAACGCATAGCCTCCGCACGTCGTCAGTTTTGGAAAGAAGTTCGGCGCAATGTCCCTCGGCAGGGTATTCGAATACATAAGGATGGCTATGTAGAGAAATTCATGCTGCCGTCTCCGATGTCGGGTCGACAGCTTCGTAAATACCGGAAATTCTTGCACAAACATGGATCATGATCTGACTGATGCCGAGCACACCATGCTGCTGGCCGTCCAGAAAATAGCGGTGTATTTCAACGAAGTTACGCACGGTGCGTGGGAGCCTGTAATCCAAATTGTCAACGAAATGCTGGACTCGAGGAATTTGCCGTGGGGCACTTAGAGACTTTTAACACGCTACTCCGTGATCCGGATTGCTACAATCAAGATACGGGAGTGGAAGCTCCTGCTGTGTTGTGGACATTGCTGTGGTTTGCGGCGTATAAAGGCAATGACGCACCGGACGTGAGCTGGCCCGGTGAGGCCGAGTACCGCTATGTTATCGCGCACTTGGATGATCTAGGTCTGATTAGCCTGGAAGAAGACGGGTTGGTATTCGTGCGTTACTCCGGTATCATCGGTTCTGCGGCACAAGCAGATGTCGCTATCTATAGGGACACCATCATTCCGGCGTTACAAATTGAATTTCCAATACCCACACCTACTCAAGGTGTGCACTTCTTTGCCGACTCGCTTGATCAGGCTGTCGACATGATAACGGAGATAGCTCCACACTTGTCGACTACCAACGTACCTCAGGGCGATATGTTCCCCGAGGCGGTTGAGCCCCTCAAGACGCGTAAGACTCGCGGTACTGGAGCCCGTACCACGTCCGAACGACTCGTAGTGACCGAGGTGTTTGAGCATTGGCAGAAATGCATGGGTTACCCGAAGCTGAAACTGACGGATACCCGAGAGGATGTAATCGTCAATCGGTGGCGTGCTGGGTACTCGATCAAGCAGATGCAACAGGTAACTAAGTGGATATCGAACGACGATTGGATGCGGGGTCGCGCCGAGGGTAGTACCCGTAAATTCGACGATCTGGTGTTTTACATGGAGAGTAATACGAAGTTCGAACGCTACCTGCACCAAGCTGTAACGGGTGGTATTACTACGCGGGACAGCTCTCTACAGGCCAGTGACGCGCCCGTACGCGTGGAGCGTATGCAATGAACTGGTTAGACCTAGAACGTCGCCGCAATCCCACACCACGTGCCGTACAACTGCCTGAACGATTTGCTGAGGTGCGTCTTAAGGATCTGTGGGACGGTCCGCTCAAAGAAGCGGCGGTGAAGTACTGTGAACACGCCGAGGCTCTCATTGACGAGGGTATCGCCCCGTTCCTAGCGGGACGAGCCGGTACTGGCAAGACTATGGCCTCGGTGGCGATTGCCCGAGTGATCTCGATAGGTTACCACATAGAAACCACCTGGGCGTCGGCTCCAAACGTGCTGACGCGACTAACTCATCAACGGTGGCGAGGTGAAGAGGAATTGGCTGCGCTGATGCGGGTACCTTTTCTAGTCTTAGATGACATCGCGGTATTCCCGCCCACCACTGAAGAGTTTGCTATTTGGTTACGACTGTTGACTCAGAGATTTGATGACCGACGTCCGACGTTGTATACCGCTAATCTGGCGTTAGGTAGTAAACCGTTTGAAGATTTGGCCCAGAAATACGGCCCATTGGTAGCGCGAAGGCTCCAGGAAGGATCGGGTGATTACGCTCTAAGCCTGCTGTAGTACATACAGCTAAGGGTGTCATTAAAGCAAATAGCAACATCACCTTGCGACTAGTACTTGATACCACGCCCGCACGACGCATCGTCATCGCCAAAGCAAAGGCGGCTGCTCCTTTGTGGCTGATGATGGCGATAAAAATA
>SDBT01016412.1_pt1 | contig 11719 bp, 8 predicted proteins | sample 2277101 | NCBI WGS metagenome assembly SDBT01 (sample SAMN10404973, study PRJNA504765) | marine sediment metagenome | isolation source: marine sediment core GS10_PC15, 103 cmbsf | place: Arctic Ocean: Southern Knipovich Ridge | collected 2010
GGCCCCCTCGGCCGCAGACGCCGATTCAGGTTGTAGGCTCTTCCGTGGTGAGGACGGGTCGGTGTGCCACTGCTTCGCAAGAAGCAGTGTGAAGTGGAGACAACCGCGGCCATTCGTTTCCGGTCGGGCCTGTGGTCGGTTGCTTCTCGACGGGTGGCTGGGGCATAGCGCAGCGGCGCCCCAGTTGTCCGAGCCACCCCTACGGATACCACTCTAGGTAGCAGCCCCCTCCGCCACAACCGGGTTGCGCAACGTGCCGAGTCGTTCGATCTCGACTTCGACCGTATCGCCCGGCTGGAGGAAAACGGGCGGCTTGCGGACGAAACCGACGCCCGGCGGCGTGCCGGTGAAGATCAGGTCGCCCGGCGAGAGGGTGCAGACGCCCGAGATGTACTCGATCAGTTCTTCGACCGGGAAGATCAACTGGCTCGTGTTGGAGTCTTGCATAATCTGGCCGTTCAGACGCAGTTGGATTCTCAGGTTGCCCGGGTCGGGGATCTCGTCGGCCGTGACCAGTGCCGGCCCGATCGGGGCGAACGAATCGAATGTCTTGCCCAATAGCCATTGTCCACCCGGCTTGTGAAGCTGCCAGTCGCGAGCCGAGACGTCGTTGCCGCAGCAATAGGCCGCAATGTGCTGCCGGGCTTCCGCCTTGGGGATATGTCGCCCGCCGACGCCGATGACCATGACCAGTTCGGCCTCGTAATCGACCTCACTGCTGAGCCGGGGTAGCACAATCGGCTGCCACTCGCCGCGCAACGCGGTGGGAAACTTATTGAAGAGAATCGGTTCCGGCGGCGGCTCGACGCCACCCTCCTTGGCATGGTCGGCGTAATTCAGCCCGATGCAAATAATCTTCTCGGGGCTGGGAATCGCGGGCACGAGCTTAGTCTCCTCCAGCGGGAGCGGCTCACCGGCGGCCATGGCGGCGGCGGCCCTAACTAGCCCCTCGGGTCCCTGGGCCAGCAGTTGCTTGATACAAGCGGGCACATCCGGATCGGCCCGATTTAGATCGATGCACTTGCCGTCTCGAATGCCTCCGACGCGCGGGCCCGTGGAACTTTGGTAGGTAACTAGCTTCATAGGAGTTCTCCGCGTGAGGGTGTCGTCAACCGGGGTGGCTGGCGGCATAGCGCAGCGGTGCCCCAGTTTGTGGCGATCTGGGGCACCGCTGCGCTATGCCACCAGCCACCCGTCGTTCGTAGTGTCCCGATTCATCGGGGCTGTGTGGCGGAAACTCCCACCGGACCGCATGAGTGCAGTCACTACAAACCCGACTTGCTCCCACGATACTCGATTGTTTCCGATCGGACAAGGAGCATTGGGCCGATCGTACCGGTTATTCGGGCCGGAGGTCGGCCGGGCGAACTCGGGCGATGGTTTTTGACCGAAGTCCGGGCGTGACCTAGGCTTTACTAAGCGCATGGGTCGGTCGCGGCCGGGGTCTCTTCCGCCGGGTACGACCGCTCGCCGGTGCTGCGAACTTGGGGTACACCCGCTACGGAAATCGGTAACCTGGAATTGGCTCTCATGGCAACTACTCGTCCCGAAGTATCCGGTCACGACGCCTCCAAATCGAGTGGCGATGGGGGCAATCGCCGGCCCGATTATAACGTCTCGGACGCGATGGCCGCGCTGAATCTCCCGCTGGACATCGGCAACCAACCGGTCGTCGCCGACGAGTGGACCGCCGAGATCAATGCGCTGCTGCACGATTTGGACAACGTCACGGCTTCGACGGCCAGTCTGCCGCCGATCACGACCGAAGGGGTCGACGATGAGCTGGTTCGGGTCCGTTTGGGCACGGCCGCCGGGCTGTTCGCTGCCTTGCAATGCAAGCATCCGGCAACCGCCGGCCATGCATTGCGCGTCGCGCTGACCTGCTCGGCCTGGTCGATGACCATGGACCTCGATGCCGCGCAACGCGATGCGGTCGAAATCGCCGCCCTACTGCACGATATCGGGATGATCGGCGCACCGGACCATATCTTCCTGAAGTCGGGATCGCTCGATCGCGAAGAAGCGGCCACCGTAACCCGGGCCCGGCAAGCGAGCCTACAGATCCTCCGACGCAGTTGTTCCTCCGCCCAGATCCTCGAGATCGTCGAGTGTGCCGGTGCCTGGTACGACGGCAGTCGGGAAGGATTCCCCTACCAGGGGGACGATATTCCGATGGGCGCGCGGATGATCGCCGTCGCCGAGGCCTTCGATGCCATGACCACGGATCATGTCTATCGGGCAGCCATGTCCCAGGAACGGGCAGTCAAGGAACTATTCGACTGTAACGGGACCCAATTCGATCGCGACATGGTTAGGCAATTCGTCGATTTTCTCAACTACGACCAGGCCAAACTCCGAGAGGCCGTGGCCGGAAGATGGCTCCGCTCGTTGGATCCCGAGATGGTCAACTCCTATTGGCAGTTGACTTGCGTCCCCTCGCCCGCCGGCAGCAGCGAGATCGATACGCTCTTCCAAATCAAACTTCTCGATAACATGTACGACGCCGTCGTATTCATCAACCACGAGGGCCTGGTCGTCTTGTGGAATCGGGGTGCCGAGCGATTGACGGGGATCGCCGGGAGCACGGTCTTTCAGCGCCGTTGGCAGCCCGAGCTGCTCAATATGTCGGACGAGAAGAAGGCCCCCATCCGCGAGGCCGATTGTCCGGTCGCCACGGCGCTGAGTAGCGGCATTCAATCATTGCGGCGGCTGACGATTTGGGGTCGCGCGGGACGCCCCATCGCGGTGGATACGCACGCCATCCCGGTGATCTCGAACGACGGGGATCGGCTCGGCGCCGTCCTGTTGTTCCACGATGCCTCGTCCGAGACGACACTCGAACAACGATGCCAAAGCCTGCACGAAAAGGCCACGCGAGATCCGATGACTCAAGTGGCCAATCGGGCTGAGTTCGATCGCGTCCACGAAATGTTCGTCGAGACCCATCGACAGCAACACGTCTCTTGTAGCCTGATCATCGGCGATCTGGATAGCTTCAAGCAGGTGAACGACAACTTCGGGCATCAGGCGGGTGACGAGGTGATCAAGAGCCTGGCCACGCTGCTGAAAAACTCCTGTCGGCCGGGTGATCTGGTCGCAAGGTACGGCGGCGAGGAATTCGTCGTGCTCTGTGCCGACTGCGACAATGCCGCGGCGACGCGACGTGCCGAGCAGATCCGAAACGCGTTCAGCCAAATCAAACAAACGGGTATGAACGAGCAGTCCGCCACGGTCAGCTTCGGCGTGACCGAAATCCAACCCGGCGATACACCCGAAACCATGCTCCGACGCGCCGATCGGGGGCTGCTGATGGCCAAGGCCCAGGGCCGCAATATGGTCGTTCAGCTGGGAACCGGGTTCCCCACCGACAGTGGCGAGATGCCCAAGGTCGAGCCGCGCCAGGAGCCGGTCGGCCATCGATTGCTGATCGAGCGGGTACTCGTCACCCCCGTCCCCGTCAAGATGACTATCGAGAAACTCCGCGGGTTCGTGGCCGACCATCAGGCCAATATCGCTTCGATCGACGGCAATCACGTGGAACTGGAAATCACGGACCAGAATCCAAGCCGCCGACGTCGTTGGACCGATCGGCCGGTCACGTTCTGCATCTCCCTGCAATTCGAGGAAGAACGGTTCCAGCGCGACGAAAACGACGAGTCGTTCTCCGGAATGTTGCGAACCAGAATCCAGTTGACCATTAACCCGAAGAAAACACGCGATCGGCGGCGAGACGGCGTGGCTGCCCGAGCCCAAGAGGTTCTGGTGAGCATTCGCTCTTATCTGATGGCCACGGAAGAAGAAGAGGACTCGGCCGGTCAAGGATTCGCCCATCGGGCCAAACAGATCCTCACACCGCGTCTGAAGCCGAAATAACTGCCGCTGCTCGGCCCTGCCGCGTTCTCCTCCCGGGACGACTTGGATTATCGGAATAGGTTGAAACGCCATGGGTCGCATTGGAATCTCGCTGTCCGGTATCGAGCGGAGTCTGTTGAATCGTCTGGCCGAGGCCAACGCCGCGGCCACGTTGAGCAATCTCCGAATCGCCTCGGGAAACATGGTCGGCGCACCCCGCGACGATCCGTCCGCCTTCTTCGAGTTGAGTAAACTCCGATCTTCGCTGGGCAAGGTCACGGCAACCGCCGCCAACGTCACGGCCGCCGGCTCGATGGTGTCGCAAACCCAGACCGCGCTGGCCGGAGTCCGCACGCAACTCGGCCTGATTCGCACCGAACTGCTCCAGGACGAAACCCGGTCGCTTACCGGCGCCCAACGGGCCGAAGCCCAGGCCAATATCGACGCGGCAATTGCCCAGATTAACGCCTTGGCCTCGACCGAAATCGACGGCCGCCGACTGCTCGACGGTTCGGCCGCGTTCTATGTCTCCGGACGAAACGGTGATCAGATCGACGACGTCACCGTCTATGCTACCGGCGGTGGCTCACTCACGGTCGACGGTACCGTCCACACGGCGGCCACCCAAGCCCAATTGACTTACAACGGCGACAGCGATCAGATCAATGGAAACGCCACGTTCACGCTGACCGGCGACCTGGGGAGTGTCGACTATACCGTCGTCGATGACACCGATCTGACCACCGTCCGAGACCTCATCAACGCCGACAGCCACAAGACGGGCGTTACCGTCGCGATCAGTGGAAGCGATCTCGTCTTCACCAGTGTCGAGTACGGCTCCGATGCCGATATCACGGTCGACGTAAGCTCCGGCACGTTCATTGTGGGCGTCGGCTCATCCACATCCGATGTCGGGACCGATGCCACGGCCACGTTGAATAACGTAACCTATACGGGCGAGGGAAACCTCTTTACGGTGACCGATGGAGGGGCCCATTTTACGGTCAAGCTCGACCCGACTTTCACCGGCGATCTGGATGCGATTACCATCCGTGGCGATGCCCTGACCTTTGCCCTATCGACCGACGTCAATCGCACGTCGACGTTGGCCATCTCGGGCGTACAGGCCGGCAAGCTCGGCGGCACGAGCGGTCGGCTATCGCAATTGGCCTCGGGCGGTTCGTTGGCCGATCTGGACGGCGATACGTCTCAGGCGATCCGCGTTGTCGACGAGGCCTTGGCCCAGTTGACGTTGGTCGAGGGCTCCGTCGACGGCTATTACAATGCCGCCATCTCGTCCAGCTCGAGCTTGTTGGCCGATATGCAGACCGACATCGAAGGTGCCATCGACGACATCAATCTGGTCGACGATACCGAGGAAACCGCCCGGATGGCCTATGCGTTGGATCTGGCCGCCAATGCCATGGCCGGCCTGACGATCTTCCGGCAGCAGCGGTCCAGCATAGTCATGCTGATTTGGAAGATCGCCGGGCTGACGTAAGGGGCAATCGATAGTCGTAAGGGCCGATCGACAAAAAACTTCAGAATTTTAGGTGACTGGTGGCGGGGCGACTGGCGGCATGGCGCAGCGGTGCCCCAGGTCGCGACAAACCGGGGCGACGTTTCGCTATGCCACCAGTCACCGATGCGTAAGTCCGTAAATATAGGTAACGCCAGTAGTATACGTAGCCGCCAGGCGGCCGGTTACATGACTTATGGGGGGTATGGCCAATCGCCAAATCGGCCAGCCGTCCGAGGGGCGATCGAGTTTCTTTGTCCCGATATGCCGGGGAGTTATTAGGCCGCTGCGTTGTGATCTTGAAAAAATGGCTTTCCCCCCTTGTGTTTCTCCGCAACTCTGGTAGTATTCTTTAACTTAGGGGGTGACAAGGCGAAGAAGATCGCCCTAGCTCGCATGAGAGTTCCCCTTCGACACACTGCGGTTTGTGTGTCAGCGGCCTTCCAGAAGGTTCCTGCCTCCAACTTGCGGTTGATTGTCTCCCCCTTTTTTTGTTTGGTTAAAGCCTTATTCCGTCACAACGGGGCTGTAGGTAAAGGCCGCGACCAGTAAATGTTTTGTGTTTCTGTTTTTGAGGAGTGGCTAACATGCCGCAGGGTACAGTCAAGAAGTTGTTGGCGGACAAGGGGTTTGGGTTCATCGAGGGAGAGCGTGGTGATATTTTCTTCCACCACTCCGCGCTGGAAGGCACGACGATCGAAGCCCTGAGTGTGGGACAGCAGGTCGAGTACGAGGAAGGTCGTGGTCCGAAGGGGCCCCGCGCCGAGAACGTCAGGCTCATCTAAGCACTGACGTAGTGATTGTTCGTTGGGGGCTCCGTCGCGTCTAGTACGTCCGGGGCTTTGGCACGCCGGGGGATTTCGTCGGCGAGTGTCGCCTAGCGGACCGAGGAGACAAAAGGACGGGAGTTCTCTTGCTGCCGGCTACTCTTATTTCGTGGAGTGGCCGTGCAACAAGGGGACTCTCGCTCCGTTTTGTCGCTCACCTCTTCGTTTTCGCCGGAACTTGCATCTCCGGGCGATCCCCAGGTATAATTGCGCTCCCGGTGTGTTCCGGCGGGACAACTCCATCGGTGGCTCGACGCCGCCGGTAAGGCATTGACGGGGTCCATCGGTGGCTCGACGCCGCCGGTAAGGCCTTGACGGGGGAATCGATGAGACATTCTCGCTACCATCACAAGTCGATCGCCCAACGAGCCGCTTGCGGTGCCATGCTGATGACATTGGCCACGCTACCAGTCCAATCTACCGTCGCGGCCGATCCCGCATCGCAAATCACTATTCCCGTGATCGATTTGGCTGCCGACCGATCGCGGCAAGTGATCGTCGACAAAGAGCCTGGCCAGTATCTCGGTCACGTCAGCACGGTCTTGCTCGAAGACGGAAAGACCATCTACGCCGTCTATCCGAAGGGACACGGTCGTGGGGCAATCGTGATGAAGCGAAGCGACGACGGAGGCCGCACTTGGTCGGAGCGACTACCAACGCCCGAGAGTTGGGCTACCTCGAAAGAAGTCCCCACCATCCATCGCGTTATCGACACGGCCGGAAAGAAACGTCTCATCATGTGGTCGGGCCTCTATCCGGCTCGGCTGGCCGTCAGCGAGAACGACGGGAAAACGTGGTCCCCGTTGAAACCCGTCGGCGATTGGGGTGGCATCGTCGTGATGGGATTCGTCGAGCGGCTGAAGACCCCCGGCCGGTACCTGGCCATGTTCCACGACGATGGGCGGTTCTTCGAGAGTTCGCCACGGCACAGCGATCCAAGGCAGATGACGCTCTATAAGACGTTCAGTGCCGACGGCGGATTGACCTGGTCGGCGCCGGAGACCGTCTTCGCCGACAGTCAGGTCCATCTGTGCGAGCCGGGTGCGATCCGCTCGCCCGACGGAAAGCAGATCGCCGTTCTCCTGCGCGAGAATGCCCGGCGTAAAAACTCGCACATCATCTTCTCCGATAATGAAGGCCGCTCGTGGACCAAGCCGCGCGAGCTCCCCCTGTCGCTGACCGGCGACCGCCATACTTGCAAATATGGGCCGGACGGTCGGCTGATGATCACGTTTCGCGATCGCACCCCGTCGGGTAAGGAGTCGCCTACCGAGGGCGATTGGGTGGCGTGGATCGGCCGCTACGACGATCTCGTCCAGTCGGCCGAAGGGCAATATCGACTGCGGCTGATGGACAATACAAAAGGCTGGGACACATGTTACCCCGGTCTGGAGCGGTTGCCCGACGGCACCTTCGTCACGACCACCTACGGCCACTGGGAGTTAGGCCAAGAGCCCTACATCGTAAGTGTCCGATTCCGGTTGTCGGAAATCGATGCCCTGGCCGAGAAGCTCACCGAGTAAGCGAGTGCTTTGTCAGAGCCGAGGTTTGGGATCGAGTGTGCCAAAGCCACTTCTGTGAGCGGCAAGCCGCTAGCCGCCGGCATTTCAGGGGCAAAGTCAACCCGATGAGACGGCGGCTAGTACCTTGCCGCTCACCCACTCAACCCCAAAGTGGAAGTTTGACACCGGGCTAGGCGATCCGGCGGCGCCTGCGCCGAGGTAACTCGTACAGTCGGGCGTTTCCCTGCTTGCCGGCCGATCGAATGGCTCGCGTTTCCCGCAGGCAGTAGGCAATCCGCTGGGCGACCCAACGGTCCACCCCCAGCCGCTCGGCCAGATGGCCCGTGTGGAAGGGACGAGGCAACGCGCGAGTATCGGTCGCTTTGTGCATCTGACTCAGCACGAGCTTCACGAGATCGGAAGCCGCTCGCAGCCGCGTGGTCTGGTGGACGGCGACCAGCTTCTGGTCCTCGATCTCGAAATCGTTTTCGCGCCATCGGCGCCGTCGGCCATGGCCCGGGTATCGCCACTCCTCGATCTCGACCAACGGCACCTCGAGCGTCAATCGCCGATGGGGAAAAACGCTGGTAAAATGGATCAACTCGTCGAACAGATCGAGCAACTGTCCGCGTTTGGGGCTGAGTCGTCGGCTCGTAACCTCCCCCCCTTTGGCGGATAACTTGATGAGTTGCTTGCGAACGACGATCGGTTTGACGACCAGGACACGATGGTCGGCCAAGAGGTCTCGCACCTTGTCTCGGATGGCGCCGAGTGACCCGTGCTGGATTTCGATGAGCCGACCCTCGTCGACGGCGTCGATCCGATACCTCCCCAGAGGTACCTCGAAAAGGGCCTCCGGTCCGGCGTGGAGTCTCTTAAGGTCTCGATGTAGCGACGTTTCCATGGTGGCCGACTGACGCAAAGGGATGGCGAGTGGTCCCAACACAGCCTAATATCGGCCGAAAGGGGCAAGACGTTCAGGGAGTCTGGCCGAAGAGTTATGCGAGGCCCGCATGTGAAAACACGCATATTGGGGGCGTGTATCCCATGTCGACGGGTAGGCTGGAAAGGGGGTTTTTCCCTTATGACACTTCCATTTTTCACAGCCCTCTGGTATATTGAGCGTGTATGTAAGCTGGGAGGGTTTCACGAGCAGCGGCGAACCTTCTCCCGGTGATAAGCGGTGTCGAGTCGCTGAAGAACAGGACACTTTTCTCTTTTGGGTCCCCCAGGAGCGCAAATCATGGTCGCGACACGGAACACGTATTTGGCACGACGCGGGAGAGGTTTTACCCTAGTCGAACTATTGGTGGTCATCGCCATTATTGGCATCCTAATCGCCCTATTGCTGCCGGCGATCCAAGCGGCTCGGGCCGCCGCACGCAAGGCAGCTTGTCTGACCCAGCTTCGCCAGGTCGGCGTCGCCCTGTTGACGCACGAAGAGACCTACGGCTGCTTTCCGCCCGGACAGCCCGTCTGTTCCCCCAATGGATGGCTGGGCGGTGGCACCGGATCGGGGATGTACTGTGCGGGTCCGAACTGGGCGATGAACATCCTCGCCGGTTTGGAACATACCGATAAGTTCCAGTACATCAAGAACGGCCTCGTGAACCAGTGGAACGCCGCGGACGACTGCGAGCACGAAGAGGGTTTCGTCGGCCGCACCACGCCGAAAGAGTATATCTGCCCCAGCGCTCCGGTCATGTCGCCGGACCAACGGATGAGCACCTACCACATGGAACGAAACTCGAAGGGGAACTACGCCGCCAACTTCGGCGCCGGCGACTATTTGTCCTATTCCGTCGATCCCAAGGACCAATCGGGGTGGAGAGACATAAAGCGCAAGGACGGCCGAGTCGATCGCGTGCGGCAGGCGGGTGCCTTCGGCGTCGTCTATCTGTCGAAGTATACGAAACGGTTCATCATCGGGTCGCACAACCATGCCTCGATCAAGGGGACCTGGAAGATGGGGAACAACGAGGGAAACACCATTAACGACATCCATGACGGGACCGCTTCGACCATCGCCGTCAGCGAGGTGATCGGCTACGATACCAAAAAGGACGGTCGCGGCTGCTGGACCTGCTACGGCGCCGGAACCTCGGCGTTCACCGGTCGGCATGGGCCCAACGGCAAGGCCAGGGAACTCGGCGATACGCGGGTTTACGACGTGATCCCCATGTACGAGGAGGCCATCCCCGTGGGACACAAGTTGTGGGGTAAAGAGAATCGTCAGAACGGCCACTGCTGGGCTGCTGCCCGAAGCGAGCACCCCATGGGCGTCAATGGCTCCATGCTCGATGGGTCCGGCCAATTCTTCAACGACGATATCGATATCGACGTGTGGCAGGCCCTACTTACCCGCTCCGGAGAGGATAGGCGGTTTTCCGCTGATTACTTTACGGACTAAGGGACCCTCGAGAGATTCGCTCGGGTTTATCGGTGCGAGACCGTTCATAAGGAGGTGACCAGATGTCTTGTCGCAGTGTAGTGAAACACCGGTCGTCGGCTCTTTGGGCTTTGACCGTTTTCGGTTGTCTGGCGTCGATCGGCTGCGGGGGGCCGACTGCCCAAGAATACGACAGCAGTCTGCCCGGAAAACTCGACGATCCGGTCACGCGGATTAGTAGTGCGGCGGATGTCCCCGATTCGACCGAGTGGGACCCGCTGTTCGTCGCGGGCAGCGCACCGGAGAACCGCAAAGACTATGCGCAATTCAGTTTCCAGGTCGACGCGGGTACGGCCACCGAGAGCGGCGATTCGGCGACCGCGATGGTGATAGTGGAAACAAACGAACCGGAAGAAGTCATCGGGAAGGTCGAGTGGACCTTCTCCAAAGCACCCGGTGGCGAAGATGCCTGGTTGATTAAGACGTGCCCTTTGCCGCCTGGAGCCCCCAAGGCCCCGTAGGAAGTTGACCCGTGCGGCTCGGGAGACGAATTGCCCCGGGTCGCGGTAATACCCGACTTTTTCGCTGTGGTTTCAGGCTCCATCGAGCCGACAGAAGCTATATCCTCTGATATCTGGACCGTTTGACGTGATGACCGCCGGTGGATCGGGCCCCTTGATGGGCAGTCGAGCCGTCGGCTCGGAATTATCCGTTTCGGAAGACCGACAGAATTGGCTCCGTGGAACGTTGCCGTTTATCCCTTTCTCCTCCCATTCTCCGGGCAACGCGGTCACGAAGTCGAATGTGGGCTGTTGTATGTCGTGGCGGCGGCGCCTATTCCGGTAGCCTCATACCGGCGCCTCCGGCAGTCCGATTCTAGCGGTCGGCGGTTCCTCCATAGCTCGGGTGGGGATCCTCGGAGAATCTTCCATCCTCGGCGCTCTCTCTGCGCTATTCCGCGCTCATTTTCTGTCAACTCGGGAGGACAAACCATGCACGTACGACGAATCGACCGACCGCGACACCCGCGGCCCCACGGCTTCACGCTGATCGAATTGCTGGTGGTGATCGCCATCATCGGCATCCTGATCGCGCTGTTGCTGCCGGCCATCCAACAGGCCCGAGAGGCCGCTCGGAAGGTCCATTGCGCTTCCAATCTCAAACAGATCGGCCTGGCACTGGCCACCCACGAAGAGACATTCGGCAGTTTCCCCCCCGGGGTGCCGTCCTGCTCGAAAGATGATTGGATCGGCGGGGGAACACAAGCCGGTTTTCCCTGCGCCGGCCCAAATTGGCTGACCAATATCCTCGCCGGCATGGAGCATAACGACATGTTCCAATATGCGAGGAACGCGATGGTCCATCAGTGGCACGGGCCGGATGACCTCGAACACGAAGACGGTCGGGTCGGCCGCTCAACGCCCAAGGAGTATATCTGCCCCAGCGCTCCGGTCATGTCGCCCGACAAGCGGTTGAACAGCTACTTCATGGAGCGGAACTCCAAGGGTAACTACGCAGGCAACTTCGGAGCCGACGATTACATGTCCTACGAGGACCCTCGCATGGCCGGCGCATTCGGGATCGTCAAACTGCAACGGTATAGGACCGGCAGAGTGCCTCCCGGCTTGCC
>SDBT01016413.1_pt1 | contig 11718 bp, 12 predicted proteins | sample 2277101 | NCBI WGS metagenome assembly SDBT01 (sample SAMN10404973, study PRJNA504765) | marine sediment metagenome | isolation source: marine sediment core GS10_PC15, 103 cmbsf | place: Arctic Ocean: Southern Knipovich Ridge | collected 2010
TCGCCGCCGGTGAAAAAGTTAGCCACTACTATACTCTTTTGGCCTCTTTTAATCCGCGCGAAGTTCGCCTTGAGTAAATCGCCCAGTTCCCTGATTTTCTCCGGTTCCTCGTATTCCGCCAGTTCGCGCGATAGTATATCGACCTGCTTCTGAAGTTTCTTCTTCCGGTTTCGCAACGAACGCCCGATAGTAGCTTTAAGCGTTCCCAAACTCTGTACCCTATCTGTCTCAGTCGCGGCGAAGCGGACCGCCCGGTTTATATCATCGAACTGCTTCATCTCGTATTCATCGGATATAGCAGCGGGATAAACCGCCCAACGGTTACCCGTAAACTGTACAACGCCGGAACCATTCCCGATAGCCGCATCGTTTGCATTAAAAACATCGCGTATATATCCCGCGTTTTTCCCCGCCAGGTATTCGGCGACACGGGGCGACTGATGGCTTACTCTCTCCCTCAGTGCCTGCGCCGCGTTATCGTCTCCGAGAATATCTTCGACTACTCCGATATTTACCTCGTTAAACGGCATCTTATCCCCCATCGTATCCGGAGGGTACTCGTAATCCCCGTTGAGGCGACGGCCGTAAATCGTAGTCGTTTCACCATCAGCCGAAACCAGGTGAACAGACGGCGGACGGCGAAATAACTCTACTACCAATACGAATGTCGCTCCATCCCTCTCCAATACGAAACGGATTATTCGGTCATCGCCATACTGTTCAACCTTTTGCAGCATTACGCCCTCTAATAAAGCGGCGTCGGATAACGGCGGAAAAACGCGCGACGGTTTTAGAGGGGAATCATCATAGTAGACGGCGGCGGGATTAGCCATTCGCAGTATTACTCCCCCCGGCGCCCCACGCAAAACCAACGCGAAAACATCGCGGGCAACGGTTATCAGCCCCTGTACCCTTTTCCCGGAGAAGCGCCGGTCAAGGTATTTCGTTATTGCTAATACGGCTAAAGTGTCCATATCGAAACTTGACAGAGCAAGTAAAATATCGGATTATACGTTAAATTAAAAACGGAGTATAATCGATGTTGGAAGGATTGGATTATCTACTGCTGGGAGCCGCGTTGGTCGGCGGGTTACTGATGCTGTTGTGGGTGTATAATAGCACGAATAAAGAACGCCGTCAAATGCTACGCACCAACCGTGAAGTAGACCAGAAACAGATACGCGAAATACTCGAGCGGGGCGAGTTCTGGCAAAAGATTATCTTCGCCCTGGCGTTCGCCGTAACCGGGGTGATAATCCTCGTTTTCGCCCTGGTCTACTACGTCAGGTTCGACGTATCAATCGCCGCCCTATACTACTATGCCGCCGCCGCGTTCATTCTTCTCGGCATCGCTACCATAATATTCACGATAATATCTTCCAGGAGATAGACTGATGTATAAACAAATCCTTTTCATTTTCATCTTATTATTATCCCTGGCGCTCTTCTCCGGTTGCGCGAAAGAGGTTACCGGGATAGGCTGGGCCGAAGATATCGAAGCAGGTAAGGAACAGGCACAGGCCGAGGAAAAACCGCTGATGGTCTACTACTCCGCCGACTGGGACGAACTGTCGGAGAAGTTCGAGAAGGACGTACTGGCCAATAGCGAAGTTAAATCGACCATCGAAAAAATAGTCGCGGTACACCTCGACAGCGACGTCAACGAGGAGATCGCGAAGGAGTACGGCGTCAGCGCGTTCCCGACGGTTATCTTCTACACCCATACGGGCGACGAAGTGAAGCGCGTGGTTGGATACGTAGAGGCCGACGAATTCCTTAAAACGCTAAACGACGTGATTGACGACAAACTGGAGACCTTCAAAGAGATGCTGGCCCGCGAGGAGGAAAACCCGGACGACCTCCAACTGCGCTACGAAGTGGCCGAATATTACCTGGAGAGCACCCGTATCGAGAAAGCGACAACGCGCTTTCGCTCGATAAGCGCCGACGACCCTGACAACGCTTCGGGGTTGGTGCCGTCGAGTATGATATACCTCGGCTTCTGTAGTATGATTAACAACGACCCCGAGGGCGCCATAGCGGTATTCGAAGGGATCATCGAGGAATACCCGGACAGCGAGGAAGAGCGTAAGGCCGAACTTTATATCGGCGATTGTTACCGCATAATGGACGACATCGACAAAGCCCTGGAGCAGTATAAACTGGTAGCGGCAGCGTACCCCGATACCGAGGAGGGCGAAATCGCCGGCCAGAACGTCGCCGAGATGGAGGCGTTTGAGGATACGATAGATTCATTGTTTTCACGGGAAAGCGAGGACGGCGAGGAATAGATAGGATTGATTATCTTTTTTCCTAACATGTTGCGAAAACCTATGGTATTATACTAATATATTGTGAAAGGTAGGTTGTGATGGATAATCTTTTTGCTCTCGATATGGATAATAATATTTCGAAATCCCGTCAAGCTTCTTCGGGTTCTAAAGAATTCTATACGAACCTAAGACCTCTATTAAAAGCCTACGAAATAGGGTTGATAGAGGATTATGTTCTTAAACAAGCTATCTCCCGAGCGATATCTCGATATGTTGAAAGCGAAATCGACGAAATAGTTATTAAGAAATTCGAAGAAACGCTTGGAAGATTATAGAGTATAGTTTAATCTAAAAGGCGAATATATGTCAGAAGAGAAAACTACTCCTAAAAACGATAAAGGCAACGAACCCAAGCCTAACGATATTGAGCCTACTGAATTATCGTCACCGCAAATCGAAAAATTACTCCCGCCAGGGATAATAGAGAAATTATCTCCAGAAGATAAGGAGACTATCGAAGTTTCGTTATCGAACTTTTCTATGAGTAGTGGGATGTTCAGACCCGTAAACCCTATAGCGGAAAAAATCGAACCTGATCATATTACTACAATTATTAAGAACGCCGACGAGGATAGTAACCGTGAATATTCGGATAGAAAATCTGTACGACGTTACACTGTGGCGTATTTATCTATCGGATTAGTAGCTTTCGGCCTACTTACGTATTTTTTAGTAAATAAAGATGCGAATATATACTTCGACGCTATAAAAATTATAGCGGCGGTTTTAGGGGGGTTCGGCGGTGGTTTCGGACTCGGTTATTATAAAAGTAAAAAAGAAAATAAGTAACTAGAAATGCTTCAAGAGATCAGTAATACCTAATAAATACCGATAGATTAGAACATATAAAAGAAGCGCGGGTTATCCGCGCCGTTCTTTGCTGTATTCAGTATCGATATCCTTAATATCCGCTTATCAACGGCGTCTCCGGCTCGTCCAGGACAAAATAGCGCGGGTTTATCGGGATACCGTCCTTGTGCACTTCGTAGTGAACGTGCGTGGTGGTGGTATGCCCGGTGCTGCCCATATAGGCTATGACGTCGCCCCGCCGCACCGACTCCCCCTCGCGTACCGCGTTGCGCATATTGTGAGAGTATACCGTGATGTAGCCGTTGCCGTGGTTAATCTCTACGGCCAGGCCGAAGTAGTCCTCCAGCCCCTGATGCGTTATTACGCCATCGGCGGTGGCCACTATCGGCGTACCGCGTTCCGCTGCAAAATCCACCCCGCGATGGAACTGAACCATACCGGTCGCCGGGTTAATCGTATTACCGAAGTCACGTATAATCCAACCTGCCGACGGTGCAATAGTAGGAACGTAATCTAAATCGTCCGATTTACCCAGTTCTTTTTCTAGTTTATCCAGGCTTGAACTTACCGAAGTCAATCTCGTCCCTACTTTCGTGAAGTCCTCCATCGAAGGGTCGTCGGGCAACGGTATGTACGAGCCTTCTAGTAAGTCGGACGTTTCAGCTATATCACCCAATCGGTGTTCCTTAACCAGCTCTTCACGCATCCCGGCGATATCACCGGAGCTTTTCTCCAGCCTACCGATACCGGTCTCCATCGCTTCTATCTTCTCTTTCTGCTCCTCCGATAATCTTTCGTAGCGGTCGAGCTGCGCTATATCCAGGATGTTCTTGGAGTAACCGAATACGACGTAAGCCGCGCCCGCCACCACCACCAGCCCGGCGGCTACCAGCACGACCAGCACTAACGCGTGTACTGTTATCCCCCGCCCGGACCCGGTACCGTGCGGCACCAGCATCAGGTTTACCCGGTTTTTCTTTGGTTTATCTGTCATAAATTATCACGACGGAATATACGTTAATTAGCTATAATAGTCAAGTTTATCCGTCGTAAGAATAGGACACGGATTAGATAGATTTCCACGGATTGATGATTATGCGTCAGGTTAAAACCTGACGTTAACGCTCCGCGGGTGAACCTCCGCCCGTTGAAACGGGCGGTTTCGTTTTATTTATTCCCGCCGAAGAAAGGATCTTCGGCTACAGTCGGCGCACAAAAAAAGCGCGGTTTCACCCGCGCCGTTTTTATATCCTATCGCATATACTACATCACGGTCAAGCGCACCGCTTCGCGCACCCAGGTCACTAACGGTTCGGGATAGATCCCAGGAGCCAGCGTCCCCAACAGACAGATTATAAGCGCCACTACGGCCGCCCAACCCAGCTTGCGGGGCTCCGCCACCTCTTCGGCTTTATCGAAGTACATCACCTTGAAAACCCGGGCGTAGAGGAACAGAGCAACCACGCTGGCCATTATAGCGACCACCGCCAACAATATATGGCCTGTATTGATTACCGCCGCCAGTACGTAGAACTTGGCGAAGAAACCGGCCAGCGGCGGGATACCCGCCAGGCTGAGGAAGAAAACTACCATTAACGCCGCCAGCAGCGGATGGCGCTTGCCCAACCCCCTGAACTGGTCGAGTGAAGTACCGCCGGTCATATGGCCGACAACCGCGACCAGGCCGAATGCCCCGATATTCATAAATACGTATATTAATAAATATATAAATATCGACGCCAGCCCGATGTCGTTATCGGCAACTACGCCCAGAAGGATGAACCCGGCGTGCGCGATCGAGGAGTAGGCGATTATCCGCTTTACGTCCTTTTGCCACAATCCTATAACCGCGCCGGCTACCATACTCAGTATGGCTAATACCGATATCAGGTGAATCCAGTTGGCATATACCAAATCCAGCGAGGGGTGCAATAGCAGGATAAAACGCAGGATAACCGCGAAACCCGAAGCCTTCGATGCTACCGACAGAAACGCCGCTATCGGCGTCGGAGCGCCGGTATAAGCGTCAGGAGCCCACATATGGAACGGCACCGCGCTTATCTTATATCCCAGCCCTACCATTATCAGCCCGAACGCGAGGAAGACGAAGGCGGTCCCCGGTATCCCCGGTGTACCCGGTAGGATAACCAGGCTGCCGAAGTCACCGCCGGACAAAGCCATATAGGGTAGCGCGCCTACCATCTCGGTAAGGTTGGTTGTACCGGTAAGCCCATAGAGCAACGCGAAACCGAGCAGCATCACCGCCGAGGCCGAAGCCCCGTACAGGAAATACTTGATACCGGCTTCACCGGAAAGCTTTTCACGACGCAGGTAGCCGACCAGCACATATCCCATTATGGATGAGAACTCCAATGCGACGTAGGTTAGTATAAGGTCCGCGCTGGACGCCATAAACATCATAGCCACGGTAATGAGGAGGAGCAGCCCGTAATATTCCGGCTTAAAGCGTTCCTGGTCGTCGAGCGGTTTATACTTGATAGAGAACAGGACGACCAATATCAGCGAGACGGTGAATATCACGGCGAAAACCACGAACAACCCGTCGCTGATGAGCGTTCCGTACCACTCCAACGATACCGCACCCCAATTTCGTAGCGCCAGCCACAGGGCGGCCCCGGAGCCGAGTATGGTCAACCAGGGCGCCAGGAAACGGCCCGCTTTCTTCGATATCAGGTCTATCCCGATAACCAGGAAGGCGGCGGCAGTCAATGCCAGATGGGGTGCGATGCTTATCCAGTTAAAATCCATATATATGTCCCCCTGCATTCGGGGTGTTTATATCGTTACTTGAATGTTGCCATTAACTCGGCCAGACGATTCATCGTCGGGTCCATAAGATCAATAGCCATACGCGGCCACACACCCAGCGCTATCATCAGAATAACCAGCGGAACCATCGTAACCAACTCGCGGGGGGTCATATCCTTCAGATCGGGCCACTTGCCGTTGTCCTTACCCAGGAACATACGCTGTATGGTCCACAGGAAGTAGGCCGCGGTAATGACTACACCCGGAGCCGAGGCGATAACTACCCACTTAAACACCGGGAAAGCCCCGGCGAAGGAGAGGAACTCGCCGACGAAACCGGCCAGGCCGGGCAAACCCAACGATGCGAACATCGTCAATGAAAATACTCCTACGTAAACCGGTACTTTGTGCGCCAGGCCGCTGTAGGAACTAATTTTACGGTCGTGGGTACGGTCGTAGATTACGCCGACCATAATAAACAGGCCGCCCGTGACCACACCGTGCGCTATCATCTGCATCATCACGCCGTTGAACGCGATAGTCGTCATCGCGGCCAGACCCAGCAAACAGAAGCCCATATGGCTCACCGAGGAGTAGGCAATTAGCTTCTTGAGGTCCTTCTGCGCCATCGCTACCAGGGCGCCATAGACGATGTTAATCGCCCCCAGAATAGCGAGGGGCAAGGCGAACCAGTGCGCCCCTTCCGGTAGGATGGGGAAGCTGATTCGCATCAACCCGTATATACCCATCTTCAGCAGTATAGCGGCAAGGACAACCGATATCGCCGTTGGCGCCTCGACGTGTGCGTCGGGAAGCCAGGTGTGGAAGGGGAAGACAGGTACCTTAATCGCAAACCCGATGAAGAACGCCATAAAGACGACTATCTGGAACCAGTGCACAAAGTTCCCGGTCTGCGCCATCAACTCCGGTATGTCGAAGGTATGCGGAACCGCCGTGAAATACAACGCCAGTATCCCCAACAGCATAATGACACTACCGAACAGGGTATACAGGAAGAACTTGATGGCGGCGTACTCCTTGCGCTCTCCACCCCAAATCCCGATGAGGAAATACATCGGCACCAGCATTATCTCCCAGAACACATAGAAAAGGAAGAGGTCGAGCGAAGCGAATACCCCAATCATTCCGGTTTCGAGGAGCAGGAACAGGGCGAAATAGCCCCTGACCTTCTCCTTAATCGAAAACGATACGATGACTGCGATAAACGAGAGCGCCGTCGTCAGCAGTATCAGGGGGAAGGAAAGTCCGTCCACGCCTATATGATACGAAACTGCGATTGATGGTATCCAGCTGTATTGTTCCTCGAACTGCATCATCTCCGCGCCCGGGTCGAACTGCAATAATGCCCATATCGAGAGCAGTAGCGCCGCGCCCGAAAAACCGAGGGCGATACCGCGAAGCAAGTTGCGCTGCTTCTCCGGTACGAACAGCACCATTATCCCGCCGAGCAGCGGTAGAAATGTCATTACCGTTAAAATCGGGAAGTCCATTTATGACTCCTCCTCAATACTGAGAACTTCAATTATTTATCTATTTCGGCCTATCTTGGTTAATAAAATTTTGTATTTTCGTTATTTCTTCATCGCCCTCGTAAGCCGGCGAAGTACCCGGCATCAAGCCGGAGTACATCTCGGCCTCGTTGAGAATATCCCACGCCAACCGCCGGTCCTCATCCAGATAGAACAGCGAACGGCCCATAAGATGAAGCACGGTAATGGCGAATGGCGAATTGTTGAACTCCTTGATATATTCGTCGCACTCGGTAATCGTTACTTCATATTCGCCCATCAGATACGGGATTATTACGTCGTTGTAGTGGTGTTTGGACTCATCAACGAACTTGATTTTACCGGCGTATTTCTCCATCAGCTCGGAGTCTTCGTTCGCGGCCGCGATCTCGTACAACAGCGAGTGGGCGATGAAGCAGTCCGGGTCGGCCATCACGGCCAACTCCAGCTTGTTTATCGCGTCTTCAAGCAACCCTTCCGCCAGGAAATCAACCCCGTCCCACAAAAAGCCGCGCGCCTGCGGATTATCCGAGAGGATAATCTCGTAGTGCTGGGCCAAAGCCGGAAGCGCAAGCGCCGTAAATAATATTATATATAAAAATCGCTTCATTGTTTCTTTACGCCCAGGTTAGTAACCTGGGCTACATCGTTTCGATTTAATTACATCATCGCCAGCGCGAAGATGATGATAACCACTACGCTCGCGGCCAGGATGATGATATACTCCTGTATGTAACCCGTCTGGAACCTGCGCAGGCCGCGCCCCAGCAGCGCCGTAAGCCAACCCAGCAGGTTGACCAGGCCGTCCACTACTCGTAGATCGAACCAGCCCTCGAAACGGGAAAGCAGTACGGTCAGGAACGCGCTCAGGTTGACAATACCGTCGATGACCCACATATCGAACCAACCAAGAACGTTGGCCAGCAGTTTGGCGCCCTTCACGAATACAAAACCGTAAACTTCGTCGAAGAAGTACTTCTTCTCAAGAACATAGGCTATCGGTTTGAAAATCCGGTAAAGCATCGCGGAGTCCACAAACTTGTACTTGTATATCGCAGTCGCAATAAGTATACCCAGAACCGCCAGTACGACCGAAGCCCCCATCGCTATAAAGCTAATCGGATGATGGTGTTCCAGATGTATACCGGCGAAGGTGCCGAAACCGTGCGGTTTGATGAAGAATACAAAACCGGCGATAACCGAGAGTACGCACAGGAACACCAGTGGGAAGGTTATCAATATCGGCGATTCTTTGGCCTTCTCGGCGCCCTCGCTCTTCGGTTTACCGAAGAAGCTGATGTATATAGCGCGGAACATATAGTATGCGGTTAGCAACGCGGTCAGGAAACCAACCGCAATCAGGTAGTAGTTGCCCGTACCCGCTACCGAACCCAGTATCTCGTCCTTGGAGAAGAACCCGGCCAACGGCGGTATCCCCGCCAGCGCCAGCGAACCGATGATAAAAGTCCAACCGGTGACCGGCATCTTCTTGAACAGCCCACCCATCTCGCGGATGTCCTGGGTACCGGTAGCGTGTATCATCGAGCCGGAACCGAGGAAGAGCAGGGCCTTAAAGAATGCGTGAGTGAACAGGTGGAAGATAGCGGCTATGGGGTTGCCTACCCCCAGCGCCAGCATCATATAGCCCAACTGCGAGAGCGTAGAGTAGGCAAGTACCCGCTTGATGTCCGTCTGCACCATCGCGATGGTTGCGGCGAAGATAGCGGTCGTTCCTCCGATAATGGCAACGGTCGTCATAGCCGTGCCTGATGCTTCAAATATCGGGAAGGTCCGAGCCACCAGGTAAACGCCGGCGGCTACCATCGTTGCGGCGTGTATCAACGCGCTGACCGGCGTGGGGCCTTCCATAGCATCGGGGAGCCACACATGGAACGGTATCTGCGCCGATTTACCGGCCGCCCCCATAAATATGAGCAGCGCTATGATGGTGAGCCACATCGGGCTGATGGCGCCGGTTTCGGCGGCATTAAAGACGGTATTGAAATCGAAGGTACCCACGATCGCCAGTATCATGAACAACGCCAGCATCAAACCGATGTCGGCCGCTTTCGTCGTGATGAAAGCCTTCATCGATGCGAAACAAGCGCTGTCCTTCTCGAAGTAGAAACCGATGAGCAAGTACGACGTTAGCCCGACTAACTCCCAGAATATAAAAGCCTGAAGGAAGTTATCGGCCAGCACCAACCCCAGCATACTGAAGGTAAACAGGTTGAGGAAGGCGAAGAAACGGCCGAAGTACTTGTCGCCGTGCATATAGCCGATGGAGTAGATGTGTATCATAAAGGATACGCTGGTAACCACCAGAGCCATAACCGCGGTCATCCGGTCCAAGTTAAAGCCCAGCGTGAGGGAGATGTTCCCCATCCTTATCCACTCGAACGACGCGGCAACGTCGCCCCGGGTCAGGACATACACCATCAGCGCGATGGACGCCAAGAAACTGAGCCCCAGCATCGCCGTCGGGAAGTATGACGACTTCGGTTCGCCCATACGCTTGCCCCAAAATATGGCTACGATGAAGCCGAGCAGAGGGGCGAACTGTATAATCAGGCCAAATATTACTGCAATATCCATTGCAGATTGCTCCTTGAGAGGTTATTTATTCCTAATTCTTTTTCCTTTTTCCGTCCAACTTACCTTGTATCTTAACCTTCCGTAGTCCCCGGTAGTGTAAATTCTTCGCTTGCGTCGTGTAGAATTAGTGGTTTAGCTTCCAGCGGCTTTTCTTCTACCTTCGTTATATCGGCTAGTTCGAAATATTTATCGCTAGCTTCCTTGACCATGTCGAGGTCAATAAGGCCGTTCTGCCTATCCACGACCAGTATCGACGCCATCAAACGCTTATACTTGCCCTCTCCCCATTCGTATTTATACGTCATACCTTCGAATATGGTTTCTGATATCTCTTCCTCTATCAAATCGTAACCGGGCGGCATCCAGAGCGAAAAATCGTACTCATCGTTGACGACGCGCTCGTAGCCGGAATTCGTATAATCGTAAGCCGTCGCCGAAACGGTTAGTATGAATATCGCTAATATATAAATTAGGTTTCTCATTCCGTAAGGCGAAAACTATCGAGTATCCTCTGCACTATCTCTAACCCGCCTTCCAACTTTCCGGTGTGAACACTTACGTCCAGCAGGTACTTCGTATCCCCTTTCCCCAGGTATAACGTCTTCCGGTTATAGTATTCCCTGGCGGTCTCCTCTACTAAGTACTCTCCTCTATAACCTTCATCAGCGCCCACTGCGGTTAAAAGCGTCTCCCCTATAATCACTTCGCTCGGCGTCAACTGGTTCTCGGCATTCAGGAGGTCTTCGTTTGCGAACATCAGCTCTGCCAGAGTACCCATGCTTTCCTGTTTTAGTACGGTAACCCGGAAATCGCGCATATAAGCGTCCATCCAATAAAACCGGGTAACCGTCGTTCCGTTCTCGCCTTCCTCTATTTCGACGATATATTCAGTCGGTATCTGTATCGAAAATCCGTCGCCCGAATAATCTGCGTAGCCGAAGTCGTCAAAACCACTCGCGGTTCCGGCGCAAATCGCTATCAAAACCGCGATAATTACTAATCTATTAATTCCCCTCCTCAAGGATTTCTCCAAGTAAACCTATCCCCGGAGTTCCGTTAGTTTATCTACGTCCACCGTACCCATACTGCGATAGATCGCCAGTATCAGCGCCAGGCCGACAATCGCTTCCGCTGCCGCCACCGCTATAATGAAAATGGCGAATATCTGCCCCCCCAGTTCCATACCGCCGTACATCTTATTAAAGGCAAGGAAGATGAGGTTGACCGCGTTAAGCATTAGCTCGATGCCCATCAGTATCGCGATCGTGTTGCGCCGGGCAACGACGACGACAAAACCAATAATAAATACTATCAGCGCAACGCCGATAAAGTGCGTCGGGAGAATAACCATTACTCCTCCTCCTTCTTTTCTTTACCCTCTTTGGTCGCGAGTACTATCGCTCCTACCAATGCTCCCAGCAAGAGCAACGATATCAACTCGAACGCCAGCAGATGTTCCGACAGAAGCAACCGGCCGATTTCGGGAACCATATCGCCCGCGGTAAACTCGCTGAACCCCAGGCCGTTCATATTGCCCAGCATCAGGAACGCCACCGCAATCAGGCCGAACCCGATAAGCAACCCGGGAAACAAAGCGCGGGTGTACCGTTTAACTTTGGTATCGGCGATACGCTGCGTGAGCATTACTGCAAACAGTATAAGTACCGCAATCGCCCCCACGT
>SDBT01016414.1_pt1 | contig 11717 bp, 11 predicted proteins | sample 2277101 | NCBI WGS metagenome assembly SDBT01 (sample SAMN10404973, study PRJNA504765) | marine sediment metagenome | isolation source: marine sediment core GS10_PC15, 103 cmbsf | place: Arctic Ocean: Southern Knipovich Ridge | collected 2010
TTGTTTGCAAACCTTGCAAGGGAACTAATAAAAGATTTGGAAGATGTGGAAACAGATAAAGGAAACAAAATTACCCTTCCAATGATATTGGGCAAAAAAAAGACGGAAAGTTTTATTTTTCTTAATTATATAATTGCAATAATCATGGTTTATATTCCTGTTTTGCTTCTTTCATTTGGAAAACCAATGTTTGTAGTAATTGTTTCAATTGCAAACTTTATGTTCTTATATAGCTTTGGAGAAACACTGAAAAAAAATTATGGACGAGCTCAACTGCTTGCAAAAGGCGCAATGTTTCTTGCCTTAATCGGATTCCTTTTAGGCGTGGTGTAAAATGAGAGAAATTCTTTTGCTGAAAACAGCAGCCTTGCTTAAAGAACACGGTTTTGCAGTTGAAAGCTTTGCTCACAGCAATGCCTGCTTTGACATTGTTGCAAAAAGACCTGATATGACTCTTGTGTTAAAGGTCTTCAACAATATTGATGCTTTGAGAGAAGAACACGCTGCAGAACTTAGAAAAATTGCAGCAGTGTTTAATGCAACAGTTTTAATAATTGGAGAAAAAAGCAAGGCCTTTTCTTTAAAGAAAGGAGTTTTGTATGAAAGACTTGGCTTGACTGCTTTAAACCTTCAAAGCCTTGGCGAACTTTTAAAAGAGCACTTTCCTTCAGTAAAATACTTTAAGGGAAAAAGTATTGTTGAACTTGACTCAGGAAAACTTAGGGAAAAACGAAAAGAGCTGGGACTTACCTTGCAGCAGCTTGCAAGCAAAATTGATTCAACAGTTGAATCAGTTCACAGATATGAAAAAGGCGCTACTACATCATTAAACACAGCTGAAAAACTAGAGGACATACTTAACGCAAGCCTTGTTAAAAAAATAAATTTGTTTGAAGAACAAAAAATTGAAAGAGAAAAAGAAAAACAATTGTTTGAAGAAAGCTTTGAAGATTCTGCTTTGGAAAAAGTTCACGATTTGGGCGTAAAGGTTGCAGTGTTTAAACACGCTCCATTCAAAGCAGTTGCACACCCAAGCGATTCTCTTGTAATCGGAAAAGCAACCACAAGACAGGGAATTGCAAAAAAAGCAGAAGAACTTGCAAAAACAAAAGAAGCATTCAAAAGAAAGTCTCTGATAATTTCACAGGAATTCAAATACAGACATGTCGCAGACATTCCAATAGTAGCAGAAGAAGAACTTGAGTCCCTAAGCAAGTTTAAAGATTTGATGAAACTAATAAAAGAAAGGGAAAGCTGAAAAAATTGAATTAAACATTCAGCCCCATTGATCCAGTCTGCTTTGTTGTCCCCGTTCTCTAAGCTTTGCATCAAGCTTTGCAAGAGCTGAATCAACACGCTGTGCAGAAAAACCAAAGTCTTCGCATAGAAATTCTTTTAATTTTGCATCGTTCGGCAAACCAAATTCGATTTTGTAGTCTTTTGTTACATTTGGCTTGAGGAAAATTTCTTCAATTTCCTTATAATCAAAATCCGGTTTGTATTTTGTTTCCTTTACAATTTCTTCAAAGCTGTTGTGTTCTTTCACAAGTTTTATTGCAGTCTTTGGCCCAATCTTTGGAAACTTTTCATTAAAATCGGTCCCGATAAGAATTCCAAGCCATATAAGTTTTTGTCTGTCAATCCCAAGCTTTGCAAGAGTTTTGTCAAGCTCAATCATTTCAGGCTTGATTTCATAGTAATAATCTTTTCCAGGAACCTTTCGCTTTCCTGAAACAGTAATGTTTCGAAGCAAACGCTTTGTACCAAATAAAAGAGCATCATAATCCTGTGAAATGCAACCATAAACATTTCCATCAGCAACCATTTGAGCAGCTTGTGCTTCGCCTTCACTTGGAGCCTGCACAACAGGCAAGCCCATCAACTTTACAAGTTCTTTTGCTTGTTCAACCAATTCAGGAGTAAGTCTTACTGTTTGCTGTGCATACTTTCTTGCCTCTTTTAAATCTCCTTCCTTTTGTGCCTTTATCATCTTTTTTTCAGCAGAAGTTCTAATAGCCCTTCTTTTTTCTCTTGTCTTACTTTTCAATTCAGGCGGCTTTCCGTCAAAAACAAAAACAGGCTTTATATCTCTTTCAAGCAAATTAATATTTCGATAAAAAAGCCCTGCAAGATGAGAAGTTACTCTGCCCTTATTGTCCTTCAAAGGACTTCCATCCATTCCCCTTATTACTGAAAGAAACTGGTAAAGAATGTTAAAACTGTCAACAGCCACAACCCTGCTTTGAAGAAAATCAAGGTCAATTTCTTCCTTTTCCAAAAGATTGCCTATTGCAGTGCCCATAAAGAATGAGTAAGGGGCAAAACTAATTAAAAAAGAGGTTTTTTAACAGGTTTTGAAAATACTCTTGTTAGATGGATTGTGAAATCTGTGGCAAAGAAATTGGAAAAGTAAGACAAACAGTTGTGGATGGAAACACATTGTTTGTATGTGAAGACTGTTCTTCTTTTGGAAAAGAAAAAGCTGTTGAAAAAACCGAGGAACCACTGCAAAGACCAGCACCACAAAAGATTATATCACAACCAGAATTTAGAGGAAAAGAATTTGATTTAGGTTTGGAAATCGTTGACGACTTTGGAAAACAAATAAGAAAAGCAAGGGAAGCAAAAGGAATGACAACCAAAGAACTTGCAATGAAAATTTTTGAAAAAGAAAGCCTTTTGCACAGAATTGAAAACCAGGCAATCAAACCAAGCGATGAAATGATTAAAAAGCTCGGAAAACAGCTTAGCATACAATTAAAAAAGAAAATAGAGTAATTGATTGCAATGGACCGCTTTTCACAACTTGTTTTAGCTTTTACAGTAATTGGCGCGCTCTTGATTGCAGGAACTTTTACAATAACAGGCATTGACTTTTCATTCCCACTTCTCCTCACCGCAATAACAGGATTTCTTTTGGTGCCAACATATGCAATCAAATTGTTCACAAAATTTGACACATTTTATATACTAACAGTGGCAAAAACCAAAAAGCCACTTGAATTTATTAAATGGATTAGCAAACCAGGAATTTGGGATCTGCTTGCAGATTTAGGATTAATCATCGGCTTTGGAGCAATTGCAGTAGACTATAAATATGGCAGGAAAAAAAGTTTGGTAAAAAGGATTGCAATAGACCTTGCTTCAGCCATTGTGCTCTTTGTAATTTTCTTTGCAACAGCATGGATTTTTTTTGCATCAAACAACCCTGCACTTTTTGATATAGTACTTCTTTGGTCGATTGGTTTTGCATTAGGAGGCCTGATGCTTTTCGCAATTGTTTCACTTGCATGGCAGGCACTTGATATAATTGTAAAATTACTCGCAGGAAAAATGCCATGTCCTGGTATTGCACCAGTAATTCCAGGAGTTCAAATTCCAAATGTTCCAACATTTCTCACACCGCCAATATATGTTTGGGGAGCATTTCTGATAATTTTAGTAGTACACGAGTTCTCGCACGGAGCATTAATGAAACGGGCAAAACTAAAAATAAAATCAACAGGCCTACTTTTGCTTGGTCTTCTACCAATCGGAGCTTTTGTTGAACCTGATGAAAAACTGCTTAAGAAAAGTAGTGAAAAAAACCAACTGAGAGTTTATGCAATTGGACCGGCTTCAAACATTTACTCAATGATTGTATTTTTTGTAATTATTGCACTTGTTTCAACAGCATTTGCACCAATGATTATGCCAAAAATAGAGGGAATGGAAAAAGAAATTGTACTTGATTCAGTTGTAATAGAAGAAGTTCTTGAAGATTATGAAATTTGCGGAAACGACTTCAATGTTCCAGCCCAGGGAGTAATTGAAGAAGGCTGGATTTTAAGAAAACACAATGGCATTGAATTGAAAACTGCTTATGATTTCAAACAAGCCTTTAGTAAACCGAACAAAACTGTTTCAATGATTTTTGAAACACAAACAGGCGAAATTGTTGAATTAGAAATTGAAAGAAATCAAAGAAATGAAATTGGAATAGTAACAGGCTTGAATTATGTTCAGGGAAAAGAGCCTACACAGGAATATATTAACCTATTATCAATACTTAACGGGTTTTCAATTTTCTTTGGCTGGCTTCTTATGCTTAGTTTTGCAATTGCAATGATTAACTTTTTGCCAATGGACCCGTTTGATGGAGGCAAAATGGCAAAAATTGTTTTCCTTCCATACTTTGGATTCCTAAAAATGGGCAAGGCTGACACAGAAAAATTCATCGGAAGACTAATGCTTTGGATAGTTCTGGGACTTCTTTTACTAAACGCGCTTCCGTTGTTTTTGTAAGAAAATCACTATTTTATTGTTTCGATTAGATTTTATGCATCTGAGCAGTTGCATTTTCCTTGCTCACTTATTTCACAATGTAATCCAAACCCGTCAGCGTTTAATTCTCCACTTTGTTCCAGTGCTCCGCAAAGCATTCCTTGTCTTAATCCTTTTGGCAGGTTAAACAAGTATGAGTCGACAATGGCAACAAAGCTTTCAAACGCGTTTTGCATTGCATTCAAACTTGCTTCAAGAATACTCAGTTGTCCCTGTAAGTTAAGATTTTGCTGTTCCAATTGCGTTATCTTACTTTCCATCTCTTCAACCTTTGCTTCCAGCTCGTTTGTGTTTGCAAAACTGCAGGTTGCGTTGAAATCTTCTGATACAAGGTCGCAACTGTATTGTGTGCAGTTTCCATCATAACAGTAATCATGTCCGTCATCTGGAAACAGTTTCCAATAAAAGTAAGGTGGTTCTTCTTTCAAAATGCATGTACTTCCAGTACAATCCCTTTCAAAACCACAAATGTTTGTATTGTCGTTTGCAAATACACATTCTGCACTGTTTAAATCACACACATTATCACTGCAAGGGTTTCCGTCGTCACATGTTTTCTGCGAACAAGAACAGCCGACTGCATCAACGGCTTCTCCGAGAGGTGTAGCAGGGCACTCATCTAAAGGATCAATTATGCCGTCACCATCGTTGTCAAAGCTTTCTTCTGCACCAATTTCAACCAAGTCAGTGTTTTCAGAAGCATATATTAATTTTACTTCATCTGCACTCCAAGCTGTTCCATGCAATACTTTTATTTCATCAAAAGATTGAGTACCCCAATTAGCAGTTGGACCGGCGTTAAGTCGAAAACCAAATAAAGTTCCATACTGCCAGTTTCCACCCCAATCTTTATCAATCGTACAAGCTTCATCCTCAGCACCATTTATGTATACCTTAAACGAACCATTAGTAATGGTAGTATCAACAACAACTACAAGATGGTACCATACACCAGCATCCCAAGTGTCATTAGTTGATAAAGGAAATTCTGAACCAGCATTATTTATTACTATAGCAAATTGAATTTTACCAGATATTTTTTCCAAATACCAATCAACTCTATTTTTATAAATACCATTAGTATATTTGTAAAGCATATAGTGATGATAAGTTTCGCCTGGTTCATATCCAGCTGGTTCCATAAACCACTTTGAAATAGTAAATTTATCTGTTTCAGCATTCATCAAACTATCACTACGAGCATATTCAGACGAAGCTCTATCAAACGCTACACTCTCCGCTATTTTTCCAGAAGATTCATCTGTAGGAGTATTCTCAAGAGTTAAACCATGGCCATTGCCAGTGCTATCGCTTTGTGCGGTGCTGTCGTCATCTGCCATGTGATAAACAGCAGTATAAGTTGAAGGATAAGTTCCTTCTTCATTTTGTGCATCAGAAACACTATCATTTCCATAATAGATATAAAATGCGAGGTCTGAAGCAGATGTAAAAGTGTCTGTGATTTCCACCCAGGCAATCATTATGTCGTTGTCGCTGTCAAATCTTTCAAAGTGGTAATCGTATTCAGTGGCACCATCTGATGAAACAAACCTTATGTCTTTTCCTGTTGAGTCAACATTGGTCCAAAAGTTTGTTTGTGTTGAATCAATGTTTACGAGTATTGCGTGGTCGTTTGAGACATCTGCTGTAAGATAGTCTGAGGTTTTGAGTGTTATTTTTTTCCTGTATTTCCAGTTGTTGTTCTCCCACCATGGGTCAAGCACCCACTGCTCTTCACATGTGTTTGTGATGAGGCAGTTTGGTGTGCCTTTGATGAGTGCCAGTGTCCATTTGCCTGTGTTTTTTGACACGGTATATTTGATTTTCCAGTTTGCTGTTTCTCCTGTGCTGAGGTTAAATTCATCACTATAGTAATACCAAACGGTTTCTCCGTCTATTTCGGTTTTTCCTATTTCATAAAAGCTGCTGTCCTGCCATTCGTTGCCAGAAGCAAGAACTTCCTGGTCCCAGTAAAAGCATTGGCCTTCAGTGCATTCTGAAGTGTTTTTTACGTTATATTGCCATATTAAAACATTTTCAGGTGTTCCGTTTGTGTCGTCAATAGTGTAAACGTTTGCAAGTAAGGGGTTGAGTTCGTTTTCTGTTTCTGTAAGAGTCCAATTGTGGTTTGTGCTGTCAAAGCTTTCACTGTATTCTATTAGTTTGTATTCTGGGGCATTCCATTGCTGCATTTTGATTTTTGGCTGTCCATTAAAGTAATATACTACTCTTACGCCTGCAAGGTCTTGTTCGCTTGTGTTTGTGAACGAGAATTCCTGCTTGTAGTTTTTTACAGGTGAAGAAGCAGTGTGCGGAGTAACCTCTATACGCAATCCATTCCCTTCCTCTATTGCGCTGTTTCCCTCAAGTATATAACAAAATCCGTTTGCTGAAAATAATATTAAGCCAATTAGGCAAACCAAAAGTATCTTTTTCATTTATTTAACTCCCCCAGCAATTTTAGTTTGGAAAACCGTAAAAAGGCAAGGTTTTAGTCAAAAAAACTATTTTATTATTTCGAAATTGTGAAAAAAAAGAAAAAGAAATTGGGGAGGGAATTCCTCCTCAATTTTATCGTACAAATTCTATATCCAGTTCGCCTCTGCTGCCTCTTTTGTCTATAGCAGCTTCGTGGGCAGGACCTCCAATGTAAGGTGAATGTACACCTGTGAAGATAGTTATTACTTCTATTTTGTTTTCAAAAGTTGGATCAACCCTTGAACCCCAAATAACCTGTGCCTTTGGATCAATTCTTTCAGTTAGAAGTTCACCAATTGCATTTGCTTCACCCAATGTTAATTCTGGTCCACCTGTAATGTGAATCAAAGCACCTGTTGCTCCACCAATATCCACATCAAGCAATGCATTTCTCAAAGTATCTTCAACAACTTCGTTTACTTTGTCAACACTCTTGCTTTCTCCAACAGCTATTACGCTAAGGCCTTTACTGCTCATAACACTTCTTACGTCAGCATAATCCAGATTGATAAGGCTTGGCTGTGTGATTGTTTCAGTAATTCCTCTCACAGTTCTTGCAATTACTTCGTCAGCAACCTTGAATGCGTCCTGAATTGGCAAATTTGGAACAAGTTCAACAAGCCTGTTGTTATCAATTACTACAACAGTGTCTGTGACTCCTCTCAAATTTTCAATTCCTTCCTCAGCCTTAATCAATCTTGCCTTTTCCAAAGCAAAAGGATATGTTACAATTGCAATTACAATTGCGCCCTGCTCTTTAGCAATTTCTGCAATAATTGGAGAACAACCTGTTCCTGTTCCTCCACCCATTCCGGCAGAAATAAAAAGCATGTCAACATCGCATAATACTTCTTCCAACGCAGACCTTGAAACTTCAGCAGCCTTTGCTCCAATCTCAGGATAGCCGCCTGCTCCAAGTCCTCTTGTAACTGATTTTCCAATAAGAATTTTTGTCAACTCATCGTTAACCAAAGCAAGATGTTGCTTATCAGTGTTTACTGCAACAAGCTGTGCTCCTGAAATTCCCATTCCTGCAAGCCTATTAACAGCATTACATCCTGCACCGCCTGCTCCTACTACCATTATCTTAGGAGTACCAAACTCTTCAAGTCTGTCCTCATCCATCTTTGATGCTTTTGTCATAGCATTTTCCACAATTGACTTCAAATATATCACCCCTCCCAAAAGGATTTTGTTTTTTTCACTAGGCAAAAGACTTGCCAACAATAATACAGCTAAACTCCTTAATATAGCTTTACTTTTATGTATAAAAGCCTAAATTGGGCTTGTTTTCCAAAAAAGGCAGGGATAACACAAAGAATGTTATGTATATGCTTAAACAGGCTTTAGAACGACAGTATTATTCAAAAAGCCCTATTCAAGGCAATTTTAAGCTTAACAATCCTAAAAAATAGCAAAAAAGCGTTATATGGGGTTTGTTTAGCAATTAAGGTACAAAAATAGTTTTGTTTAAGCACTTTTTTAGAGTGTTTTGCAACATAGCTTAAAGCTGTTTTCAACAATCCTTTTATTAAATTTAGCCAATTAAATTAATTAGAAGACCTAATTAAAATTCGTGCCCTTGTAGCTCAGTAGGTAGAGCGCTCGGCTGTTAACCGGAAGGTCGTAGGTTCAAGTCCTACCGGGGGCGCTTTTCTAATTCTAAACAATGCCGAAACAATAAAATAGAAGAAAGAACCTTATAGCAACAAAGATGAACCCTAAAAAAGAAGTTTTGTTGGCAATTTTGGTGGCTTTATTTGCAGTAATAGCCGGAATGTTTACAGTAGCCGTTGGGGAAGTTCTTGCAAGGTCAAGTATTTGGGTAGTAGTATTTTTTATTATAATTTCAGGTGGATGCCTTTTTGTCTGTACTTTTCGCATTATAAACTATATTGAACAGCCTGTAAAAACAAAAAAAGGGAAGAAAAAAAAATGAGAAAAACTATTTTGATAATTGGCTTGCTGGTTCTGGCAATTGCATTAAGTGGTTGCACAAAACCTGCACCTGCTTCAGATAGTGTGGAGAATATCATATTCACAGCAGAGGATGTTGCAAGTGATGGCTTTGTGCAATTTAATCCTTCTGGTGTAGAAATAGGATTTGATTCAGCAGGAAATTTCCAAAATTTTTTCCGAATTTCTGAAACAGGAGTAGTCTTGAGTGAATATGTTTCATTTTTACCAAATAATGCACAGGCTGAATTTGATGCGTGGAAAACAGAATCGCTTACTGACAAAATACCTGAATGGATAAATATTCCTATGGGTGAAGATTCAGTTACTTATAAGTTTGAAGGCACAGTAAATCCTATGTATGAACTTGACTTTGTAAAACAAGATTTTTTTGTTATGGTTGGGGTCACAAACTGTGATGATGAAGAAGCAGAAGAACTCCTGCGTAAATACGGAAAAATGATTGAATCAAGAATAAAATAGTCAGCTTGCTTGCCAAGTGCCTTTCCTTTGTTTTGCTGTTTTTTTTTGCTAAGCGAAAGGTTAATATATTCTGAATTCGCAAAAAGATTTATGAAGAAATATAAAGAATTGTTAAAAACAGTAAAATATTTTGTGAAAGCTAAACGAACACCAGAAGGAATTGAAATACTTTTTGGTATAAGGGATGGAATAGCAAATCATGGTCATGCGGCTTTTATTAGCAGTAATCCGACCATATTGTTTCCTTATAATGAAACAATACCTTCTTTTCTTCGCCCGGAAGAAGGAATTGATGCTTACATTTCTGACACCAATCTTTTGGTGGTTGAAGGCTACGAATTCAAGGTTTAACTTGCTTCAATTTCACTCTAACAAGGCACGATGTAATGGTCATCGCATTCAGAATAAGGAGGTTCACTGCCTTGCTGTTGAATACAACTGCTTAACACAATTCATTCATCATTCTCACTTCATAAAAATAAAGGAAGAGGACTATTGTCCTCCACCCACCTCTTTGAATAGAGGCAACCCAGCTTCTGTTGCTACATACATAACATTTGGGTTGTCATTCAAAGTTTGTATCCACAGGTATTGTAGATATCTTTCAGTCAAGGTTGCATCAATAATATCCTGACTCTCTTTGATACCCTGTGCTTCAACAATCTTTCTATCTGCCTCTATTTCTTCTTTCTGTAGAGTGAACAACATTTGTTCAGCTTCTTGCTCTGCTTCCAGCTTTGCTTCAATTGCATCTGTCACCTTTGCAGGTAAGCCCAAGTCTCTCAGCAAAACCTTTTCAAGAATTATTCCTCTTTCTGAAAGCAAAGGCTGAAGTTCAGCAAATATGTCTTCAGTTATTGCCTGTCTTGCTGAAGTGTATAAAGCTTTTGCTTCATACCTTGCTGTGACTTCTCTGATTACAGACCTCAATTGTGGCTGTATTACAACTTCTGGATAGTTCATTCCAACTGTTCTATATATTTCTGGAGCTCTTGTAGCATCAAGCTTATACAAGATTGAAGTTTCAAGAGTCACCAACAGACCTTCTTTAGAAGGCACTGTTGAACTTTCCTTCAGTTCCTGTGTCTTTATGGTCATAGGAATTATCTCAAGAAGGGGATTCTTCCATTGCCAACCAGATGGTAATTCTCTTTCACCAACTACGCCAAAGTAGTCTGTCACACCTACATGCCCTGCTGGCACAATCTGAAAAAACATTGTAGCCAAGAAAGCAACGACAAGTACGACAACAAACCCAGCCATAACTTTCGCTCCAGCTGACACTTGTAGTTCTACACCTCTAGATACCATTATCTCACCTCTTGTTTTTGTTTATCTCCTATTAGGTTTTTGTTATTTTTATTTGTTTTGTTCAGCATTCAAATCACTTCTTTTTTGATATTTCTTTGTTAATCTTAACCTATCATCCCACTCGTTGAACCATGTTGTTCAACTTGATGTTTCTGCATTTCTTGTATTTTTTTGAATTGTTTGGCAAACGCTTCATTGACTACTTTAGCTGTGTTCCCGCTAACAATTTTTGTAACAATAAAAATTGTCGTTTGTGGATTTGGACTCTCACGCTTTAGTATTACTGTTTGCCCTTTTGCAAGCTCATCTATCAAATTGGGTTCAACTATTGCCAGCACAACGCCCTTATCAAAAGCTTCAATTAGTGCAAGGACACTTGCATCAGCTGATTTTACTTCCTTTCCCTTCTTTATTATATCTAAAACCTTTCCTGATAAAAAAGTCATTACAATCACCCCTCTCTTTAAGTTTTATGTTTTTTTGACTTTTGGTTCGAAAATCCAACCGCTTAAAACGGCAACAAAAGCCTATTTAAGAAGTGTGCAGAATTATTAAATAAGGAACTTTAACTGATTGCCTGTGCTTCTACCAAAAAATTATACAACTAGACATAGCTTTTATATAATTATATTTAAAATACTTTTTAACTATAATAAAATTAGCACACTGTTGAAAAACAAGTAGATTAAACGAAAGTGTTTAACGCTTACCGGGGGCGCTTTTCTAATTCTAAACAATGCCGAAACAATAAAATAATAGTTTGAATTATACTATTTTGTATTAAAGCAGGGGCTTTTTGACTTTTCAACGCCCGCCTACGGGAGCGTTATCCTTACAAAGTAGATATGTTTATAAAAATGTAGGTATAACTATTTGTTATGGTTTTCATCAAAGAGAAGACTATTAAAAAGAGGAAGTATTACTACTTGGCAAAGTCCCTGAGGCTGCCCGATGGAAAAGTCAAAAGCATTGAGAAAATTGTTGAAGACAAAAAGAAGCCCTTGAAAGAGCTTGAAAGGAAACACGCTGATTTTTTTATTCAGAAAGAAAAAGACACCTTTGCAGAATTTGCTTTGAAAAAATACAAAACAGACTCGGTTTTTGACAAGGCACAAATAAGAAAAATAGAAGCAATGAAGGTTGACTACCAGTATATAATAAAGAGA
>SDBT01016415.1_pt1 | contig 11717 bp, 18 predicted proteins | sample 2277101 | NCBI WGS metagenome assembly SDBT01 (sample SAMN10404973, study PRJNA504765) | marine sediment metagenome | isolation source: marine sediment core GS10_PC15, 103 cmbsf | place: Arctic Ocean: Southern Knipovich Ridge | collected 2010
AACGCCTGCGCCATCTTCTCCGGAGCGATGATGCCGGGGGTCCAATGGTTCACGGTGCGACCGTCGGGGGGGACCCGCAAAGACACGGAGCGCATGTACCCGGAGGATGATCTGGAGGCCTTCAGTTTGGTGGCGCCGGGCTCGCCCGTCTTCCCCGAGTTTCGAGCGAAGCTGCATGTGGCGAGAGAGCCGCTGCGGGCGATCGCGGGCCTGCCCATCTTCACGGGAGTGGATTGGGGGAACACGCCGGCGGCGGTGTGCTACCAGATCGGCCTTTCCGGTCAGCTTCGGATTCTGGCGGAGTTTCAGGAGGTGGTGCCGGGGGTGCGGCGCTTCGGCCGGATTCTGCTGGATGCCTTCGCCCAGAGGTGGCCTGGCTTCGAGTTCATCTGGTGGGGCGACCCCAGCGGCCGGACCGCTCGAGACACCGACGGCAAAAGCTGTTTTCAGATTCTGCGGGATGAGTTCGGTATTCACATGAAGGCGGGGCTCTCGCAATGGACCAAGCGGCGGGAGGCGGTGGCGAGCCGGCTTACTGTGCTGGTGGATGGCGAGCCCGGCCTCATCGTGGACCCCAGCTGTAAGCTCTTGATCGCGGGGTTCATGGGCCAGTACCACTTCCCCGATCACAAGGACGAGGAGGCCTACCAGAACTTCGAGGCGACGCGAAGCCGGGAGAGGGAGAGGATGAATGCGTGAGCGTCTAGAGAATCTGATCGGTCTTATCCGGGTTGAGATCATCCACGGGATACGTGGGGTCGAAGTGCCCTGCTGGTGCGGACATGTGAACTTCTCCGACAACGCGGTGCGCGAGTGCATCTGTCCGGAATGCGGCCGCACAACGAGGCACTATCTGGAGGGCTGCTGGCTGGTACGCGCGTGGCGGTGGATAACGGGGGAGAGGGAGAGGATGAATGCGTAGCGGCGGCGGCATAACCCGGCGCTCGGGGGACCGGAAGCCGGAGAAGAACCTGTACAGCCACACGCACGATGCCCTGGCTCATGCGATCTCGGGTCAGGACCGGCAGGCTCGTACCGAGCGACGGCAGGCGGGGCTGGGCCAGGAGCCGCCGCGCACCTTGGTTGGGGAGAGGTTAGATGGATAAAAGCGAGCCTCAGTCGGCGGCGAATGTACCCAAGGCGGTCAAGCCGGTGCCGGGAGTCTACGTGCGCCTCACCGGGGAGGGCGAGGTGCGGGTTGAATGCGTCGCGCTCAATAATCCCTTCGTCGCCATCGGACTGCTGGAGCTGGCTAAGTCGATCCTGCTGAAGAAGATGCACACGCCCCCGGGGAAGATCGCCGTCCCAGGGAGGAACTGATGGCAGACCTGGCGACGATAAGCAAACAGGTCGGCACCAAGCAGGTAGACATTCCCCCGGAGGCGGCGCTCGAGGCGGCGTCCATGCGGCGGAAGGCCGACACGGACATCTGCCAGAGAATAAACCAGCTATCCGACACCGCCGACGAACACGCCGCACCCCGACACCGCACCTTCGACAAGATGTATCGCATGTACCTCAGCCGATTCAACTTCGCGGGAAAGGCTCAGTGGCAGTCCAAGGCGCCGGTGCCGCGGCTGTTCAACCTGCTGGAGAACGCCTGCGCCATCTTCTCCGGAGCGATGATGCCGGGGGTCCAATGGTTCACGGTGCGCGATACCTGGCAGCGGAGCAAAGGCCGGGCCACTATCATTCAGAAGATGATGGAGATGCTGCTGGAGGATCGGGTGAATCTGGACCTGCTGCTGCGACCCTCCATGCTGACGGGGATGATCGGCGGCATGGCGCCGGTCAAGGTGGGGGTGGACTCATCCAGTGACATTCCCTACCCCTCCCTCGAGCTGTGGGATCCGCGGGACGTGAAGCTCGACTTCACCGGCCGCGGGCGCTTCATCATTCTCGACACCGAGATCGACCCCTATATGCTGGAGGAGTGGGGCGAGGCTGGCCTCTTCGACATGGATCGGGTGAGGGAGGCCACAGCCTCGACGCGAGAAGAGGGTACGGGGAGCGAGTTCGACACGATTTCCAAGTCGCTGCACTGGCGCGAGTTTTGGGGGGACCTGCCCGACAAAGAGGGCAAGGCCATCATCCGCAACGGCCACGGTGTCGTTGTGAACAAGCGGATTCTACTGCGGCCGCTCATCGACAACCCCTACAATCACGGCCGGCTGCCGGTGGTGCTGGGGTGTCCCCTGCGAGTGCCGTTCAAGCTGTTTCCGCCGGGCTTCGCCGAGCACGTCTCGGGCCTGGTGCTGATGCTGACGGATCTGGCGAACAACGTCATGGACGCGACCTTCTATGCCAGCGTTCAGGCCTACATGTACGATGTCGATAGGGTCGATCCGGGCGATATTCGACGGGGGATCTGGCCGGGGCGCGCCTTCGGTGTTCAGGATCTCCACCTGGGCCCGGGCATTCAGCGGTTCGAGGCCGGCAAGGTGCCGATGGACGCGATGGCGGTGGGCCAGTGGATCGACAACGAGATTGGCCGGGACACGATGATTTCGGAGAACGCCACGGGGATCGAAACCCCCGGCTCGAGACGCAAGACGGCGCGGGAGGTAACTACCAGGACCGGGCAGACCATGACGATTCTGCGCACGATGGCGCGGGACCAGGAGCTGACCTTCCTGCAGCCGATTCTCGATTTCGTGCTGTCGGTGTTCGCGCAGGTGACCCTGCAGAGCAAGAGGGTCTTCTACTCGCCCGAAATGATCCAGATTCTAGGCCCGCAAGGGGCGGGCTTGATGGCGCTGCTGGAGGCGGAACAGCGAGCGGAGGCGTTGACGAAGGGAATGCGGTTCCGGGCGCATGGGGTTTCCGGGGCGCTGAGCCTGAACGAGGATCTGCAGCGGCTGTTGGGGATGGCGGAAACGCTGAGTCGCTCCCCGGAGATGTGGGCGAGGGTGAATAAGGCGCAGCTGGCCCGCAGGATTGTGGAGAGTCACCGGGAGATGCCCGACGAGGTGCTGTACAGCGACGAGGAGATGGCGCAGAGGGAGCAGGCGGAGATGGCGGCGCCGGCGGGGCCGGGTGGCGGCGCCGGCGGGGGCTCCGGCCGGCTGACCCCTCCGGTGCGACCGCCGCGCAAAGGGCAGCCGCGGGCCCTGCCGCGCTTAGCACCTCAGGTAGTGACTGGGGGGACATGATGAGAGCGGCGCAAGCGAGACGCGCATCCGCGACACAATCCATGGGCTTCGTGTTTGCTGCTTGTCCTCCCGCAAGCGATGCAGGCCGCGTGTTTGCGCGACCACTTGCCCGAGGGGCGGCTAGTCGCGTGGTTATGGGTCTGCACTCCCGCGTGGTGATGATGGGCGTGCTCGCCGCGCGAAGTCAGTTCCAGGTTTTCCGGTCTGTTATCGGTCGGATCATCATTTCTGTGGTGAACCTCTTCGCTTGGAAGAAGCGGTCGTCCCAAGGCCTCGGCCATAACATGTCGATGCTCGAAGATCCAGCCACGCTTGCCCCGGCCGATTTTGATTCTGATGTAGGGTCCGGTCTGCTTGCGGGTGCCGATGGGCAGTTGATCCCTGCGGGTTGTGGCGTTCACCAGCGCGTGCTTCGCTCGTTCCGCCTCCGTCCAGGCACCTCGTCGCGTGATCTTTCCCCGGCCTGCCGCGTAGGTGGCGCGACGAGAGGCAACCCGCTTGGCGATAATCTCTGGGGGCATCTTGTGGCCCTTCTGAAACCGATATCCAAGCATGTGGGCGGCCTCCTATATCTTACATTCTACACCGAAACGACATTCGGCGTCAAGGGCGTCGTGACGGGAGGACCTGATGGGATGGCGTGACGAAGCGACGAAGGATCTGAAGAAAGCGCTCATAAAGGCCACGGCACCGAACGAGATCCGAGAGATCAGCAACGCGCTCTCCTCAATGCAGCCGTATCCCGCGCCTGGCGCGGAGCGACCCATGCCGGTGCGCGTGGTGGCCCGCAAGTCGAAGAAGAAGTGGGTTCCGCCGAAGCGCAAGAAGAAGGCGAACTAGGGTGCCCGTCAGAAAGCGCAGCGATCACTGGTATTGGGGCAGCCGAGGGCCCTTCGGCAGCAAGGCACAGGCGGGGCGTGTGGGGCGCGCGGCCTACGCTTCGGGGTACGGGGGGAAGAAGAAGACGCGCAGGCGGGGAGGGAAGAAGAAGCGCCGTATGGTATGGATTCCACCCTCTGCGGCTGGAGATCGCTGATGCTACCGTTTGCGTCCAGATTGGTGCTCATAGCAGGACCTGCACATACCGCGGCTAAGGTGCTTCCTCTGCGTGGTACCGCAGACAATGCACCGCGTATGGCCAGCCCGAGACCATTGGCCCGCTTTCAGGGAGGACTTGCCGCGATGGTGGCGAGACGCGTGTTCCGCTCGACTGGTCAGAATCAGGTTCTCGACTCGGTCATCCATCGTGTCGCCGTTCTTGTGGTGCACCTCCTCGCCGGGAAGCAGTGCCCTGCCAAGCTTCTGACACATAACATGGCGGTATCTGGGGATCCATCCCGTCTTGCCTGGGCCGACTTTGAGCATCGCGTACGGACGCTTCATCCTGCCCTGCCGCTTAACCCGAATAGAGCCAAGAGGTTTTTGGGGACGGGCTCGGATAGCGGTGACAATCTTGCGAAGGCTCTCCGGCGCGTGCCGATGGCCCTTTTGGAATGGTGGCATGGAATCATCCTCCGAGTCCATTATACATCATCGCAGCGGAAGCGTAAAGTCTAATGAGTCAGCAGGAACAGTTCAACTTAGCGGATCGCCTGGAGGCCATTCTCCGAGGCCATTCCGAGCGTCAAGAGTTGGGGGAGGCCTGCGGGCTGGTACACCAGATGGCGCTCGAGCCGTTGCTGCAGGCGTGGCAGCGCAATTATGGGAGGGTGGCGCCGGATCTGGCGTCGCACCTCAAGGCGCAGTCCGAGTATGTCGCTATCACGTCGCTGGGCAAGGTCCTCAGAGACTTCGCCACGCGCGCGGCGCGGGATGCCGATGGGGCAGGCGAGAGGGTGGAGGCGATGGTGTCGGCCGAGGAAGAGGTGGAGGAGATACAAGGGGCCGAGCCCGTCAGCCTCGAATGAGGTTTGCTGAGAACTGAAGAGTTGCCCCAAAGCACCTGCCGACGGGCGGGTGTCCGAAGGGACAGAAGCTCCTGACCTTTGCAAAGGAGAGGTTGGGAGCTTCTGCTTTTGGGGCTCGAGACAGGAGTGTTAGGTGGGCGGCGGTGCCGTTCACTGAGACATACGCCCGTCCGCAACGGGAGAAAAGCGGTCCGCGGGAAGCGGGTAGCCGGCGGCTCTCGGAACGGGTAGCGAGCGAGTTACAGGCTGGGTCCGGCAATGACCGGGGAGCCCGCCCCAAGGAGCGCGAGATGCGTCCACGAAAAGCCGGTGAAGAAAAGCCCAAAGAGGCAGACGGTAGCCAGGAGACTCCCGAAGAGGAGCCCCCGGTCGACCTGCCAGGTGGCATGGCCTTCGCCGGAGGAAGCGAAGACGAGGAGGAGCTGGAAACTCTCGAAGACCTGGAAGGCGAGGGCGCTGAGGATGCCGAGGGCGCTGAGGATGCCGAGGGCGCTGAGGGCGCCGAGGAGTCCGACGAGCTGAACCCCGAAGAGGTTCGCGCGCTGCGGACGCAGTTGACTGACTCGCAGGCGCAGATCGGCCGCCTGGGAGATGAGCTGGGCCAGTTGCGCGAGCAAGCGCAGCGGGGCCCCTCCCGGCAGCCGGGCATTACGCCCGTAGAGGGCGGAGGAGGCCAGCCGGCCGCCGACCCCTTCGAGCAAGCCCTGGTGCGGGCCACCGAAGAGTTCATCCGTACCGGGGACGCTACGGTGTATGCCAAGGCCCAGAGTCAGATCACCAACGCAAAGATCGTCCAGGGGGGCCAATACTTCCGAGAGCAGATCGTGAGTGAGACGAAGGCGGAGGCGGACTTCTTCGCCAGGAACAGCGATCTGCTGGAGGGAACGCCCCGGTCGGTCTATGAGGGCCAGTTGGCACAGGTGCAGCTACTCAATCCGCGGGCGCCGGTATCGGAGCAGCGTACGAAAGCGGCAGACTCGACGCGGGACCTGCTGAAGGACTTGAACTGGTCCATGGTTGACGCGGACAAGGCCGCGAGGCGAGAAGCGAACAAGCTCCGCGGGCCGGCAGGTCGGCGCAGTCGGACGGGCCGAGCGGCCGGTGCCGAGGGTGGCATGGCGGCCGTTGAGGCCTCCACCAAGAGCTACATTGCGGACCAGCAGAAGCGCCAGCGGCTGGCCAGGTCGAGAGAGTAAGCCGGACCTCCTCACGGAGGAACGATTATGGCGATGACGAGTTGGGTAACTTGGGCGGCCGGCAAAGCGTGGGCGAGTCCCGCGCTGTCCTCACGGATTCATAAGGAGGCCTTGCCTGCCCTCAAGTTCGATCAGTTCTGCGATGTCCCCGACGATTTTGGTCCGGGGCAGGGCAGCGCGTACTACTACGCGATCGAGCAGGCCCTCAATCCGGGGCCGGTCACGATAGCGGGGGTTACGCTGGCTGAGGCGAACCCGATCCCGCTGGATACGATCGACCACCTGCGGGACAGCGTTGACGTGCTGGAAGTCGGTCGGGGTTCCTCGTGGAGCAAGAAGATGCAGGTGCTCTCGAAGTGGGCCATGGACAACAAGACCCGCGACAAGCTGAAGGATCACCTCGTAAAGATCCTCGACCTGGGCGCGGCGACGCAGTTCCTTCTCGCCCACACCTACTACATCCCGACAGGGGTGGCGGCCGGCACCTACGGCAACGACGCAACGCCGGCGGTGGCGGCGACGGCGAACCTGACGCTGTATCACCTTCGGGAGATCCACGATTACCTTGCGGGGACTCTGAAGGTCCCGCCCTGGGACGATGATGGCAACTACATCGCCATCGTCAACACCCTGGCCGCCCGTGGTCTGAAGAACGATGCCGATGTGGAGCTGGTACAGCTCTACGCCGAGCCGAAGCGCAGGCTCAACGGCGAGATTTTCAAGATCGAGGGCTTCCGGGTGATCGAGAGCAACAACACCGCTTCGCTGGCGGACGTCTCTGCGACGACCGGCGGCGGGGTCTTCTTCGGCAAGGACGCGGTGCAGAAGCCGGTAGTTGTGGCGCCGACGATCCTGGCCGAATCGACTGGCGACTTTGGCCGGGTGCTGCGGCTGGCCTGGTGGGGCATCCTCGGTTGGGGCCTCACCTGGAAGTATACGTCACACACCGGCTCCCGCATCATCCGACTGGCGAGCACGTAAAGGGAGGTTGATATGACCTACGTGCATGTACAGCTCTCGCCGCTCTGTGTACCAGAGGCTCCGACCGCGCATCAGATTCACACTGATATCGCGGATCACGTCATGGAGACCTGGTACGCGCCGTACGCGTGCTACGTGATCGGGATGAAGTATCAGGTCACGACGACCGTGGACACGCCGACAATCGAGGCCGGGATCGCGCTCGCTCTTGGCGACCGCGATGGGGCCTTCGTGAGCGACATCGCCGCGTCGCGGGCGACGATCCCTGACAACCTGGCGGCGGCCGACACCATCTTTGAGGTCGAGATTCCGCCGGCGGCTGTCACCGCGGGCGATTCCGTGGTGGCGGTACTCGACATTGCGGGAACTGGTGGCGGTCCCGCCGGCGCCGTGAAGGTTTGGGCGGTGATCCAACCGGCCGAGATGTAGGAGGGAGATATGGGAACGAAGACCTACCTACAATGCAAGCCGTTCACCGTCCCGCTGGTGGTCGCGACTCACCGCGTCCACACGGACGCGGCCGATCACGCCTTCTGCACCTGGTACGCGCCGTACGCGTGCCGGGTGCTGAGGATGCTCTACCAGATCGACCTCACGCTGGCGATAGACGCGGTAGCAGCGGTGATCTGCCTCGCGGAGATGGATCGCGCGGGCACGCTCGTTGCACACATCGCCGACACGGAAACGACTCTGGTTGACTTGACGGCCGCGGCCGATACGGTCTTCGAGGTCGAGGTCGGTAGCGGCGGCCACCTGATTCCGGCGGGCCACGCGGTGTCGGCGCTGATCCACACCGCGGGGACGGACGGAACTGGCGTCGCTGGTTCAGTCAAGATCTGGGCGGTCGTTCAGCCCGCCGAGATGTAGCAAGGACTTCCGGGACCTCGGCTGACGGCTGGGCCGGGGTCCCCTCCTAACGACGGGCGATAGGCCCTACGGCCGAGAAAGACGAGGTTCAAGATGCCGTTGGTTTTCACTCTGGATGCCGGCTTCCCGCAGAGGATGGGGAAGCGACAGATATGTACGGGCGCCGTGGCGTTCGACAACTCCTACCTGACGGGCGGCGAGGCTGTCCTCGCCACTGACTTTGGGATGGTGACGCTCGATCAGCTGAGCTTCGGCGGCGGCCAGCAGGGATTCCTCTGCGATTATGATGATGCGGCCGCGACGATCCAGGTCACTCTGCCGGCGTTCGCCCGACACTGTATCAACCCGGCGCAGGCGGCGGTGAACCTGGCCGGTGCTGCGGCCGACATAGCGACGTTCCAGTTCGGGCACGATCTGTGGGTGGTCGGCTTCTCCTCGGTGGTCACGGTTGCCGTGATCGCGACGGGTACGCCTCCCGCTATGACGCTGGAGAAGCGGGATGCCGACGGTGCGGCCGGCCCGGTCGAACTCGCGGAGATCACCTACGTCGACGCCGACGTGGTGGGCGAGGTGGATTCCACCTTCGTTGGACAGGGCGACGTGGGCGGGTCCCTTGATACCGCGGCCGCGCTCGCCTCTCCCTACCCGGTAGCGGCCGGCGAGACACTGGTGCTTCAGCACGAGGTACAGTGCGTGGGCGGCGCCATCGCGGGCGAGTCGATCTGTCACATCTGGGTCGTCAGCTCGGACCAGGGCGAAGAACTGCCCAACACGTTCGATCTGAGCGCCCTGACCGCGGTGCGCTTTACCGCGCTCGGATACTAGGGGAGGTGCGCTATGGCGGTAGTTATCACGCTTGACGCCTTATCTCCTCACCGCGTGGGTCTGTGCAAGGCTTCGTATGGAACCCTTGCGATGGACAACTCCTGTCCCCTCGGCGGGGAGCCGATCACGGCGAATCTGATGGGCTTTCACCATGCCATCTACGCCGTGGAATTCAGTGGCGACCTGCTGGGGACACAGCTCCATTGGGACTATGCCACCCAGAGCCTGATCTCGACCCCGATGGCGATGCAGCGGGAGATACTCAATCCCGCTCAGGCGCTGCGAGACTTGATCGCCGGCGCCGCGGACGTGAGCACCTTCCAGATGGGCGTCGATACCTACGTGCTCGGTTTCTCCAGTGTGGTCGTGACGCTGACGGCCATCGACACTATCGCGGCGGTCATGTCCCTGGAGAAGCGGGACGCTGACGGTGCGGCCGGCGGGATCGAACTCGCAGAGATCACGTACACCGACGCCGACGCCGTCGGGGAAGTGGATTCCGTGTTCGTGGGCGCTGGGGACGTGGGCGGCGCGGTGGATACCGCCGCTGCGCTCGCCACCCCCTACCTCGTGGCGGCAGGCGAGACTCTGGCGCTCGTCCACAAGACGGCCGGGACCGACTCGGGCGCGGCAGACGGCGACGCCATCTGCCACGTCTGGATTGCGATAGCGGACCCCGGCGAGACGATGCCGGCAGCCCATGACATGAGCGGCGTGACGGCAGCCCGATTCACAGCGTTTGGCTGGTGAGGGGGGCGCTATGAAATGGGCAACCGAAGAACTCGTAGCGACGCCGGTGCGGGCCTGCATTCGCGCAGCCGGCGGGACCGTCGGCGGCATACAGCTTGTCGCCGGCGTGGCCGCGGCCGCCCTGGAGCTGTTTGACGGCGACCCGGACATAACCGGGACGTTGGTAGACACGGTGGAGGCGGCCGCCAACGGGACGCAAGAGAAGCACTTCGAGACAGGCATTGGCCTGCCCCGAGGGATCTACGTGCAGATGGTCGGTGACGGCGCAGTAGCCTACGTGCGCTATCACTAGCGGCTGGGCGGCCGCGGCGGAGTTGACTCCCTCTGCCGCGGCCTCAGCCGACAAAGAAGAGGAGCGATTATGACAGCGACGGAACAGGCGCAAGGTTCAGAGCGGAGGGTGGATTGGGCTCGGCTCTATCTCATGTTCAATCAGATGCCGGGTAACATCGCCGGCTTCGATCGCCGCGGCAACCCCATGACGGCCGGCGGCAGGCCGGTGCCGATTCGGCAGACGGAGCGATTCATCCTGCAGGACGGCTTCATCTTCGATGCTATGGGCAGGATCGCAGAGAAGGTGCCCAAGGCCATTCGTGATGAGATTGAGAGGATGGCCCGCGAGCGCCCCTCGCCGGGAATCACGCACGAAGGCAAGGTGCGGCCCTGCCCGGCGCCGGGGTGTACCTTCCGCACGACGCGGGAGGAGTTCTATCGGGAGCACAAGCGGATGCACAAGGACATCGGCCCGGAGCAATGGGCGCAGCTGGAGGGGCGGGGCGGAAACGCGCCGATGAGGCTCAACCTTTCGGACTTCGCCAATCCCGCCGAGATGATGGAGCGGTTCACCGAAGGCGCCGGGGCCAGCCCGCCCCAGCAGGACTCCCCCCAAGGGGAAGGTTAGGCCATTATGACGGTCACTCAGATAGAGGCTGAGGTAGATGCCTACTTGAACCGAGCGGGCGTGGCGGCCGTGGATACCCGCGTCAGCGTGTGGGTGCAGGATGAGCTGCGAGAGTGGGCCGAAAACGCTACTTGGCCGCCGGCGACGGCGGGGCGCGCGGGCAACCCGCACAACTGGACCTTCCTCACCCTGACCTACGATGTCAGCACGATCGCAGACAGGGCCTACTACGCGCTCGCCGCGGCGACAGGCTTCCTGCGACCGATTCGGCTGTGGCTGGAATGCGTGAACGGCGACAGGGTGACATACCTCGAGCTGGAGGTCCTGCGCCAGATGTACTACGGCCGGAATTCGAGCTACCCGGAGCACTACGGGCTCGAGTTCAATGAGGATGGGATAACGGAGCCGGTGCTGTGGGTCTTCCCCTCGCCCTCGCAGGTGTGGCCTGCGCACCTGACCTACCAGAAGAAGGCGAAGGGGATCAGCGGCACCCAGAGCAACATCTTCACGATACGCTGGCCCGATGGGCTGATTGCGGGGGCGACGGCGCGTGGCTTGCGGTTGCTGCGGGGCCACGAGGAAGCCGGGAGCTGGGTGGCGGAGAAGGGTCGGCAGTTGGCGGCGGCCATTGCTGGCGATCGCAAAAGCGAGAGCGAAGAGGCAATGACGCTGGGGATCTCCTCGGTGGCCGATGGGCACCCGGAGAACCCGCGGCCGGTGCTGGAAGACTATCCCGCGGGCCGGAAGATCGACCCCGCGAGCTGGGATTAGGGAGGTGAGACATGGCGATCTTCGATGCTGCTACGCCGGGTGACGCAACTAAGGCGGGCCTGGGTGCGAAGGTTATCAGGGACGATATCAAGGCCGTCTTCAACGCGAAGCTCGAGGGCGTGGTCGTGGAGGAGCTGGGCGGGGTATGGGAGTGCTTTGAGGGGTGGCCGAGGGTGTACGTCGCGGGCGCTGCTCCCGCACCTCCGGCGGGCGCCGACGAGGGCCGAGTGTGGCTGGATACGACTGACGACAGCCTGTGGGTGCACGACGGCACTGACTGGAATCGGATCGGCCCTACCGCGGTGCGGACCGTGCTTCCGCTGGCCTTCGGACTCCCGCAGGACTTTGACACCGCGGGGGCGTGGAA
>SDBT01016416.1_pt1 | contig 11717 bp, 10 predicted proteins | sample 2277101 | NCBI WGS metagenome assembly SDBT01 (sample SAMN10404973, study PRJNA504765) | marine sediment metagenome | isolation source: marine sediment core GS10_PC15, 103 cmbsf | place: Arctic Ocean: Southern Knipovich Ridge | collected 2010
AGTTGAACAGATTCGCACCAGTATTATTCGAGAATGTCCTCTTGGAGATCAGGGATGGATAGAGAAAATAGCCAAGAAATTCGGATTAGAACAAACTATAAGGCCAAGAGGGCGGCCTCGAAAAACAGATAAGTAGCCTGACCCCTTTTCTTTCCACAAGCTGAAACGGATAACCGTCGGCCTGTTCGCTGTATTGCTGGGCGTGGGCTGGGGTTGTTGTTATCGCTGGTGCGACACACATACCTGTATAAACACATCCAAGAGTTAAAATCGTAGTTAAATTGCTTGTTTTTCTTCTTGACTTACTTGGCCGATCCGGTGATAAATGGGATATAGTACAAGGCAATTGATTTCTCGTGTTTTATATGTGACAGAAAAACAGCCACGTGGCTGTTAGCCAAACCTTTGCGATTGTCTTGTACTGCAGTTGCACGGCTCATTTTTTTAAAAGGACCAGTTGTTATGGCCAAACGAATTAGGATAAAGTACAAAAGACAGGGAGTTCCGTTTAAGGACAAAAAGCTGCGAGTTTTGTTTTTAGGGCCGGATGGGCTGATAAATAATGCTTTGGTTGCTATGATTGGTACATGCGATGGGCTTGATGCGTACTGTCTAACTACCACTGATAAGCCTGATATTGTTGTTGGGGCTATTTCTAAAAAGATTAGGCTTAAACAGTCGGGCGAGTTCGTGGTGGTGATCGATTCGATAACGAAGTACGAGTTGAAAATGATTTCGGCTATCGAGCAAAAATACCCACTCGCAAAGATAATTTTTCTGACCAGCGGGATTGGGACAGGACTGGCCCGGCGGGTAATGATGTCCGGTGCCGTCGGGATCGTGCTCAAGAGCCAGACGGCTGGTGAATTGATAGGTGCTATCAAGACGGTGGCCGGTGGAGGATTTTACCTGGATAGTCTGACATTAAATGCGGTCGATTCGATTGAGCGGTTTCGCAACAACGCTTTTAAGGGCAAGAAACTGTCAGCCCTGCAAATACAGGTTGTTACGTTTATCGGCGACGGCAAAAGTATTGCAGAAATGATGAGAGATACGGGCAAGAACTCAGGTGGGGTCAAGAACGCCCGCCATTCAGCGCTGGAAAAGCTGGGGCTTCTAACTAACGCAGACCTGGTTAAATACGCTATAAGGACCGGGCTGTGTTCGCTGGAATAATTCTTGGAATAATTTTCCGTATTTTTCCACCGCCATTATCGGACGCGGTTTGACCGATGTAAACTACTGTTAATAAAGAGATAACATGTCCAATGAAACATAATCAATCTTATGGGACGTCAGGGTTTTTCGGTGGGGGGGGGTCTCAGCGGAATAAAATTCGTGTAACCAACGATATGCCTTTTTAACTGATTCAATTTCCGAAGTTTGAATCTTGATTTCTTTTGCTGATTTCGGGTGAGTGATCCTATGGCGGACTTTAACTGAATTATGCATTTCACGCCAACCGTTGTCAGAAAAGAAAGGTTTCGGGTCAACATTAAAAGTTTCTGCCCAGATCCGTAGTGTAAATGCACAATTATTCAAAAATGGCGTGTAATTGGGCTTTGATTTAAGTTTCCCTGTCAGTTCTGGTGTGTATGTATCCTCATGCAACATTGCGAGCTTTGAAAACTCAAAGGTGCCGGTGCGTGCTACTGTATCCACTACCAGCCCAAGTAAAATTTGTCTCATAAGAAACAAATGAGCTTCGAAATATGCAAAGTTGGCGCGAACAAACATCCTGCGGGCAAACTGACTATCCGATTTGCTGAGCAAGGCACCGCACTGGTCAATATCTTCTCTTAGCGGGACCAAAAACGTTTCCGGGGCTATTGCCGATAAAAATGCATCTTCTATTTTGTCCATATCATATATCTCCTGAATTAAGGTTTTTGACCAGCCTGCCGCGGCGGTTGCAATCCTGCGGGCAACTGGCGCGAGCTTGGCTGTCCGCTATAGCGTGATTCGTACTGAGATTATTTCTGTATTGCTTTGAATATGTCCAAGCCAATCATCAGCACAATTGGGATAACAATGATTGTCGCGACCCAGACTATCTTCCCTCGACGTTTTTTTTCAACCTTCAAGTGATCGGCGCCGAAATCGAGATCGATATTGGGCCATGCTGACAGTATCCAGTTGGTGAGCGAGATCCCACCCCCAAAAGTACCAATTAAAAACGCAATCCACAAATAAAGCCAGACGCGATATGCGTATAAATCACCCAAAAACTCTTTCTGTTGTGTTGGCCAGAGGAAATCGAACAATAGGCCAAACAGGGACATTACGCTGATACCGATTCCCAAGGCTAAGGGGATTGAGAGCATATAACGATGCTTTGTAAGCCAGTTGAGTAAGCTAGGCTTTGCTCCAGTCACAAACTTCTCGAGCTTCGTAAAGTTATCGTTCAACCACTTTTCATCATTATTGGTTGTAACTTTGAAATTGTTTCCGTATTCTTCCTGGCCATGGGCGACATCGAAGCTGATCAACCGACCCGATTTGGCGTTGTGAAAATAAAATTCGACTTTGATTGGTCGCTTGATCTGGACAGCATCACTCTCAAAGAGGCCGGGTGTCTCGTATTCGATTGTCGAGTTGTCGCTGAAATAAATCGTGTAACTGATCCTATAGTAAGAATCAGACTGCTTGGCTAATCGAGCTTGCTCGGCGAAAACGCCTGCGATCCGCTTTAAATCTACAATCGTGAAAACGCGACCTTGAATGTGGTATCTTTGGCTCTGTTTCATGTTTTTTGTTTCTTTCGCCTGGTTTTTTGCCACATCAGTCTCCTATTTATTTATCTCCTGAATTATGGTTTCTACCCCCCTACCGGCTTCGTCATGGCTGGATTATACCAGATCGGCCCGACGTTGTCAAGTCCTCACCCCCCTACCGAGCTAATCTGTCAGTTGTTAGTACTTCAAGTAATAAATTACAGCTATAGCTATAACCAACACAATAAACGCTGGGAGCGTAAATTCACCTCTAAGCTTGAGCCCGTTCCAGGCAAACTGGATTGCTGCGACAATTTTCTGTGGTTTTTTATTATTTATCATTCTCATAGTTATATTGTACTGTAATAAATATACTTTATTAGTAGTATTCATATAGCCTGTTATATATGTTTGTTTCTCACAAAAGCCCTGCAAACACTGTTGCCCGTTAGGGTTAGAGCAATAGCTCACTGTGGGCAACCTGTTGGTTCCCCCCCTATCGGATCACTTGCGAGTAAATAAATGTAAATATACCTGCAAAAATCACCTTAATATGGCAAACTAAACACACTTTCTAACAGTGATGTAATTTGCCAACCCCCCTGCTTTGCCGCTTTGTTCCTTTACTACTCTGTTACTTTTGATTCATTAAAGAATTTCCTGCTGAATGACCGATAATTATTGCAGAACCTGCGGTACTGCACATAATGCACCCGCAGCATGTAAAGTACTGTAGGTTCTGCAGTTGCGTTAGTTGCAGTACTGCAGGTAAGGAACCTGCAGCAGCTATTGCAACGCGGTTACAGAACGTGCGGTACAGGAGGTACAGCAGGTATGATAGATACAGTAAAAAACACGATTTTGGAAGTTACCCAGGCAGAGGCGACCGGGGTCCTGAATGTCAGCTCCAGAACGCTTGCCAATATGCTGCGGGAATGTGAGCTGTTGGGTGTCTCGGTACGGATCCCGCGTGATGGGGGGCGGGTCAATGTTGACCTGGATGGATTGATCGAATACCTCAAAGGCAAGAACCCGGAAAAATACGCCCAGCGTGACTATATCGAACGGCTAAGCGAGTTGCGAGATGATCGGCCGGCGATAAACAGCCGGCCTGCGGTAGTTGCAGCAGTTGCAGTACCGGTCAGGCCGACGGCAGCGGTGGGGGGCGTTACCCCGATCCGTGCAGAACCGACCGTCACACAGCCGATATCGACCGAACTGGCGGTGCCGGAACAAGCGGTCATGGTCAGTATAGTTAAGTCGCAGCGGGACGATCTGAGAGCCAAGACGGTTGAGATCGAAAAGGCAAGAGGCGAGACCGAAGCGGTCAAAAAATCGGTATGGACGATTGCCGGGTTGCTCGTCGCTACTCTGGTCGGGGCAGCTGCGCTGGGCTGGCTGTTGACTGATACAACCGGAAAGCTTAAAACCGCCGAGGCAGTCACCAGCGAAAAGATTGTGCAGATCGGCGGGCTCAATAGCCAGGTGGGGGGGCTGAATGGGCAGATCGCCGGATTGACAGGGCAGTTGGATCAGGCGGCTAAACGAGAGACCCAAAAACTCGCTGAGATCGACGAACTGAAAAAGTTGGTCTCAGACGGCAGGGCCGTTAAGGATGATCTCGCTGAGCGGCTGATGAGTGCCCAGACCGAACGGTTGACGGTCCAGCAGGAGGCAGGAAAGTTGCGGCTGGAGATTGAGAAACTCAGGCAAAAATCACCTGTTGGACAACCGGCTGAAAATGTGGTAGAATTACCGGGTAAGGATACGACTATTTTGGAGTAGCTACGGATGGCTAAAGAAGACCCTTATGTAGAATTTGGTGCGGTTACAACCCAGGGCGTTACCGCGGCGGCAAAGTTTGTCATTCCACGCGCTGAACTGGAACAGATACTTACCAGAGACGGTGAGCCGAAGTTCTTCAAGATTTATAAAATCTGGGCCAAGGCCGGGTATTTTAAGAGCCATAAAACCGTTTTGCGAAAGACCAAAAAGCACCCAAATGGGCGGCGGGTGAAGGCGAAAAAGTCGGGGATGTCTGAATGTGCCATGAGAGCATTACTCGCTATCGGTTGTTTTACAGATTACAGAACAGGGGTATGTGACGAGCCGATCAGTAAGCTGTGTGACATGTTCGGGCTAGGCGGGAAAAGTTCCTTATCCGATGGTGTAAACGAGCTCCAGCGGATGGGAGTCATCTCTTATACGCCGGGTAATCGTAAGCGAAGCCCGCGTTATGTGTTTAATATACCAACACTTATATCAAAGGAAACGGTACGCCCCGGCGGACCAGTTAAGAATATTGAAAAAGAATTGGTACGCCCCGGCGGACTTAATGATTGTTTAGGTACGCCCCAACGAACCCAAGATAGCCGATTGGTACGTCCCGGCGGACCCCCTTTAGACCGTATAGACTTTAAAAATACTACTACAACTACAAGGGGTTCAAGATTTGACCAGTCAGATTTTGACCCTTTAGAAACTGAGGAGGTAGGTGGTAGTGGTGATGAGAAATATCTGATTATGATCCTCGAACGGATCGAGCGGAAATTCAGGAAAGCCGCTATCAACGCATCGGTTAATATCGATGAGATCGCAGTGAGTTTCGAGCAGTACTGTGAGCGGGAAATTGTCTCCCAGTTCAAGCGGTGTAACGAAAAAACCCAGCTTTGGTCAGGGCTTCAATATTGGCTGGAAAATTACGCCAAGCCCAGAGCTAAAAAAGGCGGGCCGATGGCCGATGAGATAGCTGCCCAGCGGGACGCCTGCCAGCTGCGAGCCAGGCAGGCAGAGGCTGCTGCGGTTGCAACCGATGAGCCGGTCGAGACGGTCAGCAGGACGCCGGAACAATGGCTGGAACATTACGAGAATCTACCGGACGGTCAGCAGAACAGCTTTATCCGGAGCCGGATCGACAGCCTTAGGGGGCGGCTGGGGGTGAAATAGGGGGGGGCTGGAGATCACAAAAAGTCTTGCGTTGCTCTCTCAAGTTGTCTCAGGTTGTAGCGAAGCATTTCGCTTACAACAGCGTCTGGCGTGAGATATTTTGAAAAAGTTGTATATCCTGTTTTTGTTTCGGGGTCGTAAAGATAACGGGCGATCATTGAAGCGGCCCAAAGTGGGCGGAAGTATTTATAGATTTTTGCGTATTTTGGTTGTGTTTTTAGGTGATGATCACGATTTTCATGGTTGTGACTGTGTACGCGATCTGTAGCGAAGACAGCCTCAACCATGTGAACAGCCTTATAAAAGGCTATTGTGGTTATCCATTCCGAGTGAGCATCTTTATCTGAAAGCAGATGTTGGATGGTGGCTTGGTTGCGGTTTGCCAGTATTATATGTGCATTTTTAGTTGGCATTTGTGTAAAATAGGGGGGTAGGTTCTGTGCTGATGAATGAGTTTATAGCGTCGTTAGAAACCGGTGGAAGGGACAGGACACTAAGTTTAATGAGGTCGAAATTCGGGTCGTTGGCAACCGCTAAATCAAGATCAGTGAGACTGTTTTCGAAAGCCCGGTTATAAGGCACTTCTTTTTTGACAGGTAAAAACATCAAGCCTGCGTCCCGTACAGTAAGGTAAGCACATTGGACAATTTTTTTGTTCTGACGGAGCCAATCAGCTAGGTAATCAAGTAATACTTTGAATTGACCAGTGAATTTTGCACTAGAAGATGCGGCTTTACAGGCGTGGATAGCCTCATCTACTGTGATACAAAAACGGTCCTCGTCAGCAGGTGTGACAACAACAGGGTGTCGTTTATTTTTCCATTGTAACTGAATAGGTGCAATTTGTGTGTTAGCAGCCACATTGGTAGCCATAAAAGAAACCTCCTTAAAACAATCTCGTTATTATACCATCTAAGTATCGGGTATGTCAAGGATTAACTTGAATTTCGAAAAAAGTAGTACATCGCCAAGCCTTAGTTGATACCAGATTCTAGGGATACTGGGATTATTGTCAACATAAAAATTATAAAATAGGAAAAAAGTAAAATAGGGGGGGTGGACCAAGGTTTTTCGCACTTTTTTGCTTTTGGGTGACGTACTGTTGTCGCCGGGTGGGGTTTTTGTCGGGTTCTCTGGTAAGGTGGGGGCGTAAAAACGTGGTTTGCCTCTGTGATATAAGGTTTTTTGCAGGTGGATTTCAGGTTTTGCCTACTTGCGGGTTTGGGACGATTATGTCAATATAGAGGCCCTGCGAACAGAAGAACAATTCCGTAACCACTCGCAATCAATCCCCGATCACAGAGCCAGAGAAAGTATGTAATTAATCTAAAAAAAACAAGGGGGCAATAAATAGGCTCGGCTGGGTATCCATCAGGGTCTGCGTTCATGCCATCGAGGGTAATGAGCCTGTGAGTTGTGGTGTTAAGATAGGTAATTTACCGGGGGGCTTGAATTTGCCCGGCCCCGAATGTTCGGATTTGGATTCGGAGTTTCGGGCGGGGTTCGTCTATTGTGGGCTGACCTGTACGGTTTGTCGGTGAGGAATTGTCGCAAGACGAACAAGGCATATTTTCAATTACTCAAAATGGGCAGAAGGCTGTTGCCGCTGATCAGGCAACGACCACAGATGAGCTGGACTGTGGACGAACTGGAAAACATAAATGATAAAACTGAATAGCAGACTCTTGGAAAACTAAAGCTACAGGTCATATCAGCCGATTTATAGAAGGGCGTGAAATAAGAAAAAACCAAAAAGTGAGAATTTATGAGTGAAGCAGGATAATTCTATTGTGACAATACTAAACTATACTGAGGCAGTGTTTCAATTACCTGGAACGCTGTTCAGCCTGGATCGCTCAAAGAAAGATAGGTGAAATGTGTCTAAGCAACAACGTGAAAAAATTCTAGCCAACACACCTTATCTACACACTTATCCAACACGCACTGTATCAAAATTTAATGATGCACACTTATATGACATATCCGATTTGATCAGTATCTGGAAGAAGGGCTGGCGTGAACTTGCCAAATTATGTAATAGACTAAATGTGTATTGTGAAGTACGAGGTTTTGGAGAAAGTAAGGATTCTGTAGCTTATAGAGTTTATTACGGGTTTGATAATATACTGTGTGACATTCTCTGGTGCAAAGGAACATGTAAGCTAAACACATCATCTATATTTTATCTAGCAAAAGCTAAACCGGGTCAATATTCTCTCGAATATTGTAAGTCAAGCCAAACTGTCTACCCGGACTATCACGACCAAGAATCCTCCAAAAAAGGAAATGAAAAGACAATAGCGGTATTAAAAAAAATAATTCCTGCATTTATAAAAAACAAGACTTTTGGTGAAGCTCTCCTGGATATATCTGATAAAAATAATGTCAATCTCTTTGTGCGAGAAATCTTATCCGGTGGTAAAACGACGGTGTCAGACATTATGTCAATTACATTTACAGATTGCCAATCTAAATCAATGGAATGGTTGTTATCTGGACTCAAAGGTAAGGATGCATGTGACGAAGCTTGGTGGAACTGCGTGTGGCTGGAGGCTAAATCTACCATTGAAGTAATGTTAGATATTCAAGATCACATTAAAAATGACATCCCACTGACAGGCGAACACATTAAACGGCTAAATAAGCAAATATTTTACGGTCATCCGCGTGGTAATTGGATTAAGCAAAAGGATGGCAAGCAAATTTTTGATACCTTTTTGGAATTAAATTCTAAAAATTTAAATGCTGGTTATCCGATGGAATTGTTTGCAAAGGCATTGCTAGTCCAGCCAGCGTATGTTCTTTCACAACAGCTTCGCGAAAAATGTTCTACACCTCGGTTCGTTAAAAAATGCTGTGCACCATCTTGCGGCCAGTTGTTCTATACGGGTGACGCAAGGATGATTACATGCAAACGTCGATATCGTGATAAGCAACATAAGCCATTGTGTCAACTGGAATGGCTCCGCTTCAAACGGTGGCTTAATAATAATGCCTACAAACCTAAGATGGATTTTGATAATCAAAATTTAAAAAATAAATTCCTTGCTAAAGACAAGACCTACTACACAGAAAACAAGCAACAGAAATCTACCTGAACAAGACTTAGCACAAAGGATTTCCCTCTGTTTTGTTACCCGATTTTTTCTGAATTTCAACAACATAAAGATTATATTTTTATGACAATGTTGCGAAAGGGTTCATATCTTAGGGCTTGTTTAATAACCCATTTTAACGCACCCGCTAAATGTGTGACAGAAAGATAGATTCCTTTGTCCATGTAGTATTGACGATTCTCATGGGTCCGACACATCTGATCTGCATGTACGGATTCTGGACATATGCTAGGTTTTTGATTCTTACCGACAAACGGAGCATGCATACTTTTTTTTACAAATCCGCTTGACAGACTCTTGGTCAGTGAGCTTTATGTGTTCATTTATGATCTTCGCGCACCGATATTTGTAATATAAGGAATCTCGGTGCGCACCGATTTTCTGATTTTAGACTTTATAAGTTTGTTTTTTTCATCTCTATTTTTTCGTGGTAAGCTTAATTAAGTGGTGTTCGCTGTACGGCCGCGTGTAATGCAGCGGCGATTCTGCGGTGCAGCTATTACCAATGGGTCGAAAGCGATGAGGATTTCAAAGAGGCGGCAATCGACGCAAGAGAGAACGCTCTCGATACCATGGAGGCTGAGGCGCATAGGCGACCGAAAAAAAAATAGAGGAATAATGTTGTAGTTTGTTTGCAATAAAAACCAGACATTTGGGTCTAGCGCTAAGGAGATAACACTAGTGGAGATGTTTTACGTATAAAAAATATTATTTAGGAGTTTATTATGGTTAAACAAGTGAAAGTAGAGTTAACGCCGCAATTTGTCAATAGGTTCGGCAAGTTTGATCCTCTGGCAGGTGTTCGAGGCAAATATCCGCCAAATGGGCGGTTGTGTAAGATATGTCTCGAGCTGTTGAGCGCAGATAAGTTTTGGTTTGACAATTTCGGCTGCAGGGTATGTCGGCTCAATCGGACTCGTCAGGTGGCTCTCGCCAGAGAGCGAGGCGAGAGTGTTGTGTCGGAATACGGCAAGTATATCACCCAGGCGCAGACCGAGCTGTTAAAAATGATGGTGCTCGGCAATATCACAAAGCCGGATGAGGATTCGGTCGCCGAGGCGATGTCGATTAGCACATGGAAGGCGTCCAACTGGCTCCATAGCGAAAAATTCGTCGTTGCGGCCAACACCGTCATCGATCGCTACAAACTGGGCGTTGAGCGGTTGCCCCAGAATTGGTTCTATATAAGGCGGATTGAACCGCCTCTGCCGATTAGAAGTGCCCCGGTAGGATCGGATGGAATAGTGTATCGATATCCGCTCCAGGCCAAAGATTCTGTCCCCGGCCGGCGGTATTTTGACCAAGGATGCCTGACAGGCGAGTCCTGCGAACTGCTCCGTGTAACCCGGTCGGGCAGGGTGGTATTTGCGACCAAGGAGACTGACACGTTATGGTCATACCAGGAGTCTTATCAGCTGTTGGCTACCGATGACCCTGACTTAGTGACGGTCGGCGAACTTGATGACATGCAGGAATGCACAATTGCCGAGAGGGGCAGATATATGAGAACCACATGTGAGTTAGATGACCAGGACGCATGTCACCTGCAAGATGTCAGCACGCTGAAGATCAAGTCGTTTCCGAGAGATACGATATGCATGAAGATCAGGTCGATATCAGACAAGACGGTCTGCGCGCCGATAGAAAAACCATATAACCACAGGGTGGCCGCATATTGATTATTAGTGAGTCAAGAGATCGTCAGAGCCTGATCACTTTGAACTAGTGACGCCGGCATCAAATATTATAAATCAGTGGGAAAATTGTGATGGACTGTTGGGCTTCGTCCGTTAAAAAAAGCCAGGACGACGTAACAAAATAAGGGAATCGATACCATGCAAGCTGCTACAGCTAAACAATTGACAGAGCAAGAGTTAGAGCAAATCTCACAAGCTACACAACGGATTAAAACCGATGTTAAAAAAGTTTCTTTTGATCCATTTACACAGATGCCCAATAGCATCAGATTCCACGAATCCTTGAGAAACGGTGAGAAAATGCTCTGGTCCTGGTGCAACTGTTTACAAACTGTTTGGGGTAATACAGACAGCTTTTTTATCTCTATACCGGACATTATGGTTGTCTGCGATTGTGCGCACAGCACCGCCAAGCGATATTTGGCAAAATTGGTCGAAGTAAATGAGTTTGAGTGTCTGTATAAAGGGACCGGCAGAGGGAATCGGTCACAATATCGCGTCTGTAAGCCCTTTATAAAGGGGGTCAGAACGAAAACAGAAAACCATCATAAGTCCTTTGTAAAGGGGGTCAAAGCAGATCGACCAAAAGACGACAGTCCACCGCTAAAGGGGGTCAAAATGAACCCTTATAGCGGCGACCCTACTATTAATAATATTAATAATATTAATACAAGAGCTAATAGCTATAGCTCTTTGAAATCCGTTGAGGAAAAAACTGATGCCCTTGTGAACCGACATATTGAGCTTTCACCGGCAGCAAATCGAGCGGTCCAGATTGATCCCGCCAAGCGATTCGGCCTGCTCAAAAAATGTCGCAACCTGGTAGCAGAAAAATCGCTCGAAATTGTCACAGACTGGATTGAGCGGTATTCGCCAAAAAGTCAACAAGGTGATGGGTGGGGTTTGATTTTAGAAGCTGAACGGATTGACCGCGAAAATGAGCTTATCGCTGAAGCCCGGACTGCTACCGAACAGCAAACGGCTGAACACGATAAAATCAGAAAAGAAGCCAACGAATCCGAAAAATGGGATCAGGCCCGCAATTGCCACGAAGCAATCAAGATCGAAGCCAGCCAGGATATTGACCAGCAACAGGAATCTTATGTCGCCCTTGAGGATATAGATATGCCAGACGATGTGGCTGAATATTTCGCAGAACGATTGACCACATTGCAGATCACAACAGTAATAAATAATCATAAAACCCACAAATCAGGTTTTATCAAAGCAATTAATATCAGCCG
>SDBT01016417.1_pt1 | contig 11716 bp, 9 predicted proteins | sample 2277101 | NCBI WGS metagenome assembly SDBT01 (sample SAMN10404973, study PRJNA504765) | marine sediment metagenome | isolation source: marine sediment core GS10_PC15, 103 cmbsf | place: Arctic Ocean: Southern Knipovich Ridge | collected 2010
AGGAGCGCGGCGCATCGATGAAAATAACTGAAAAGTCGATTCCGGGCGTCCTTCTGATCGAGCCTGATGTGTTCAAGGATGATCGGGGGTTCTTCCTGGAAACTTTTCATAAAGATAAATACGCGGATTTGGGATTTCATAAAGTATTTGTGCAGGATAATCATTCTCATTCTGAACGGGGCACCCTCAGGGGCCTTCACTATCAGCTCAAACACCCGCAGGCGAAACTGGTATATGTGGTGAGAGGGGAGATACTTGATATCGCGGTGGACATACGGCAGGGTTCCCCCACATTTGGACAATGGACCGGAAGCATTCTTTCTGAAGAGAATAAACACCAGCATTTCATCCCCGAGGGTTTTGCCCACGGTTTTTGTGTATTAAGCCAAACAGCCGATGTATTGTACAAGTGCACGGATATATATGCCCCCAAAGACGAATATGGTATTATATGGTCAGATCCGACCTTAGCAATAGACTGGCCTTTCAATAAACCGATTCTTTCCGAGAAGGACAGCCGTTACCCTGAGCTAAAAGATATTCCTGGGGAACAGTTGCCGGTTTATTAGGAAGAATCAGGTTCGTATCGTTAAGAACACTCAAGCGTTGAAGGGGAGATTTTGTGGAGGCCATGTGGTTAATTCTTCAGCAAGATAAACCTGACGACTACGTTATTGCCACAGGGGAAACTCAATGAGTGACGAACCAATCTACGTTACAAAGCCCGATCTTCCCTCGTTGGAAGAGTTTATTCCGTTTCCGGAAAAATCCGATAGTCGACTGAATGCAACTTGATAGGAGGGAGACAAAAATGATACATCCTTCTGCTGTGATATCTGAAAAAGCTATTATTGGCGACAATGTGGATATTGGGCCATTCACTATTATTTACGAGAATGTCGAAATACATTCGGGGACTAAAATTGAGGGCTACTGCGAAATAGGTGTTGAAAATAATTTTTCAGAAGGGCAACCAGTGGTAATTAGAGAAGGCTCTCATATCAGATCGCATAGCGTTTTTTATGCAGGTTCTGAATTTGGTGAAAAATTGGTCACCGGTCATAGGGTCACTGTTCGTGAAAAAACAGTTGCTGGCAGCAATCTTCAAATAGGTACGCTTTCTGATATTGAAGGGCACTGTCAAATTGGTGACTATGTTAGATTTCATAGCAACGTCCATATCGGGCAGAAAAGTAAGATCGGAAATTTTGTGTGGATATTTCCTTATGTGGTTTTAACTAATGACCCGCATCCGCCGAGTAACGTCTCAATGGGAGTTGTGGTGGAAGACTTTGCGGTAATAGCAACGATGTCGGTGGTATTGCCGGGAGTAAGAGTTGCCTCCCATTGCTTGATAGGTGCTCATGCGTTGGTTGCCAAAGACACCGAGTCCCATAAGGTTTACGTTGGAAACCCTGCAAAATTTGTTTGTCCTACGAACAAGATAAAACTGCAAGATGGGTCCGGCCAGAGTGCGTATCCATGGATTCATCACTTCACCAGAGGTTATCCAAAATCGGTCGTCGAGCAGTGGTTTGATGAGGCAGACAAGGATAAAGTGTAAAAAAATAGGCTTTTTTTTAATCAAATCCCTCATTCAGAACAGAGAAAGCTACGGAGGGCGGGCGATAGCGTACGATTTCTACGAGATGGAGATTCCTACTTAGCTGATGAATACGATAGATAATTGCAAAATTATTAATCTTCCAAAGATTCACGATCCAAGGGGTAACCTGTCCTTTGTTGAAAATGGGCGACCTGTTCCATTTGTTATAAAGCGAGTGTACTGGATATATGATGTGCCCGGGGGTGAAGTCCGTGGAGGACATGCCTATCAAGAACTTCAGGAATTCTTTATCGCTCTTTCCGGCAGTTTTGATGTGGTTTTATTCGACGGGCAAAATTCAAAGACTGTCACCTTAAACCGGTCATATTTTGGCTTGTTGGTACCAAGCATGATCTGGCGGAGGCTGGAAAATTTTTCTACAAACGCCGTCTGTTTAATTCTGGCTTCAACATTATATTCAGAAGCGGATTATCTCCGTGATTTCAATATGTTTCAAAGAACAAAGACCAAAGGGCCAGATGACAACAATTAACGACTGCAAATTGATTGATTTACCAATTATTTCAGCTCCGCAAGGTAATCTCACCCCGATTGAAGGGCGAAAGGATGTACCGATTGATATAGAACGAGTTTATTACCTCTATGATATTCCTGGTGGTGCAGAGCGGGGAGGTCATGCTCATAAGGAATTACAGCAGGTAATCGTTTCGGTTCTGGGGTCCTTTGACGTGGTCATAGATGATGGTCGTTATAAAAAAACAGTTCGCTTGGATAGAGCCTATCATGGATTATACATTCCTAGGATGATTTGGCGCGAACTTAAGAATTTCTCTTCCGGGGGAATTTGTTTAGTGCTGGCTTCGATGCCCTATTCAGAAGAGGACTACATCAGGGATTATGCACTTTTTTTAGAGCAAAAAAGGGCAATATGAAAATTCCTTTTCTTGACTTAAATTCCCCATATCTTGAGTTAAAGGAAGAACTGGATGACGCCTACAAGCGTGTGATGACCTCCGGATGGTATATTCTCAGTGAAGAAGTTGATGCTTTTGAGCAAGAGTTTGCCTCCTACTGTGGAGCGAAGTACTGTATTGGTGTTGGGAGTGGACTTGATGCTTTACGATTGATCCTTCAGGCATATGATATCGGCCCTGGTGATGAAGTCCTGGTTCCTTCAAATACTTTCATTGCCACCTGGCTGTCCGTCTCTCACGCTGGAGCAATTCCAGTACCTGTGGAACCTGACAAAAAAACCTATAATCTTAATCCGAGTCACATTGAAAAAGTGATTACAAAAAGAACCAAAGCGATTATGCCTGTCCACCTATACGGGCAGCCGGCAAATATGGACTTAATTAATGAAATCGCGTCGGTATATAAGTTAAAGGTGATCGAAGACGCTGCCCAAGCGCACGGAGCGACCTATAAAGGAATAAAAGCAGGCACTCTAGGCCATGCCGCCGGATTTAGTTTTTATCCGGGAAAAAACTTGGGAGCCCTGGGTGATGCCGGCGCAGTCGTGACAAACGATGGTTCACTTACGGATAGGATTCGGCTGCTGCGTAATTATGGGTCTAGAGTGAAGTATCAAAACGAAGTGCAGGGTTATAATTCAAGGTTGGACTCACTACAGGCGGCTTTTCTTCGCGCTAAGCTCAAGGTTCTTGATAAGTGGAATGATCGCCGAAAATCTATCACTAACATCTATCTTAAATCGTTAGATGAGATTACTGGTTTACACCTCCCTTTTGTGCCGGAATGGGCTGAACCTGTTTGGCATCTGTTTGTTGTTCGGCACAAGCAACGGGATGTCCTCCAGCAAAGGCTTAGACAAGCAGGGGTTGAAACGTTGATCCATTACCCTGTCCCACCCCATATCTCTTCCGCGTACACAAATCATGGATGGCGCGCTGGTGACTATCCCGTAGCTGAGGAATTGTCAAACACAGTGCTCAGTCTGCCGATCGGACCACACCTAAATAGCCAGAGCCTGGACAGGATAATTACAGTTCTCAAGGAAGTATTATATGCGTAACCTCTGGTTAAAGATCTTTTATACCAGCGGTGCCCGGGTATATTCACTGCTCGTCAATTTCTTTATTTTGACCATTACGGCGCGGTGGTTAGGACCAGAAGGCAGAGGTATTCTGGCTGCGGTCACAACCTGGGTAGTTTTATTCAGTATGTTTGGTCATCTCAGTCTGGGGCAAGTTGCCATGCATCGTGCCACAGAATTGTCAAAGCAGGTCTGGTTACCACCTGTTTTTGGAAGTTTACTATTCCTTAATATCATAATCACCCTTCTTGGATGGGGACTCGCTTTCGTTCTTTATTTTTTTACTCAGGGTACTATTTTCAATAATCTCACCTGGGGAACTTTGACGCTGGGCTTCCTGGTGTTACCATTTGCAATCTGGGAAAAATATGGCAGTTCTCTCCTGATAGCTGTTGATAAGATTGAAATTTATAATCGAGCGCAAATCATGGGCAGGACTGTCGGCGTTTTAGTAGTATTACTTGCCTGGCGGTTGAACTGGGGTGTGCCCGGCGTTTTAGTAGGCATGTTATTGTCTCAAACTGTTGTCGCCTTGGCCGGAATTAGATATCTGTTCACGCACTCGGAGCAACCACCAAAGCCTGACGGAACCACGATCAAAGCATTATTAACGGGCGGTTTAAAGTTGCATTCTAACGCTATCAGCAGTTTTTTTGTTTCATCAGTCGGTATCTTGATTATCAATCACTATTTAACCTCTACAGAGACGGGTCAGTATCAATTGGCTGTTCAGTTGATGAGTGTTTTGCTCGTTGTCTCACATGCTGCATCTATGGTTATGTACGGCAAGGTAGTTCAATTAGGACCCGATGGTGCCTGGGCTTATCAGCGCAAAGTCGTGCTGCTATTAACACTTGGAATGATATGCATCGCCGTGATAGCCGCATTGTCAGCGCCTTGGGTGATTCCTTTCGTGGTCGGTGATGATTTTGAACCTTCTGTTGGTATCTTTCAGTTTCTGTTGATTGCCTTGATCGGAATGAATTTTTCGATTATCATGGGTGCGCAGTGGATTGGACGCGGCATGTTCTTGCAGGTTTCAGCGATAGCTCTGATTTTAGGTGCACTGAATCTGATCGCCACTCTTAAATTAGTCCCTCTGTACGGCGTTTACGGTCCAATATGGTCCATATTGGGTACATACATAATATCAGTTTTTATTAATGGTGGAATGGCGGCTTGGTGTGAGTTAAAATTTCTGCGAAACCGTAAAATGCAACTTGTTAAAATTACGCCAAACATGATAGGAGAAATACATGGGTGATCCGTTGGTTTCAGTTATATTACCAACCTATAATCAGGTTGATTTTACTCGTGAAGCCATTGTTAGTGCCGCGGAACAGGATTATTCTAATCTTGAAGTTATCGTCTCCGACGATGGTTCTACCGATGGCACCATAGATGTGATACTCGAATGTGCTCAGAAGTATCCCGGTCGTGTTATACCGTTAGTAGAAGGACCACACCTAGGCATTACTGGCAACTGTAATCGTAATTTGCGAAAGTGCCAGGGAAAATATGTTGCGCTCAGCGCTGGAGATGATGTATTCCTGCCGGGCAAGATTACATCTCAGGTAGAGTGGCTGGAAGCGGATGAAAACCGCGTGTTATGTGGACATAGGGTAGAATACTTCGATTCCAGCACGGGGGAAACCATACTGGTTCGCGGTGCGTTAGCCTCACAATGGGAAGGGAAAGGGGCTTCGAGTTTTGTACGCTACGGGATTGTTTTTTCAGCAGTTTCAATTATGGTGAGATCTAACTCCATTCCGGAATACGGTTTTGATGAGCGTTTGCCGATTGTTTCGGATTGGAAATTCTCTATTGATTGTCTATCTTCCGGCGGTTCCTTTGGAAGCATAGATGGTATTTATGCCAGGCATAGGCGACATGACCGAAATACCACTAGTAACCTAATCATTTTCAAAGAATATTTTGCTGACCAATTTTCAACTCTGGCCATTGAAGAAGCATATCATCCTCATCTCCTATCTGATTGTAGATTCGCGCGGGCAAGGTTGTTCTTATGGATGGCTAGCGGATGGTTATCGCAGGGTGAACCCAAGAAAGCGAGAATCTATTTAAAAAACGCCATAAAGCAGTATCCTTGGAGGTCATGGAAGGCACCTTTAGCATTGCTTTTAACTTTCCTACCCCAAAATGTTCAGAAAATCGCGATTGAGAGATACATAAAGAACATTTAATAGATTGAGAGATGGCCATAACAGAACATTGACAGGCTAGGTGAGACGAGATATTTGAGCATCTGGAGATTAGTCCTGAGATTTTAAAATCAATTGGATCCCAGATAAATTTTGATATTATAAAGAGCGAACGTAATGCTTTTACTTGGTGCGGCACTTTTTTTCACCTTGATTTATATCTCAAGGGTATTTTTTCCTAGCTATTTCAACCCTTTAAGCTTTTATAGTCTGGTTTGGGGCAGTGTTTACTTTTTATATCAACTCCAACTCATTGAGGTCCCCGCTCTTCGTTGGCAGACTCTGATAATCCTGGCGATCGGCCACAGCATGTTCATTATAGGGACCATCTTTCCCGCCTTGGCCATAAAAATGAAGGGTGTAAGATCTGAAACCACGTTTCAAAGGCCGCCTGTAACTTTAAAAGCTCACTACCGGCTTAGTACTGTAAAAAAAATGCTTCTTCTTTTAATTTGCTTATATACATTACGCATTGTTGTCGGGGTTCTAGATATACGCTATTCGCCTGGTGGTTTCCTTACACTTATTGTTGATCCCTGGTCTATTCGTAATGTCGCAGGTATAGAAGAATTAACTCCAAGTTACTTTGGACGAGGAGTTATGCTTGACCTGGGAGGTATCGGCATGTCCTCGCTCATACTGGCGGGGTACTTATTGGCTGTCTCCCCCAAGAAGTCTTTGCTCTATTTCTTGCCGCTTTTAATAAGTATTACCGATTCTACTCTCAATTTGCAGCGATCTTTGGGACTTCAGGGAATTTTCTATTTTGTGGCTTCCTATCTGTATACCATGGCTGCTTCCTCAACATGGAACGCTGTAAGGCTCAAAATTCGAGCCCGGCATGTCATGCTCGCATTGTTCCTTGGGATCTCTTTTTTCGCAATATTAATAGCCGGGAGTGAGATAGTTCTCAAGAAATCAGCGGGCTGGGATGATCGGGGATATGATGCAAAAATAAATAATCTCATTCTTAATAAAATGTATTGGTATATTGTAGGACCTAACGCAGCGTTTGATGAGCATATTAAGACATCAGAGTCTGATTATAAGAACGGACTACGGACATTCGACGTCGTAGCTGTTGAGTTAGCCAAGCTTGGTATAGTAGATAAGGATGCTTTGATAAATGCGAGAGAAGAGCAGGAAACTATTACTGTTTTTTATACAACAAATCAGTACACTTATCTTTTCTCTTTCTTCCATGATTTCGGCTTGATTGGCATTGCAATCTTACCTTTCGTTTTTGGAGCGGCTTGTAGTGCTGCCTACTTTAAAATGATGAAAAATTTTAGCCTGTTTATATTATCATTGAATTGTATTTTAGCTATGACAATATTTATGTCATTCACTACGTTTATGCTTCAAACCCGCCAACCGATCTTGATAGTTATTGCGGTATGGATGATTGATTTAATAATGACGCGGAAATCTGTTAGTAAACGTGCTACTGTCCTCAAAGTGACTTTGGCAGAATCATGAAGTGGGGCGTTAAATTCCAGCTTTCGTGAAGGGATAGGTAATCACGGAAAATATTGAGAGGTTTAGATGTGTGGAATAAACGGAATTGTTGATTTTTCTAACCAACCAGTTGACCCTGCAGATGTTGAGTTGATGCGCGATACTATGATACGTCGGGGACCGGATGGCGCTGGGCTAAAAGTGCTGCCGCATGTCGGACTCGGGCACCGCCGTTTGAGCATCATTGACCTCTCGGAGCGTGGTCATCAACCGATGTCTAATGAGGACGGCAGTATTTGGATTGTCTGCAATGGGGAAATATACAACTTCGATGAATTGCGCCTTGAATTATTGGCGAAAGGGCATGTTTTTCACTCTGAAACTGACACCGAGGTATTATTGCATGGTTATGAAGAGTGGGGATTAGAGGACTTACTTAAACGGATTAATGGGATGTTCGCTTTTGCGCTCTGGGATGCACAAAAGAGAACTTTGAACCTGGTGCGTGATCGGTTGGGAAAGAAACCGTTGTACTACTGCAATTGGGGGGGGCGTTTTTACTTTTCATCAGACATCAAATCGATTTGGCTGGCTCTTGGAAAAAATTTGCCGATATCTTACGAGTCAGTGGCTCGTTTTTTATATTGGGGGTACATTCCCGGGCCTAATACGATTTTTCGAGAAATTTATCAGCTCTTACCAGGTTCTTGGTTGAAGCTTTCACGCAGTAACTGTAAGATTAGTCGCTATTGGCATCTGTCTTTCGCGAGAAAGCAAAAATTGCAATGGTCAGAAGCACTAGAAGCTCTGGATGATGAACTACGTCAAGCTATTAAGCGCCGTTTATATAGTGACGTGCCGCTTGGTGCGTTTCTTTCCGGCGGTGTCGATAGCAGTTTGGTTGTACATTACATGAGTCAGCTCTGCGATACGCCGGTGAACACCTTCACGATTGGATTTGAGGCAAACGAGCACGATGAGCGTATTCATGCTCGAAAAGTGGCTAAAGTTTGTCGGACACGGCATACTGAAGAGATTGTTAACGCAGAGGCCAACTCTATTTTAGCCACTTTAGTCTGGGAATTTGGACAGCCTTTTGGCGATGCCGCGTCTATCCCGACTTACTTTATGGCTAAAGCTGCGAGGCGCTACGTGACAGTTGCACTTACCGGTGATGGTGGTGACGAATCTTTTGCGGGCTATTCACAACACCAAGGGCGATTTCTCGGGTACTTTTTAGCAAAATTATTGCCGGCTCAGATTATCGATGCCCTGCTGGTTAGGGCAAAAACTTCATATGAGAGAGGCGGCCGGGACATAGGTTCAGCATTCAAACGATTCCTGCGCTATGCGAGTTCGAATCCCATTGTTTCAATGTCAAGTATTAACTGCTGGAATGAGGAACAGCTTAAGTCATTATGGCCCGCTGCTGCTGGTCAGCAACTAATAAGAAATGAGGTTCTTTTGAAAACTTCTTTGACTGCAATCCAGGAATTTGATGGCGATAACCCACTTGATAAAGCTTTATATATGGACATATGTTCGCTACTTCCTTTTGCTTATAATGTTAAAGTCGATGTAACAACAATGAGTAATTCACTCGAAACAAGATCCCCCTTCCTTGATTATAAAATTGTCGAACTGGCAGCCAGCCTTCGAACGAGCTTTAAGTTGCGCCCCTGGGAAAAAAAATATATACTTAAAAAATTGGCAGTACGGTATTTACCTCGTGAGGTTGTCTACCGCCCTAAACATGGTTTCTCCGTACCAATGGACACCTGGGTAAGTGGATCTTGGTCGACTGTTATTCGTGATACCGTTTTTAATACTGCCGCAAGGCAAAGAGGTTTATTTGACTTTGACTATCTAGAACGGTGTTGGCAGGATCATTTTAATAGAAAGGCACGTCATGGCCATCGATTTTGGTTGTTATTTTGTCTGGAGTTATGGTTTCAGTTCTTTGTTGACCGGACGAGGAATGTGGGAGATGCATTAATAAGGTCTGGAACTTAGCAGGATAATAACTGAAAATTTCGTATTTTCTATTTTAAGTAAGATATATAACTGAGTGGATTAAAGAGATTGACAAATACTTATGCGCAAAGAAACAATTACAATTATTGGTGCGTTTGGATATAGAAGACAACAGATAGATGGGCAGACTGTTAAAACTAGACTGTTCAAGGACCGCCTCAGTGCTCTTTCAAATAAAAAAATTGAATTCTGTGATACTTTAGATTTCAGAAGAAATTTTTTGAAGCTTTTTTTTGAAGTTTGGAGCAGGTTTAGGAACAGTTCGGTAGTATTTATTCTACCGGGAATAAATGGTTTAAAAATGTTACCAGTATATCTCTGGTGGAAAAAAAGATACGGGAATGACCTCAGGTGTATAGCCGTTGGAGGATGGCTTCCGGACTTGTTAAAACACGACACTAAATTAAAAGAAAATATGAAACATTTAAGCAGGGTATATGTTCAAGCCTTGGGAATGAAAAATAAACTTAATGCCTTAGGCCTTGAAAATGTAATTGTGATGCCGAACTCTAGGTATTTTGAAGCAAAAGAATATAATATTAAACAAAATTATAATGAAAATAAGCCGTTACGTATAGTTTTTTTTGCCAGAGTGACACCTGAAAAAGGTATTGATTTAGCTATTGAGGCAGTTAAGCAAATAAATACTGAGATTCAATATCCTATCTCGCTAGATGTCTACGGTTTAATTATGGACCATTATAGATCAGAATTTAAGAAAACGATTATTGAGCATTCTGAATTTGTCAAATACCTTGGAATATTAAGTCCACACGCTGAAAACCTATATGATATACTTTCTTCGTATGATTGCATGGTTTTCCCTACCATATATCCAGGTGAAGGTTTCCCTGGGACAATTGTTGATTCATTTATTGCGGGTCTTCCAGTACTTGTTTCTGACTGGAAATATAACAGTGAATTTATAAAACATAAGAAAACTGGTTACCTCTTTAAGCCTAAAGATTTAAATGGGTTGAAAGAAGCTATCTTATTTCTTCATTTTAATAGAGATAAAATTCCTTTTATGCGACAAGCCTGTTTAGAGGAATCAAAAAAATATCACTCCGACCAAATAATTCGTCAACATTTTGGAGATATAATTTAGTTAGTATTGTATTTAAAATGTATTTTTATGTTTCTTTATCTAATTTATGCAAATTTTTTTCCCTTCCTATAATATAGAACGGTAAGAAAATGAATGTTTGGATTGTTAAAATAAATGAACCCTTACCGCTTAAAAGTGGTACCAGGAAAATGCGGGCCGCCATTTTAGCAGAAACTTTGATTAAAAGGGATCATTCGGTTTATTGGTGGGCCAGCCCCTTTGAGCATCAGAGAAAGACCTGGTAGCAGGAAGTGCTCAGGAAATCAAATTATTATAATCTAATTCATTATTAACGGGGATATTTTCAGTGTACGTCTGGATAGTAACATTTTATGAGCCGATGCCTATAGGCGTGCCACTCGTTCGGCCTCAACGCTGTGGAATGTTGGCGAATGCCCTAGTCTCGAAAGGGCATAAAGTTTTACTCTGGACTTCTGCGTTCGATCATCTTAAAAAATCACATCTCCACAAAACTTCAGAACGAAACAGGGTAAGTGATTTATTGTCCGTTCAGTTTATACGCGCAAGTGGATATAATCGAAATGTTTCTCTGAAACGAATAGCAAACAATCAGGGATTGGCCAAAGAATTTGCTCGGTTAGCCTCTCTCTCGGAGGTCTTGCCTGATATAATTTACGTTCCCGTTCCTTTGCCAGAATTAGCTGAGAAAGTAATCGATTTGAGTAAACCTTTGGGAATTCCAACGGTTGTGGATATCAGAGATCCATGGCCTGCGGTATACCTCACGCTCTTCCCTCGATGGACTCACAGGTTGATAAGGCTTATTTTATTTAAAGAATTTCATCGAATGAAAAAGGTTGTAAAATCTGCCACTATGCTTACTGCTGTCTCTCAAACTTACTTTGATTGGGCGATAATTACTTTTAATCGAACTCCGCGAACTGGTGACCAAGCTTACCCTCTTGGATTTCCTCAGATGGATAATAGCCTTCTTCCTGTTGTTAAAGAAAAAACACTTGAAATAATAAATAAATACCAGTTAACTCAAAATGATATCATGTTATGCTTTGCTGGAACTTTCGGTCAGTCTTGTAACTTGCGGACTATTATTAAAGCCGCTAAGATTTTAAATGAGAGCTCACATAAAAATATTCTGTTTGTACTTATAGGCAGTGGTGACAACGAGCAAAAATTTAAAACTATGGCTGACGGAACACCTAATATTTTATTTACGGGTTGGTTAGATTTAATTAGCATGAAAGCATGGCTTGAATTATCAAACGTCGGGTTAATACCTTATTTTAATAATG
>SDBT01016418.1_pt1 | contig 11715 bp, 6 predicted proteins | sample 2277101 | NCBI WGS metagenome assembly SDBT01 (sample SAMN10404973, study PRJNA504765) | marine sediment metagenome | isolation source: marine sediment core GS10_PC15, 103 cmbsf | place: Arctic Ocean: Southern Knipovich Ridge | collected 2010
TCGGCGAGGCGGCCAACCGCTCCTGGAGCCGGCTGGTCGCAACCTGGCACGCCTTCCAGGAGGCCCTCGAGAAGGAGCCGGAGACCTCGCTCGCCACTGGCCTCACCCGGGACCGCTGGCTGCTGCCTCTTTTCCAGGAGCTCGGCTACGGCCGGCTGCCCAAGGGCTCCGCCATCGAGGCCGAGGGCAAGAGCTACGCCGTCTCCCACACCTGGCATCATTCTCCGATCCACTTGCTCGGCTGCCGTATCGATCTCGACCGCCGGCAGAAGGGCGTTGCCGGTGCAGCGAAATCTTCGCCACACGGCCTGGTGCAGGAGCTCCTCAACCGCTCCGACGACCACCTTTGGGGCTTCGTCACCAACGGCTACCGGCTGCGCGTTCTGCGCGACCACCACAGCCTTACGCGACAGGCCTACATCGAGTTCGATCTCCAGACGATCATGGACGGCGAGCAATATAGCGAGTTTCTGCTGCTTTGGCTCGTCTGCCAACAAAGCCGGATCGAGAGCGACAAGCCCGAGGAGTGCTGGCTCGAGACTTGGATGAACACCTCGCGCGACGAGGGCGTACGCGCCCTCGACAAGCTGCGTGACGGCGTCGAGAAAGCCATCGAGAGTTTCGGGACGGGCTTCCTCGCTCATCGCGCCAACACGCAGTTGTTGGATGCGCTGGAGTCCGGCGAGCTCGACAAGCAGGAGTACTATCGCCAGATCCTCCGGCTGGTCTACCGCCTCATCTTTCTCTTCGTTGCCGAAGAGCGGAACGCGCTGCTCGACCCGAACGCAACCGAGGAGGCGCGGGAACGCTACCGCCGCTTCTACGCCTCGCGCCGGCTTCGCGATTTGGCCGACAAGCGACGCGGTGGTCCGCACGGCGACCTCTGGCGGGGCCTGGTCCTCGTCATGGCGAAGCTCGACGACGGCTATCCGGCGCTCGGGCTTCCGGCGCTGGGGAGTCGCCTGTGGGATTCGACGGCCTGCCCGTGGCTGATGGCGGCGGAGTGCGCCAACGAGCACGTCCTGACCGCGATCCGCCACCTCTCGCACATCCAGGAGGGCAAGACGCGGTACCCGGTCAACTGGCGCAACGTAGGCGCCGACGAGCTAGGCAGCATCTACGAGAGCTTGCTAGAGCGGCACCCACAGATCAACAAAGAGGCTGCCACCTTCGAGCTCGAGACCGCCGCCGGCCACGAGCGCAAGACCACCGGCAGCTATTACACGCCGACCTCGCTCGTGGACTGCCTACTCGACTCAGCGCTGGACCCGGTGCTGGATGAGGCCTGCAAGAAATCAAACCCCGATCAGGCGATCCTCGACCTCAAGGTCTGCGACCCGGCCTGCGGCTCGGGGCATTTCCTGGTGGCCGCCTCCCGTCGTATCGCCAAGCGACTGGCCTCGGTCCGCTCCGGGGACGACGAGCCCAGCCCGCGCGACGTGCAAAAGGCTCTGCGCGACGTGGTGGGCCGCTGCATCTTCGGGGTCGATCTCAACCCGATGGCTGTCGAGCTGTGCAAGGTGAGCCTGTGGATGGAGGCCATCGAGCCGGGCAAGCCGCTCTCCTTCCTCGACAGCCACATCCAGTGCGGCAACGCGCTCTTGGGCGCCACCCCTGCGCTGATGTCACGCGGCATCCCCGACGCCGCCTTCAAGCCCATCGAGGGCGACGACAAGGACGTCGCAAAGCGCCTAAAGAAGCGGAACCGGATCGAGCGCGAGGGCCAGACCACGCTCTTTGGCCTCTTCGCTGGCGAGTCTGGCGAAGACTACAACGCCGTCGCTGCCCAGGCGGAAAGTGTCGAGAAGGCGGCAGACGACAGCATAACCGCTGTGCGCGAGAAGGAGCGCCGCTGGGACCGGCTCTCACACTCCGCGGAATTCAAGGACGCATGGTTCCGCGCCGACGCCTGGTGCGCCGCCTTCGTCTGGCCCAAGCAGCCTGGCGATCTGGAGAACGGCGCTATCACCCACGAGACGTGGCGGCGGATCGAGAAGGACGTAAGCGCCGCTGGGCAGGTCACCAAGAAGATCGCGCGCGAGCTGGCGCGGCAGTACCGGTTCTTCCACTGGCATTTGGCGTTTCCGCAGGTGTTCGGGGAGGCGGAGGCTAAGTTCGAGGAGCAGGAGACGATCGGGTGGATGGGCGGCTTCGACGCAATGGTTGGCAATCCGCCGTGGGACCGCATCAAGTTGCAGGAGAAGGAGTGGTTCGCCACACGGGCGCCATCTATTGCTAACGCTCGCAATGCGGCTGCTCGGAAGCGAGCGATAGCCAGATTGCCTCAGGACAACCCGCGGCTCTGGAACGAATGGATTGCTGCTGCCCGCTTCGCGGCGGGATGTTCCCACATCATTCGAACATCGGGGCACTATCCGCTGTGCGGACGTGGCGACATAAACACTTATAGCATTTTCGCGGAGTGCAACTGGGGGCGTATCAACAGCCACGGCCGGGTCGGCTCGCTCCTTCCAACGGGAATCGCTACAGACGACACGACGAAGCTCTTCTTCCAAGCGCTTGTTGAGAGTAAAAGCCTGGTCCGGCTTTGGAGCTTCGAAAATGAGGCCCTCATTTTTCCCGCGGTTCACCATTTTACCAAATTCTGCTTGTTGACTATCACTGGAGTCAGACGACCAAGCAGCGAAGCCGACTTCGTGTTCTTCGTTCGCCACTACGAGCAGCTACTCGAACCGGAGCGACATTTCTCACTAGGTCGACGGGACATGGCTCTGCTCAATCCGAACACCAGAACCTGCCCGATCTTTCGAACGGGGCGAGATGCCGAGATCACTAAGGGCATTTACCGTAGAACACCCGTGCTCATCCGTGACAGCGATACCCCTACAAATGAGTGGAATCTGAGCTTCTCTGCTATGCTCCACATGGCCAACGATTCGGGATTGTTTCGTCTGGCATCCGAGGTGGACATGCCAACCGTGAGCTCCCGACTACAAGATAACCAGTGGCTCCCACTCTACGAAGGCAAGATGGCCTGGCTACTCAACCACCGCTACGCGTATTATCCGCCGGCGCGCGCGGATCGTGGGCACCGAGTACTGCCTCGCAGCGGCAATGAGTCCCTAGTAGATCCCGAGTACTTCGCAAACCCATTCTACTGCGTACCCTGCTCCGAAGTGGGGCCGCGAATCCCGAAACACTGGAACCACCGATGGCTCCTCGGTTGGCGGGATGTAACAACGGCGATTACTCGGCGAACGGCCGTAATGTCGGTACTCCCAGTGATAGGGGTCGGCCACAAGTTTCCTCTGATGTATCCAGAGGGTTTCGCGACATCACGCATCGCATGCCTTACCGCCAATTTTTGCACCTTCGTCTTGGACTATGCAGCACGGCAAAAACTCGGCGGCGTCAACCTCTCCTACACCATTCTTAAACAGCTTCCCGTTCTTGCGCCAGATACCTACGACCGAGTGTGTCCTTGGCAACGGGACGCGACAATCGAGAACTGGGTGAGACCGCGAATCGCCGAGCTGACCTACACATCTTTCGACCTCGTCTCCTTCGGTGAAGAGTTGGGTTACAAAACACCTCCATTCGTATGGGAAGAAGCCCGCAGACGACACATCTTCGCCGAAGTAGACGCAGCGTTCTTCATTCTCTACAGCATACCGAGAAATGAGATCGAGCACATCCTCGACAGCTTCAACCTTGTCAGGGACGAGGACAGAGCGTCGTTCGGCGACTACCGCACCAAGCTCCAGATCCTTGAGATCTGCGATGCAATGCGGCGTGCCGCCGAGACGAGTGAGCCCTACCAGACCCTACTCGACCCGCCCCCCGCTGATGCCCGGGTGGCCCATCCGGAAAGCACGCGTCCCGACTGGACCAAGGAGACAACATGACCTCTGCCGGAAGCACCTTCACAACGGCCGAGCCCGATCTGACCAAGCTCCTCGAGCAGGTTCACGCGGGCGAGATCCATCTCCCGGACTTCCAGCATGGCTGAGTCTGGGACGACAGCTACATCCGGTCCGTAATCGCCGGCATTTCGAAGCCGTTTCCGATCGGCTCGGTCATGCTGCTGGAGGTCGGCGGCGAAGGGGTGCGATTCAAACCGCGCGTGGCGGAAGGCGCACCGGAGAACGGTAGTGACCCCGAGCAGCTCACCCTCGACGGCTAGCAGCGGATGACCTCGCTCTATCTGGCCCTGCGCAGCGGCAAGCGGGTGCCAACTCGCGCTAACAAGGGCAAGGACATCGACCGCGTGTACTTGTGGTCCGCAAAAAGTCGATCCGGCATGTGTCGACGCGGAACTAATGTTGGCGGGCGTAGGGCCACTGGGATTTGACTCCGGCCTGGCCGGATCGGAAAGCTATCGGTTCGGTGTAAGTCGGAGTTGTCGGAGTTGGTGAAACTTTATGCTGAAGCTCGGGAATGTTATACTCCGCCACGAGAGCGGCATTTACGGTCGCCTGGTCCGGAACCAGAGGGTTGGAGGTTCAAATCCTCTCGTCTTCGACTAATAAAATAAATGATTTACGGCTGTTGTTTGACTGCGTTTGTCCGACAGGATAACAAATTGGTAACACACAGTAGCCGGCGATCTACGTCCCTATGTTGCGCTTCGAGTGCGGCGGGCGGCCGCCATTTCCTTCCGGAGCTTCTTGCCGTAACCCATTTTTCTGCATCTCAGCGCCGCTCGTGCACGCGTTGTGACGCGGCGGTGGGTATTGGCATCTCCGCTTCATATGTGATTTTTCTTAGGGAGTTTCTAAAGACGACGTCGGATCTTCGTGAGCAGCCAAGTGTGCGTACTACCACCATTCGAACATGCAAGGAAAACCGAGTATCGTCATTTTAGTTGCCTTGATCGCCGCAGGAAGCTCTTCGAACGTGGCAACCGAGAAACGCCACTAAGCTGAGTATAATGAAGGAGATGAATGACCAAACGGTGATTGTACATCTCTCTGATATTCACTTTCGGGAGGGTGTTAGCGATGGCAACTTCGACCTTGATGCGGACATTCGCAATGAGCTCCTCAGGGACGCAGCTGGATTGCAGAAGTCATTCCATGCCGTTCACGCGATTCTAGTGACAGGCGATATCGCTCTTGCTGGTAAGAGCGAGGAGTATCGCACCGCGACCCAGTGGCTCAGACAACTCTGTGAAACGTTGAAGTGCAGAGAGGAGCACGTTTGGACAGTTCCTGGTAACCATGACGTCGACCGATCCAAAGTCACGCCAATCGTGAAGACGCTGCACGACAAGATAAGGGGCGCACCGCCGGACAGAATCGATGAGGAGATTCGCGCGCATCTTCTTGAGGATGAGAGTGGCGCAGAGTTGATGTTTCGTCCACTTGAGGCATATAGATCATTCGCATCTCTGTACGGCTGCTATATAGGCCCTGAGAAGAAACAACATCAGGCCGAACAGACTGACGTTGTAAGACTGTATTGGAAATCCGACCTTGAACTCAATGACGGATCAACCCTACGGCTTGTCGGCCTGAATTCCGCACTGGTGTCAAATATTCACGACGACGATGGCGCCAACAAGCTGGTAGTGGGTGGGGCCCAGCTAGATCTCAGTCGCGAGGACGGTGTCGAGTACGTTACTCTCTGTCACCATCCCCCTCAGTGGCTAAGAGACCAGAATGAAGTTGAGACTAAACTCGCAGCTCGGGTGCGGCTCCAGCTATACGGGCACAAACACATCCAGAAAATCGACGAAATAAATCAACGAACGGTGCGTCTTGGAGCCGGCGCCTTACATCCAGAGCGCGGCACTGCCGAACAATGGACACCCACGTACAACATAGTTTGCGCACACGTACAGACCGAGGAAGCGCGTCGGGACCTTATGTTGCAAATTTACCCCCGAGTTTGGGATCATAGCGAGCACGCTTTTCGATCCCATTTTACACCTAGAGGCGAAGATCACGAGGAATTTCGGCTCCAGCTAGACGAGTGGTCAGCGAGTGATGAAATTACTGGCGAAGATAACCTTGTGACAGCGCAATGCAGTAGTGTGGCATCGTATGTTGCGTTCGAAGACGAGAAAGGAGGGGCAATGAATCCATTCAGACGGTTGACTTATAGATTCTTAAGCCTTCCTTACACCAAGCAAATCTCTGTTGCCACCGAGCTCGAACTAGTTAACGAAGACGATGCCGGTATTAAGGACGCCGAGTTGTTCCATCGGTTTTTCTCGCGAGCGAAGGAACGTAACCATCTTGCACGCCTTTGGGAAAGTGTCGAAAGCGCGCATGGCAACCACAGCTCAGATCCGAATCCGTTCGCGCAAGCCGTGGCTGAGTAAGGAGTTCGGTGATGGATGACCGTTTCAACGATTGGTACAAAATCAGTTCTGTGGCGATTGACGGTGATACTTTGACGAAACGTTGGGCCGGCATCGAGCGTTCCTATGGCGAGCTGGCACCTGCACAGTGGTTCGAGTTGGTCAAGCTGTTCTTCGGGCGGTTGGAGAAGGATGACCAGTTCGAGCAAGTGTTCCGACAGCCATTCTTCGAACTGGATCCAACCTTCGAGATGAAAAAGAACGCGCTGGAAATCCGCGTTCTAGCCGGATCCCTGTTGGCCCATATTCTCGCAAGTTCCAGCTTCACAGAAAATGTGATGAGGGCGTCGCTGGCGCTTGTGACGCTAACGGCCAAGGGAGTCTCGCCCGCGCCACCGCTATCTGATGTGTCCGAGCTAGCGGAGGGTTGGCTTCTAAGGACGTCAGATTCGCTGCGAGAAGCTGCGATGATTAAAAGGAGGCCCGCCGTCAGGCTAGATTCGAATGCGCTCGTAAAGATTTCAGAAGCGATTAGCGGGAATATTGTTCCTGACGCGTTGTCGGGCGTGCACGAATTTTTGACTTTGGTGTCTAAAGAGTTCGACAAACTCTCACGCCGTGTCGAGGAGTTGGAAAGGGTCTACAGTCTTTCTCAAGAGGAAGTTCAAATGGTTTGGTGGTTATTCGGCGAGTCGAGCAACGATCTGAGGCGACCCTTCAGCAAGATCAAAGCACCAGCGGCCGCGGTACTAGTTGGAAAGGAGCTTGCCGAGCAAGTGAGCGTATTTCCTGGTCCTAGAGCCGCGGAAGCTTACCTGGATCGAATGCTCGCCCGAGTTAAGCCGCAGAAGAAAGTGTCTTTTGCTCAAGCGGTCGAGGCTCTCGAACCGGACTGGTGCCGCGCGCGCACGCGCGAGCATAGGGATTCCGAGATGCTGGATCTTTGTCCCTTGTTTTGTGGAATCGCGAGTCGGACAGAATTTCCAAAGGGCGATGGGTGGAAACCTGTTTTCCAGAGCCGTGCAAAAGTGGACATTGACAAAGCAATTGCGCTCGTTGAGTTGGCTCTCCAAACCTATCAGGAATTTCTACTCCTGCGGTCCGCGGACACGAAAAAGCAATGACTGTCTCCGATAAACTTGGTAGCTGCTCCGTAAGTGAGTGCAAGATTAGCGACGGGGGTTCGTGTTTGGAGGGTTTCACCGCGGACTTGGTCGCATGTCCAAATTACAGCGAATCGGCCTTGATCGATCCTCCCGACGGATCGGTCGAATCGGACGCGCCGAATGAGGAAGTAGCCGAGGAGCCCGACGTACTCCTCTCATCAGGCCGCGCCCTTAAGATTCCCGAGGCAAACGCGCTCGCTGCATCCCAGCTGACCACGGTCGTCCTTCTGGCTGGGCCCCATGAAAGTGGCAAGACAACATTGCTTGCCTCGCTGTTCGAGAAGTTCCGGTCTGGACCTTTCGCGGGCCATGTGTTTGCAGGATCGGAAACGTTGGTTGCGTTTGAAACCATCTGTCATTTTTCGCGTGCGGCCTCGGAGCTCGACGAACCAGATACCGAGCGCACGAAAGTACGGGAAGGTGAGCTCGTGCACCTTGCGCTTGAGTCCGAGGCGGGGTCATCGTCAACTAAGAATCTTCTGTTATCGGATATCTCTGGAGAAATCTTCGAGCGTGCCAACTTCACAAATGAGAACCTTCGCCGGATTCCGTTCCTCGAACGCGCTGATCACCTAAGTTTGTTTTTTGATGGTGGACGTCTCTCGGATAGTTCCAGCCGACACGCATGCAAACAGCAAGGACTTACTCTTTTGCGGGCGTGCTGTGAGGAGGAAGTGTTACAGAAAACATGTTCACTCAGTGTCGTGTTTAGTCGTCAAGATCTTGTTGAGGCAGATCGGGAGAACACGGAATCCTTCCAACGGCTGATAGAGGAGGAGGTAGCGAGACGCTACGCCGGTTTTTTTGATACGGCTGTTCGTTGCGTTCGTCTGGCGGCGCGCCCGAAAGAGGTCAAGTTTGGGCCGCCGATTGGCGTTGGTGAACTGCTGAATGTGTGGCTACAAGAGCAGGATCGATACGAGTCCAGACGTCGACACACGTCGCCAATACCATCTAAACGAAACCAGGCGGACTCATATCTATGGAAGCGGTTGGGAGTTCAGTGAGCGCGCATCAGCTTGAACGCGCGAAGACAATCCTGATGGCTGGCCTCCCGGAAACGGGCAAAACAACATTTCTCGCTGCTTTCTGGCACGTCGTGGAAAGTGGTGGAACGGGAGGAAGTCTACGTCTAGAGCGATTGCCTCCAGTGCGCTCGTATCTTGAAAGCATTCGCAGTTCCTGGCTATCGCTCGAGCGGCAGGGCCGCACGCTCACGCCAACATTTGAGGACAACAGAATGCTGCTCTGCCGTCCAGACGACAATCAGCAGTTCGAACTGGTCTTTCCTGACCTAAAGGGAGAGATTTACGAACAGATGCTTCTGAAGCGTATGTGGTCCCGCGAGTTTCAGGGATTAATAGATCGTGTTTCGAGTATTGCACTTTTCATAAATCCTGATAAGGTTCGACCGAGTCCGTCGATTCAAGAAGTGAACGATCTAGCGCAGGAGATTGAAGATGGTGCTACGGCCAACACCAAATCGGAGGCGCAGCCTTGGGACTATGCGTTAGCCTCCACGGACATACACGTTGTAGATCTCTTGCAGCTCCTAGTCGGGGGGCAAACATGGAGACGAGTGGACCGCTTGGCGGTGATCATCTCGGCTTGGGACATCGTCCGGGAACAAGGCGTCTCACCGACAGAGTTGCTTCGTCATCGACTGCCATTGCTATCTCAGTTTTTGACGTCCATGCAGTGGAGCGTAAGGACAAACGTGTTCGGCGTTAGCGCGCAAGGCGGGGACTTCCAGAAAGATAGGGAACATCTAGCGGCGATTCACAGGCCGGAAGAACGGGTTGAAGTTGTTGACTCGAGCGGTTTGTCGCTCGGGGCCAACATTACGACTCCGATTTTGTGGATGCTCGACTAGCGAGGCCCGGGGACCATGCCGGAGCTTTCCAGCCAAGAAATATTTGGCCACCAAACCATACACGGCTACCGAGACGGGCATCGGCTCCTGGAAACTTCTGTAAAGCTGCCTTCTAAAACTGATCAATTGATGCTCACGCTGAGCGACCTGTCAGGGCCTGCTGTCCCCAAGGGATTTGAAGATTACGTGACAGGATATCCACTCGCTGATTTCGGGTATTTTGTCCTAGCTATGAGTTGGTACGCCGAAGAAATGGCGCGGCCAGGATGTGTTTGGACACACAGCATTCTAATTGACTTTTCCGACGTCGCCAGTCTTCGGGACCCAGTCCTGCTACTGGAACTTTTCAATCGACCTCGTGGTCAAGCCGCATCGTTGGAAACCTACAGGGAACGAATCCCTATTCCCATTGGTGACACCGCAAAGGGAACGTCGAGTTTGGTCGCGCAACGGCTCGCTGGCTCCTTGCTGGAAGGCATTTACCATAACCCAAACGTACCGATAATCATTCCGAGTCGAACGTCGCGTGAATTCGGACACGTGCTGCTCGCACTATGGGGTCAACAGTGGCCACGACTCCGGCGCGCCTTCACCTTTTGCACGGGTTCATTGGCGGCGCGCAATCTGTTGGGCAAAGCATTCGATCTACAAATATGCCCGGAAAGGCGCACCTTGGACCTCCAGAATGAAATGCGGAACGCGGTCGTCGTGCACCGTGAGAACGGACTGGAACATAAGGCATGGGTCAAGACCGCGACGTTTGATTTGCGCTCAACGGATCGGAGCTTGCGTTCCTTTCTATTCGACTTCGGAGCGGACGTTTCTGGAGACCGTGGCGACTTCGTTCCTCTCGTAGAGATCTACAATTCTATTGCGGACTACAACATCAACCAGATCGACTACAACGATCTAGTCAAATTCGTAGCGAGACGGTATCCGGCAGCAGAGGAAGCTCGAAAGTTGAAGACCGAGCTGATCGGTCCGAAGAACGTCGCTAGGAGATGGCTCAAGAGATCAGTTACTGCTGGCGACGTGGTAAATGCGATATATAGCTCGTCACCGGCAGCAATGCTTCCTCGGGTCGCCGACGCGGGGCAACTTGCAGCAGACGTTTGGCACGGCGAGCGTGCCGAGGCCGCTAGAATCGGGCGCCGAATCCTGCAAGGAGAATACGAACCGGGAGTGCATTTTCTGGAAACATTCATCGAGGCAGCCTCAATTGAAGATATCGACTTGTTGGGGGAATCCGATCTAGAACTCGCCTGGGAATTCGCGAGGCGGAATCCTCGACTTGCCGCAGCGCGCTCGCTTTGGCTCTCTCCGTTTGAGTGGCATGAGCGGCTAATTCGTGCAATTGCCGACTGCGAAGCGCTGACCCGCATTGAATACCACGCGATCATCGAAGCAATGCACCGTGCGGGGGCATGGCTGGGTCTGGAAGCAATAGCTAAGGCGGACGGCTCGCGCGCGGTGCCCGTTGTTCTGACGATCTTGAACACAGCGTCGCTTCGAGGAGAGAGAATGAATTGGAACGAGGCTCGAGCTGTATTAGATGAGCTCCGCGCGGAAATCGAGAGCTGGCTGGAAAATGCAGAAGATGACGCCAGTCGAACTAGTGTTGGTGTCGCCGGGTTGGCTGTGTGTGCGGCGGGACGGGCGCGGCTGAACGTCGGCACGCTTGCGAATGTATGGGAGGAGTTCGCGACCGGCGGTGATCGGACACTGCCTCGAGCACTTCAAGAGTGTGCGGCGTCAACCCTGTTAGCAAAAGCACTGAAGACTCCTACCCCGGATGGTGGCAGGGTGGCAGCAGCTGTGTTTTGGGTTGTATATTCCGCCGTCGAGAGCAACAGTCTTGCCTACGAACAGTGGCGGGTTTTTGATGGGCTTTTGCCGGATGTGCGGATCTGGGACATGTGGGATCGTTGCGCCCGCTTAAGAGCAGGATTGATTCAAGGCTTCCTTCGATTTGACTGGCCGCGAGAGCATTTTCTGCGAGCTACAGCTCAGCATGAGCTTCTCCGGAAGTTCTCTTCCGCGTATTACTCGAAACGAAGTTTTCGTCGATTCCTAAACCAGATAGAAGCACTCGCTTCCGACGACAAAGCACAGTAGTTAAATTAGCTGACGAGCCGCACGTGTGATCCTGAAAAATAATCCAGCATTCAAAGTAGTTCAAGTTCGGTGTGGCGGCGGGTCGGGTATTTGCAATAGCTTTGGTCATGGATTGCCGTAGAAGGCCTCATACCACGACTCGTTCAAACATCGACCTAGCTCCCTAGTCTAGCTAGTTTCTGTCGCAAAAATAGTTATTTCACTGAAAATCCGCGTATTTGGCGCGGATTTCGATACTCGAAACGTAAAGATAATACAAAAAGAATATGTTTATCTGTTCAGTATGTCTTCAGCGC
>SDBT01016419.1_pt1 | contig 11715 bp, 10 predicted proteins | sample 2277101 | NCBI WGS metagenome assembly SDBT01 (sample SAMN10404973, study PRJNA504765) | marine sediment metagenome | isolation source: marine sediment core GS10_PC15, 103 cmbsf | place: Arctic Ocean: Southern Knipovich Ridge | collected 2010
TGCTTGGAAAGTTTGACGAGTAGTCTTCATTTTTGGTCAAATGCCGACAAAAGTCGGCTTTCCTTAAAGTTCTTCCGGCTGCTCATAATTCGAACTAGATAAAATTTCAAAATCAAGTCGAGTAAATTATTACAAACAAAATATGCGATTCACATCAGTGTGGTTCGTCTTGGTCCTCTATCAAAAAGAAGACGTTTATTCAATTCTATCCTGTCAATCCAAGATTGACTGTAATCTGATACATCTAAAATATATTTATCTTTCAGCTGTTCGATGATCTGTAGGTATCGAAGAACCCAACCTTCTGATAATGTTAGCCCAATCGTTTGTCGATGGCACACAGGACAGTATTTTGTTAGAGGTACACGTCTAAATGTTGTATTACAAGTTCTACATCTTACAGGTTGTAGGAAAAAGCGAAAAATTGAAGTTGTAATTTTTTCTAGAAAATCATTCTCCAATATGCTGTCAACGAAAATACCTTCATCAATTCCTCTTAGACGACGTAGAACTCTTAACTCTGTTTCTATTTTTGCCATAATCTTGCTATCTGTAAATTTATTATTGAACTCATATCGGGAAATATCATCGATTCTGTGAATATTCTGAAAAGAAGTCGACAAATGTGATTGATTGATAATAAGTAATTCTTCTATACAAGGATTATCCTCTAAATTTTGATAGAACATGAGATTTAGTGGAATTGAACGATATTTAGCGTATACTGATGTATCCTCCCAGTCTTCTGAAAGATGTACAATATATGGAACATCAAGAGATCCTCCACGAGAAGACGGGATGAATTCCTTTGAAAAATTAAGAAAAGTATCTAATAGAAGTGTAATAGAATCAATGTCTCCATTACAATCACGAGTTTTTAATCGGTGCCAAAGTGGATGAGCGTATAAAACCTTATTTTCAGTATAACCGATTATCCGTCCTACAATGCCTACATTAGAAAATGGAGCAATGCCTAGAATCAATGTTCCTAAAAGATTATTCAAAGAATCTATTCGAAAGTAAGGAGACATATCATATAAGTGAACCAATTCATCATCTAGAAATTTTGATAACTTAATCAAAGAAATCCCGATTTCATTATTCAAAATAACATCATATGGATAAATTTCAATTAATTGATCTTCGTTTGTAATATCCTGTCCTAAAACATCATAGGAGTATCCTAATCTATTAAGAGCTTTAATTGATACATTGATCTCCTTCGGAGTGAAATGAGTTAAAATAGCATTTGTTTGATCAAATCGCGATGTTCCGTCCTTATACACAAACATTTCGTTTGTAGCACGCAAAATTCCCTTTAAGATATGTTCTGGAATGCGATTTTTACTTGTAAGGTAAGAAACTCCTTTTATTTTCTTAATATCAGGTGGTTTTACTTTACTTAGCGCTGAATCTAACAACCCTTTGATATTGATCCTTTTTTCTCTAGCAGTAAAACCATATTGGTTACATTCTGGGCACTTTTGTGAATTAAATTTATGGCCATTTTTACATACGAAGCGTTGAATTGTCTTTTGTTTACATGATGGACAGAATACAGTGAAGGTCTCGATATTACAGGAGTTACAAAACCTTTCTGCCAACTGGATCTCAATAAATTTCTTCTCTTTTGCTTTTAATAGATCCCGTTGAGTTCCTCCATATGAACCAATTGGGAATAGAGTATGAGCAGGGGGATTGATATGTCTAACTCCCACTTTTTCTGCTCGAAGTATTTTTACCCCTATTCTTCTCGAACATAAAGATTTAACAGGAATATTAACGAGTAATTCTATAATTTCCTCAATTTTCAGGGTATTTTGATCCTTAGATAGAATTTCCATCGCTTTTATTTCTTTTCCTTTAAATGCTTTGATGTATAAATTAAATAATTCTGCATCAATGAACTCGTTTTCGATACTGAATGGAACTCCTAATTGTTTTAATATTGTCTTTAAATCCTCTTTATTTTGTAATAAACCATTTTCTGCTTTATTAACTATCTCAAGTAATCTTAAAAAATCGCTAATAGCAATTTCATTCCAGTTGAAGGAATAACGAGGATGTATTGGTACTTTTGTTAGTTTTGAAATTTGAACCGCTAAATCTGGAGATGGAAAGTATTGTGTTGGATTAGTAACAACTTTTTTAATTTCATCCTCATGAAATTGGTTTTTAAATAACTTTGATAGCAATACTGAAACATTTTCTCCTCCTCCAAACTCAGTAACAATTTTATATTGATACTCTTGATTCCACCATTCTTCTGTCCAAGCAAATGATTCAATGGAATCCGATATTGACATATCATCGGGTGATACTAAAATATCCCCCATCTCCCATATCTGAGTGATTTGATCTTCATACTGCATTAATTCGGAATAATCTTCTATTCTTACGCAGGATCCATCTGCCAATTCTATTAAAGGACCTTGAATTGTAGATACAGGAAAAATAGTCAATGGATTATCTATTACATCAATCCTAATATTTGTACCAGGAGAAAGCATTTCTGACAGGTACATGGTTGCAGGATGAATACCTACAGCGCCTTGCCCTGTATTGCGAGAACGACCTAATCGCAATCTAAATCCACCTGGATTTTTTGATACTGAAAGCAACGGTTGAGTTCCGTGAACAGTTTTTAGATTAAAATCGTTCTTATCTTTTTTGAATATTTTATTTGAAGGATTAAGCCAAGTCCATTCTGGTATACCCGCAGAAATTTTACGATTTGCGATTTGATTGATATTTGCCATTATTCGCTCAAGAGCTACGCACATCCCCATTCGAAATTGATTGGTGATATTCGGTAAATTTCGATATTTCTTTACTTCAATACGTTCATATGCCTCTCCTGAGATTTCAACACCGATATTTTCAATTAAAAATCTGAGTGTTCCCTTCCAAAGATTTTGAGATCTTTTATTGATAGCTAAATAGATTTCTACCTCCTCAATATATCTGCCGATTAATGCTTTGGATGAACTAAAACGATTAAGGTGAAGTGTATGTCTAATATAATCAGCAATAAGCACAACTAGCCCAATTGTTTCTCCAGTTACATATCGGATGGTGTTGGAAAAATAAATTGTTAAATGATTGGATTTTGAATTGATTTGAATTTTAGGGATACATTCTTGGGGAACAGAGATTAATCCTTGACTTATAATAACAAGTGAACTTTGAAGGGCAAGGAGTACTAATTCCTCTCTGGGTTTTTTTACGAAACGTCCATTAACTATCTGCTTTGCGATGTTTGCAGCTAAAAGAATACGATTTTCATGTTGAGAAAGATTGTTTGGTAAATAATTTTCTAAGCCTGGGATGTTTAATATAGCTAATATTTTTTCATTCGAATTAAATGCCAGTTTGCTTTCAATAGTTTCAAAAGGATCAAATTTTAAGCTTCGAGCTTGATTGGCTAGCTGAATTTGAGTTTGTAAACTCGTTTTTATTGATCTTATATATTCTCGAAACTCAGTTTCATTCATTTTTCTCACGAAAGAATAGAAATACCGTTTTTAAGAGTTACATTTAGAAATCCAATATTATTTAAATCAGGTAAGTCCTCAAAAAGGTACAGGCCACTGTGATTGGGAACTAAAGAAGGAATTAGTTGAGTACTACCATTTAGAATATAGATTGTGGCTGCTTCAACGAATTCGAATTGGTTTCCTTTCGATTGTTGTACGATAATTCTATTCTCTTGAATTTCAACACGACCAATAAAACTAATAGAAAAGGATTCTTTAATGGTAAGAGATGAATCAATTGTGCTCATTATAAGATTAAATTCAGCATAAATTTCACTGGTGTATACCGACGTATCAGAAACGTTACTATAAGGATATACATTGGCTAGAAGAACAAAGCTATTAGTATTGAAGGTAAAGTCTGAAATAATACCTCGCTCGGTGTTAATTTTTTCAATATCTTGAATAAAATTATTAATTCTACTAATTATTTCAGTGTTTGTTCGAACAGAGGAATTTTTTGTATAATCAGCTAAAAGAAGTTCCAGAAAATTCTGTATTTCATGTTTTGAATTGAAATAAGGTTCTTTTATGCCCTCACGGTCTACCACAAGCTGTTGAGATTGGATGTTCATTAAGGCAGCTGCCATTGCCACAATGTAAACTGCAATCAACATTGTAGCTAGAATAAACATCTGTGCTCGCCGTTTCCTTTTCATTATATTAATCTGAAATACCATCTAGAATTTCTCCCATAAATATAGACGAACCAAGTATTGTGTATAATACAGGCCAAAAGATGTTGAAGAAAAGGAACCCAAGTAATAGTTGGTTACAGTCCCTTCACCACCATTTTGTAGTGCTAGAATCTCAGCTGGAGATCCTATAAGGGTGAAATAGATTGGATCTGTTGTGCCATTAACAATATTGTGAGCAATTAATGCGAAACCAATGGATTCTGAATTGATTGAAGAAATGAACATACTAAGGGAATCTAGGTACGTTTCATACTCTAAAATATAATCTTCATTTTCATAGAGATACACAACTGGTCTTAGCAAGCCAGTTTCATCTGCAGTAGATAAAATATCTGAACCTATCTTATCTAGGTTTTCAAGATTGGAATAAGTAGGAATTGCCATATTTGCGGCATTAATCAGAAAAATCGCAAGAACTAGCATTAATGAGACTGCAACTAATGTTTCTGCAATCTGAAGTTGCCCTCTTTGATAATTCTTGTTGCGATTTTTCTGCATAATATTATTCTCTCCAGAAGGTCAATTGACATTTCATCAAAGTACCCCGAACAACAATAGGAAATATCTTTGATAGCATAGCCTCAACATTCCTACTAGGATTAAATTCTCCAAAGATGTGGTAAAACATTCCTCCGTCAGAATTTCGATCAAGAATAGCTGGGTATGATCCTATCCCAACTTTAAATGAATTATCCACTCTAACAATGCTTATAAAGAAGATTAATCCCTTATCTGGTATTAACATCGTCTCATTACTATCAATACTTGTACCTAGATCAATAAATTCTGTGGAAAATTCGGATGTCGTATTTTCATATATAATTGAAAGAAAGTGATTATCAGGAGTTTCTATCACCTCTAATATATCTGATATAAGGATACTGGATGAATTAATACCTCCTCCCCAGATTGTAGTATTCGATTCTGAACCAATTAATACTCGTTCTGTAGTCTCTCTATCTTCTAAGTACGCCCAATTCATTCCCCATAATGCGGCTTTCTTAACAATTACTATGGTAAAATGTTCATTATCAGGATCATTAAAATTAGGAATAGGATAATCAACAGAAGCTCCACCAGTAGAATTAGTTAACAGAATACCTTCAAAAATCGAATTCCCAGTAATTAGGTCAATCGTGTAAAAATATGCTTTGGCGTCAGAAATTGGTATATTCTGGTGATTAGAAACTATAACTTCTGCTCTAGCTTCTGGTGGATCCGATAGTGGTTCAATTGTATTAGAAACAACATTTACCTCTAGAAAAGGAGAAAAACCTATTTGGAAATCAAAATTCGAATCTATATTAATTATCTCCTTAAGAGAGTTATAATCAAACATCTCATATCCTGTTACATCAGAAATTGGTAAAAAGGTTCGTGTAATAAGACGTGCAATTTTTGCTGCAGATATTGTCAAAGGAGTTGAAGACATTGGATCAGCTAAACCAAAAGTAGATGGGAGTTGTTTCTCATATCCCCAGAATGAATCTCCTTCTTGCTCAAGTAATTGCCTTCCGAAAATATCTAACTCTTCATAACTAATATCATCAATACCAGCACTAATAACATCAGATTGAATATTAAATATAATGATAATAACCTGTGTTAACATAAGCAAGAAAAGAAGGAGACTTACAATAAAATCTACCGCTCTAACCTGGCCTCTTCTTCTTTTTTTTAGTTTTCTTTGCCATTTTTCTGTTAAAAATTTAGGCCAAAACATTTTCTTTCACTTTCATTTGTGGTAAATCAGATTTTAGCTTGTTACTATGAAGAGGTATCTTCGCTAGACGCGCTTACATTTGACACTTCTAATTGAATAATAATCTCTTCCATACGATCTTTCAGCTCTAACATTGTTGTTTCAAGTTCTGTTAATTGTAATCCCTTTTCTAACAATGTTGTCGCTTGAGTTATTAATTCATCAGCTTTCTGGGTTTTTTCTGTTGACAATTTTGAAGTGAAGTCACTTAGAGTATTTACACTATTCATAATATTGGAAATACTGGCTTCTAGCTGAGAAATCCTATTTTCTAAAGGCGCAAGATCAACTTTAACGGGTCCAGCACTTGCTACGGAGGGCATATTGGTAGAAATTGAGGTTGGAGAAGAACCTCCTGTTCCCATACCCTGAACCATTAAGAATTCCATATTAGTTAATTTATCCTCAAGTACTGAAACTTTACCAATTAGCTCTTCCAACATTTTTTCTTCTTTACCCATTAATATTAACCTCAGTTTTTTTTACATGAAGACAACTGCAAATTTAAAGAATACATAGCAAATCATTAATAAAATGCAGGAATCCCTTAAACCAAGTTTTGCTTCACCTTGACCCATTTTACCTGCAATTAAACCCGCAAAAATTGCTTCTATTACCATCAAATGAAAAAACAATAGCTGTAATCCAGCTACATTAAATGGAAGTTGTGCACTCATCTGTTGATCGTTTGCAACAGCCTCTACATTCTGAATTGCAAGTGTTTGGAAGAAAGTTATCAATAAAATAATCATAACGATAGCAAAAACAATGAAGGAGGCGTAAATAATCCATCTGTAAGGTTTCATTGAACCAAGTCTTTCTCTTTTTAATCCTAAGACTTCCGAAACGTGTTTGTGGGCCGATTCAAAAACATCCTCTATCGCTCCTCCTGAGCGTTCTGCTTCGAGAATGAGTAGTGAAGTCCTTTTCATTAATGAAGTATCTGCTGTTACGGTCAAACTTCGTAAAGCTTTGCTGAATGGAATTCCCCAACTTATTTTTGCAGCCATTTTTTTTAATTCGGGTGTTAAAGCTCCATATTGGTGTTTTGATGCTTCTAATATAGCTCTAGGCAAGGGAAGACCAGTTTTTTGGGCGTCAGAGATTTCACGCAATAAAGGAGGAATATTATCATCAATATCATCCCGCCATTTTTGATTTGAATTATAGGCCCTGGCTGGAATAAAAATTAATGCGAGAATTGTGAGTATTGTTATATCAATAAGATCGAAAAATTCAAAAAAAGTCACTACTTCTCGTATAGAGAAGAGATATGAAATATCGTCAGGAGTTGTTGCATCAACTAGAATGTGTTGCAAAGCTGGAAGATAAAAATTCAAAGCAAAGAAAATCATAATTATAAATAAAACAGATGATAAGATCCAATAACGTTGTTCACGTTTTTTTGTTAATTTTGCCATTGCATTAGAATCTCCATACAATTATTCTTCTCTTGATATTGTACTGATCATAAGAATCATCATTAATAATAAAATCGGCATGATTACATATGTTAAAAAAACCATCATGGTCGATCCGCCAGTAGCATCAGGAGAGATTACAGCTAAAATTGCAAGAATTACAACGAAAAATAATGGAGCTACAACCCCTAAAATCATAAATATTTCAGCTAAAACGCCTAATTGTTCAATAAATTCTTTAGTCTCCTCTTCCTTCACTTTCATAAGTGCTTTTCCTTCTGCGGCGAGGAAATAAGTTAAATCTCCTCCACTAGTAATTGTTGCAGACATCCCGTCTAGAAATTTTGCGAAGCGCTCAGAGGGAGATCTTTCGCTAGCTGTCCGCAATGCTTTTAGGATATCATAACCAAAAATTTCTATATCTCTCGTAATTCTTTTACTCTCTCTCGATATTTCTCTTGCTACAGACTCTTCCCCTGCAAGTGAATGAAATAATCGAGTAGGCGGAACTCCTGAACTTGACATTGCTGATAAGTAGGAGGCTGTTGAAGGTAAACCTGTTTCAATGAGGATTTTTCTATCAGCAGCTTTCATTTTAGGCCAGTATAGAAACGGTACAAATGATATTATTCCGCAAAATAACGCAGTGATCAATCCTATGAGAATAGAAATAGCAATTGAAACTTCCATTGTAATAGAAGGATTCGTATTTGGTAGAACCAAAAGGAGAACTCCACTTGTTATGAAAAGAGAGAGTATTACCACAAGGATGGAGGTGAAAAGAGCACTTCCTAGATAAGCTCGGACGGAGATATCCATTCCCGCAGTCTTTAAGCTTCTGTTTAGATTGTCAAACCGTCCTTTTTCTATCCATGGTTCTAAGAATCTACCAAATCTAAGGTAACCAACTCTTCGAATGACCTTACTCACACAAAACACTCCATATATGTATTTTCAAATAGCTTTCATTTCTCTTTTTGCTCGATCAACAGTTTCAAATGAACTTTGATAATAGCTATTAATTACCTCAGATACCTGGGTATAGTGAGCTAGTTTCTTTTTCACCATCCAACGCATGATTGTTTTACGCCTTTCAAGTTCGTCTAAAACCTGGGTTTCTGTTAATCCCTGTGATTCCTGGATACCTTCAAGAGTATAGGATCGGCCATAATTAATATAAGCATCCTCTCGTGAATTCCAACCAAAAACTTTGTTTGTTATGATCTCCGTCGTTACAGGATCAATTCCTACAATTTCAGTGCATTCTATTATCCTACGCACTTGTCTATCACCCCGACGTACTTTTCGAAGAACCAGGAGAATATTTAATGTCTGAATTAATGTACGAGGGATATTCATCGGTTCATTCTCTAAACGTCTAATAGTTCCTGTAACACTATCTCCGTGGATTGTACCCATACCAGTATGTCCTGTGGCCATAGCTTGAAACAGATTATATGCCTCTGATCCCCGTACTTCTCCAACGAAGAGATAATCAGGTCTTTGACGAAGTGCTGCGCGTAACAATTCGTACATTGAAACTTCTCCTCGTCTTGAGCCATCTGCTTCTCTTCCACCGTATCCTTCCCTAGCAACGGCTGGGATCCAATTTTCATGAGGTAGATTTAGCTCTGCAGTATCCTCAATTGAAACTATTTTCATTCCAGGTCTAATGAACATTGCTAGACTATTTAATAATGAAGTCTTTCCAGCAGCAGTTCCTCCTGCTATAACAATCGAATTTCTATTTTCTAACGCATACCATAGGAACGCAGCTAAATCTTCATCAAGAGTATTGAAAATAACCATATCTGTAATGGTTAAAGGATCAGAACGAAATTTACGTATAGTGAATGTACTTCCTCGCTGAGTTACTTCTCTTCCATATGTAAGTTGTAAACGACTGCCATCTGGTAAAGCAGCGTCAAGTAATGGCCTAGCAACACTAATATGTCTACCTGCTCGTTGAGCCAATTTAATGATAAAAGCATCTAGTTCTTCTTCTTCATCAAATTTAATGTTTGTTTGAATACTTTCAAATTTTCTATGCCAAATATAAATTGGAATTCCTACACCATCACAAGATATGTCTTCAACATTGTGATCTTTCAACATTGCGTCAATTGACCCATATCCCACAAAATCCCTCGTAATATGATAATTAATTTTATCAAAGGTTTTTTCATCTAATTTGAGTCCATAAGTTTTGGCTATTCCTATTACTTTTCCTCTTAGGTAATCACGTGCGATTTCAGGAGTTTGTAATACGCTGAAGTCGACATCCAATTCCTCTTCTAGAATATTCTTTATCATATCTAAAGTATCTTTTTCTTTAGTACTTAATGGAACCTCAACTACTGTATATTTGGTTTGTTTGGTTTCAGGATCAGTAGCTACTAAAGCATAGCTGAATGGGGGGATTAAGGGATATGTTTCTCGTATTAGGCTACTTGAATCGGACATCTATTCATTGCTCCTTATATTTTAATTTGTTAGTTATGTAGATTATAAGATATGTCTTTAATTATATTACCAGCCTTTTTTCTCTCAAAATTTTCTACGAATGTAGAGTTTTTGAATAACTGATTTTCTCTATATTAGTTTATGAAGTTATTTGAATTTTTTTTTATGTAATTGAAATTGAAACTTCAGTACCTGTTTTTTCAATTCTTAATGTAAGTATAGTGGATGTACTTTGGAAAATTCCTTCAATATCAATCGAATATATAGATCCAATCGAAAAAGTCCGAGTTTGGTCAATTTGTTCGTTGAGAGTGATACCATGTAAGATTATAGAGTTTTCAGACAAATTCGAGATTTCTATAGTATATCCGAAACTTTGAGCTAAATTTATTGGCATTTCTATTTTTTGTTCAATGGTTTGATTAGAGTTCGTTGGAAATAGTAAATTTTGGGCAATTTGCTTTTCAACTTCTTCCAAAATGTTATTCATTTCGTAATCAGCAATATTTAATCGAAATTGTTCACTAATTGATTCGAACATTGTATTTGTTACAATAACCATTGCCAATCCAAGTGTGAAAATGATCATAACGGTGATATATTGGTATGCCATGCTATTTCTCTCTGTTAATATCTGTTTAAGATGCTGAAAGACCAATCTCGAAAATTGAGGTCTGGACAATTACATTAAAGAAATTTACTTGTGCCAGTCCTTGAATTGTCTTAGTACTCCAAAGTGCAGCACTTTTTGCTGTTGTTGACCAAACCAAATCTAAAGTTGATACCGTATCCTCAATATCTAATATGAGAGGAGTAGAAATATTCTGAACGGAATGAACCTTAATTTGTTCATAAGAACTATAGATGTCCTCGAAATTTGTAGTAAGTTTGATTAAGAATATCTGAAATTTAATTTCGGGTTCAGGGTTTGTAGAAATAGTTAAATACACTGAAATACGATAATTCAAAGTCATATGGTGTTTTCGATCAGTTCTTACGTGACTTAAAGTTAGATTAGTAATGTCATTATTTTCCCCTGAAGCAAAGGGTCCAGTTAAGAAAACTGGATCACGAATCTTGTATGGATCTGTACCTGTTAGATATTTTGAAGTTCCTCGCGGTAGAATAGATGCAGGGCTATTATAAATCCAATCAAGGAATCCAACACTCTCGGATTCTAGAATACTAAAAACTTCATTTTCTGATTGATCGAGTAATTTCAAGGAAATGTGGTTGATGTCATTTTCAAATATGATTTTTCCTGCTGGTTTTGTAAAGAGAACAGTTCTAAATCCTCCTGGAGATCCGCTTTCACTGAATAAAGATCGAATGGTCGTATCCAAATTTAAAAAGCTATTCCGAACCGAAGAAATATTTTCCTCACTTTGAGCTTTCTCAATGTAAGGAACAACTTGAATAAAAGTCAGCATTACACCCGCTAAGATTAAACCAAAGATTATAACGGTGGCTAGTACGGGAGATACACCAAGACGTTTTTTTACAAAGATTTTATTTATAATCCATTTTGTATTAGGAGAAGATAGTTTGGCCAAGTTCGATCCCTTTCTGTTGTTTTCTTAAACCAGCAGCAACTCAAAGCGTGTTATTTTCAAGATGATTATATAATAAATAATATCAATGACATGATAATAAAAGCATTTTTGTATTCATCAGAAACTTCTATTTATTCTATTTATAATAATAAATTATCAGTTCTCACGCATCACCTCCTCGAAAAGATAACAATGGAAAGATTTCGTCACGGACACACCGCAAAAACCTTCGAGCAGTGAATTGTAAGGTGTCTGATTGTTTAATAGATATGGAAAAGGAAT
>SDBT01016421.1_pt1 | contig 11715 bp, 18 predicted proteins | sample 2277101 | NCBI WGS metagenome assembly SDBT01 (sample SAMN10404973, study PRJNA504765) | marine sediment metagenome | isolation source: marine sediment core GS10_PC15, 103 cmbsf | place: Arctic Ocean: Southern Knipovich Ridge | collected 2010
GGTTTGGACTTCCCCACACAAATTTCCCAAAATATTATAAAGAGGGTAAGCATAAAGAGATTATGGAATACGACATCAACAGACCCTGGCTAACTCTCGACCCATGGCAGAAAGAATATGTCTTCGACAAAGAAGACAGAGATAACTTCCTCCTTGCAGGAAGGCAGAGCGGAAAGACAACAGCCATGAGTATCCGCGCAGTTGAACTCTGCATGCACCACTACAAAAAGGGAGAGTTTGTCCTTGTCAACTCCATCACAGAAAAGCAGGCATATCATCTTCTTATGAAAGCACTCAATTACGCCAAAGAGAAATACCACTCAAAAATTATTTGGAAAGGTGACAACAAGCCAACAAAGCACAGACTCATGTTCAAGAACGGCACAGGAATTTTATGTTATGCTGCAGGAGAGCAGGGAGAAGGCCAGAGAGGATTCACGATTAAGAAACTCATGTGCGATGAAGGCAGTAGAATGTCGGAAGAATATTTTATAGCGAGTATGCCAATGCTCTCAGTTATTAAAGGAAGTATGGACTTGGGAAGCACGCCAGCAGGAAAGCATCACAAAGACGGCACAGAGAAATTTTTCTACAAATGCTCAAAAGACGATACCTTCAAGAACTACTACATCTCAGGGGAAGATTGCCCGAGACACACCAAAGAGTTCCTAGATAAAGCAAAAGAGAGAATGACAAAGTTAGCCTACGCGCAGGAGTATCTTGCTATCTTCACAGATAAACTACAGCAATTCTTCGACACAGATTTAATCAAAAAACTTCAAGTCCTGGAAAGGCCAGAGACAATCAACCCAAACAACACCTATTATTTAGGAGTGGATGTAGCGAGGATGGGACAAGATTTAAGCACATTTGAAATAATTGACAGAACCAATAGAGACAATCTAATTCATGTGGAAAGCATCACAACTCAGAGAACTCTAACTCCTGAAACAACACAGAAAATATTTGAACTTAACGAAAAATATCACTTCAAACAAATCTTCATAGATGCTTATGGTGTCGGGACAGGAGTGTTCGACACCCTAATAACTGACGATAGAACTAAAAGAAAAACCATCGCGATAGGGCACGCCTCCAGACCTCTCGACAAAGACGAAAAGCAAAAAACCAAAGCTATGAAAGAAGACATCTACACAAATTTTAAAGTTCTATTAGAGCAAGGAAAAATAAAACTTCTCAAAGATAACGGAATTTTAGAATCGCTTCAATCAATTCAATACGATTACACCGAAGCAGGAAAACTAATAACTTTCGGAAGTGATGCGCATATCACAGACGGATTAGTCAGGGCCGCATGGTGTTCAAAAGACAAAAGTTTAAAACCCTTCATTCGTTGGCTATAGAATGGTAATGACTAGTATCATGACAACTGACGCGGAAGTTCTAGCAAAGTTGGGAACACAGATAGACACAAATTTTACTGATGCCATGAAAACTGCTGCTGGACTACAAGCAGAGAGCATATTAAACTGTCTTTGCATTTATGATTTCTCGGCGGCGGCGACTGCTGGACTAGATTCGGCAACAAAAGGGATTCTCTCAGATTTTGTTTCCAGCTTCGTGGCAAGACAGGGGATAAGATGGAATATGGGAGCCTACACGACGAGATTCGAGGCTGAGGACATGATATTAGATTTAGATGATTCGATGAAACTAGACATCCAACTTCTTAGAAATAAAAGTGTTCAGAAATTCATAACTGACAAAACAACGGGGACAGTATAATGGCACACGATTTTAAACGATTCCCCGAATTGACAAACTCACAAATGCAAATCTATTATTTAGATTCTCCACACAAACAACTCACAGAAGATTTCACAGCCAAAGTTGTAAAGGTCACAGACGGAGACACAATCAGAGTAACTATGGACGAGAGAAACTTCTCTTTTCCCATTCGATTCATCAACACAGCTGCGCCAGAACTAGACGAGCAGGGAGGCATAGCAGCGAAGAACTGGCTAGAAACTCAAATCCTAGGAGAGATGGTGGAAGTAGTAATGGACGAAAGTAGAAGAGTTGAAAAGTGGGGACGATTGCTAGGAGAGATAGTTTTTCTTGGAACGAGCATAAACGACCTAAGCATAGATATGGGGCACGCGGTGCAGTGGGAGGCAAGAGAGGTGCCACTATGGTAAAATTCGGGAATCGTAGTGATTCTGGGCGCCCAATTAATTCAGACATTCTTTTCACTTCAAATTTAGGGGAATGGTTAACTGGAAATAAATGGTTAACTTTTTATTTAGGTGTAGCAAGAGATAGTAGTGGAAATAAAAACGAAATACTTTTTCCTGAATCTTTTACCTCAGAGGATAGTTCAACAATATCAAACATAGATTTTGAAAGTTTCACCAAAATAATAGATTTAGATTTTGATTTTACAATGAGTTCAGATAGATTAATTGGGGGAGATTTTATTGGAAGAGCTAAGGTAGATGGAAATGGAGCAGGCACAGAAATTTATATAATCTACAAGGTGATTCATTACGACGGAACAACAGAAACTCTTTTGGGACAAGCAAGAATGGGTGACATAAGTGTCTCATCAAATGTGACAGATACAATAGCATCTACAATAACAAAAAAACATTTTAGAACAGGAGATATTTTAAGAATAACTTTAGAAGGCTGGGGAAAAACATTTGCACCCACTGGAGCAGGGAAAGAAATAACTGTTTTTCACGACGGGGTAACTTCATTAATAAAAATTCCTTTCATAAACTTGGACGAATATTAAAATGGCAAACCTAAACATCTCAAGCGCGGCAGTCGTGGAGAACACGCAGGAAGACTTTGCAGTAATGAGTCAAGCACCAGATAACCCAGGAGAGGCTAAAGAAAATAGATGGTGGAATGATAAATTTATAAAATACTTCGGGAACTACAAAACAATCCCAGAGTTCGCAGCTGTCACCGACGCTAAAGCAACGTGGACTGTGGGTAAAGGATTCACAGCAGACAAATTAACTACTTTCATCTTACAATCTTTTAGGGGAAATGGATTTGACACTTTCAACACAATCTTAGAGAACTGCATTAGAACTTATCACATCGGAGGAGATTCTTATTGTGAAATTATCAGACACAAGAACGGAACTCCAATTAATCTTAAACCACTAGACCCAAATGTTATGGTGCACGTCTCAAACTCGGCAGGACGATTAATTGCTTTCGAGCAAATGTCCACGATTAAAGGAAAAAAGAAAAAAAGATTTACAAGAGACAAAATATTCTATCTTCCAAGAAACAGGGTCGCTAATGAAGTGCATGGGAACACAATGAGTGAAAGACTTATGGAAATTATTTTAATGCGTAATGAAGCTATGGCAGACTGGAAAAGAGTGATGCACAGAAACGTGGACCCGATGTGGATTGTTCACTTAGACACAGACGACCCAGCAAAGATAGCTGAGATAGAAACGAAGTGGGCGGCAACAAGAAAGAATGCGGATGTGCTAATGGTTCCTAAAGACATAGTTGTCCCCGAACTTGTCTCAACAGCGTCGAACGCAACACTAAACCCTCTTCCGTGGATTGCTTCTCTCAATGACTACTTCTACCAATCTGCTGGGGTTCCTCAAATTGTCCTAGGCGGAGTTGGAGCAATTACAGAAGCGGCGGTTAAGATTGCTTACTTAGCTTTCCAGCAAACAATCGAAGAAGAACAACTTTTCATAGAAGAACAAGTCGGATTACAACTAGGATTCAAAATAAACTTAGAGTTCCCAGCGTCGCTGGAGAACGAACTACTCTCAGATAAAAAGAAAGATAGAACTCAAGGAGCAACACAAAAAAATGACACAACAGCGGGGATTGGAAAATAATGAAAAAAGAAAAAACAGACTGGAGAATTGTTTGTATGGGGTTCGCTTGCCTAACGGTGATAGAGTGTTATGCACTGTCTTTGGGGTTCAATGGAACCCTTCTGAAAGGTGCATTAATGACTATTGCCCTCGGTATAGGGATTACTATAAACAATCCATTCAAAACAAAATAAAATAAAAAATGGGAATATTCGACACAATAAAAAGTCTAGCAAGTAAAACTGTATCAGTGGTAAGTAAAGTAATAAATGCTGTGCAATCAGTTTCAGGAACCCCAGCAAAAACAGTATCACAAGCAATCTCCACAGTTTCGAGTGGTTCACGTTCTTCATCATCAAGTAGCATTGGGGGCGGAAGTTCAAGCAGTGGAGGCGGTGGCGGAACAACAATAATAGGAACAATAAAAAGAGAAATAGAAAAGACATCATTAACTCCGGGAATTGAGGTTCAAGTTCCATTAGCAATTAAGGCAGTTGTAGGAACAGCAGCAGTTACAGGGGGAATTGGATTAGTGGGAACTGCGACATTAATAAAAGCAGCAACAGCAGTAGGATTTTCAATCGCATCGGGTTCAGGAATCATGACTTGGTTAGCTTCAGATAATATTGGTTCTGGGGTAGCTATCTTCACAAGAGACCTAAGACAATCTGTAGTGTTCGGAGCATTAAACCCAACAGATGCATTACTTGAAATGGATAAACAACAAACACTTCTAAATGAAGCAAAAGCATTTTTAGAAGCGAACGTCGCTATAAACCCTTTACTATGGCCTTTTAAAGGAATAATTCTAGCAAACATAGAGGGGGTGCAAAATCAAGTGGATTATAATAGAAGAGTAATCTCAGAAATTGAACCTTTAACAGAAGGAGATTCTACAAACCCAGCAGATAGTGGAAAGACGGATGAAGAATGGGCAGACATCTTTCAAGAAAATGAATTGAGAAAAATAAGGGAGAGAGAAAGGGAATTAGCTGAACAAGTTGTGGATGATGCGCGTTGGGCGAGAATCAAAGAAGAAAATGCAGCGGCTAAAGAAGCAGAAAGAATTAGTGATGAAGAAATTAGAGCAATGGAAGATGAATACTGGGCTGGAGTAGATGCAAAAAAGATAGCCAGAGACACAGCAAACAAATTAGCAGAAGGAGCATTTTGGGACGCTATCAGAGCAGGGGAAACAACTGCAAACGCAGTAATCGCGCAGGAAAAAGAAAGAGCCAGATACTTGGCAACTGGTGAAATTATCGAAGGAGTGCAACAACCTCAACCAACTACACAGCCAACTACACAGCCAACAGCGACGGAAACACCTCTTGAAGAACCTCAAGAAACTCAACAAGAAGAAACCCAAACTACTGAACCTGAAAAAGAAGAAATAAAACCCCATGAATTTTTAAGATTTGAAGGTAATCAAGTGATAACTCAAAGAGTAGGAAAAGATATAATAGATACAAGGTCAATACCAAATGCTAAACAACTACTAAGAAAAGGATTATTAAATAAACTACCTGATAAACCAACTATGAAAGGGGGAAATGAAAATGAATGAAGAAGAAAATAAACAAGAGCCAGCAGAGAATTCTGGAGAGGGGGATAAGCCCAAAACAGCTTCGAAGATTGAGCAAGCACGCGAGGAAAGAAAAGAATTTGAGCGAGCGACCGCAGAACGAAAAGCTGAGAACGATAGGTCGGAAGCACTTGCAGAAGAACGAGCACTCGGCGGAGAATCTGAGGGAGGAAGCCAATCAGTAGCTAAGAAAGAGGAAACCCCTAAAGAATACAACGACAGAATCGATAAAGAAATGTCTGAGGGAAAACATGCCGACTGAAACAGAAGAACTTGATGAGACTTTCGAGATAATTTCTGCAAAAGAAAAGTTTTGGAGAAATTTCTTAGCGGAGTCAGAAACTAATTACTTGCAAGCAACAGCTAATGTTCTGCAGAATAAGGTTATGATTGACTTGGCTGAAAAAGAAATCAAGAAAGAATCAGAGAAGAACGCCCCCAAGACAGAATTAGCTCAGTAAAATCAGGTCGGGGGTTTTAGTTATTCGGTGAGGCGACTAAGTGCAAACATTTAAATACATTGTTTTTTATTATATTTTATGGCAGACGAACATGTTCTAAAGATTGAAACGCATATTCCAGTTAATTATACTTGTGCTACAGGAACTACTATCGAAAAAGGCGCGGCTTTGAAAATGGCTGATGGTATGGTGGCTCTTCTTGCGGATGGTGACGGAGATGTTCCTGCTGGAGTTGTTCAATCAGAAAAATTAGCAGCAGAAACTTCTCAAAATAGTGTATCAATTTACGAAGGTGGTTGGTTTACTGCGGTGGCTGGAGTTGGTGGTGTGACTTTCGGAAAAGCAATAAGATTAGATGTGGCAACAAGTTCAGCAAATAGATTAGTAGACGCTGGTGCTAATGAAAATAATATTTGGGGAGTATGCGCAGAGACTGCGGTAAGTGGAGTTAGATTCTTATACAAATTAAATCCTACGATAATAAACGCATCATAATGGTAGAAACTAGTGGACAAGCACTAATAAGGGATGTTGATATTCAGAAGGGAGCAATCGCAGAGTTCGAAGAGGCTTTAATTATTAGGGGATTAATTTCAAGCAGACCAACTAAGGCAAGGGAGATTAAGTTCTGGCAGAAAACTACTGGTTATTTAACTTTGACTGCTCCAGCTAAGCTGAGCAACATTGCGCCAGGGGCTAGGCCTTTCGTAGCTGAGACTTCTTGGACGCCAGTTACAAAATATTCTATTAAGTACATGTTGGATTCTCCAATGATTAACATGGAAGATGAGAGTGATTCTGAGGTTGCAGTATTCAGAGACAACGCTAAGGATAATGCAGAAGCAATAGCAAACGATAATGATGGTGATGTTTGGGATGTTGTCTCAGAGAACCAAATTGCAAGCAATATTAACTCAGTAACTACTCAAGCAGCGTGGGACGCGGCTAGTGGACAAAACCCATTCCTAGACATCATGGCTTCTAAGACTATTATCCGACAACAGACAAAACGTTCTATCCGTAACGGTGTTATTTTGATGAACGCTAAAGCTGAGCAGGATTTATTGGTTTGGTTGGTTACAACTAAAGGTTCAAGTGTTCCAAACTTCGCGAGTGAGAAAGCGGGAACTGGTTCTATTGAAAGGTTCGCAGGATTGCAGGTTATTGTTTCAGAGAATATCACAACTGACTTCGCTATGGTTGGAGACTTAAAACAAGCTGCAACTTACAGAGAATTTAAACCATTCACATCAGTAATAATTACTGAACCATTAATCGGTAGGAAAATTAGAAGTTCTACAAATGGGGTTGCTATTCTAATTAAACCTAAGTTTCTCACTTTGATTGACGGGCTTACTTAAAATGACAGACGACAACGCTAGGATTAAGTATCAACATCTTAAAAATATTATTGCTGGAAAATATTCTACTGAGAGATTCCACGTCGATGATAAAATGGAAGAAAAGAATTTAGATATGGTGAGTAATGAGTTATTGGTTTCTGATGCTAAAAGACATCTTGCGCAATTAATCAAGGCGAGGCCTAATATTGATTTTGATGGTACTGGTTCTATAAATCAAAAGAAAGCTGACGCAGAAGCTAAGATAAGAAAGGAAGCGGAAGCAAAAGCCAAAAAAGAAGCTGAGGTTAAGGCTAAAGCAGAGGCTAAAAAGAAAGCTGAAGCTAAAGCAAAGAAGGACGCGGAGGCTAAATAATGGCTGAGGACGGAGAGGACATAAGAAGTGCTGCGATTACTGATGTTGCAGGGAATGGTGATGTTGATTCTACAATAAATGAAATAATTTTGGCTCTTGAGAAAGCTGGAATTATTGCGGATAATTAAGATGGCAGCTGGAGATATAATCGTTGTGAATGAGAACACTTTCGGAAAGAAAGCTAATCTTTATGATGGCGTTGATGATTATATGTTAGCTGATGCTCACGCTGTTGCTCGAGTTGCAGCTAATGATACGGTTGGAACTTATACCGCATGGATTTATGCTGATAGTTTAACAGATGGAGTAATCTTAAGTGCAGGAGATAATAATACTACTAATGAGGCTATGCACTTATCTATGATGAGTGATGGAAGATTAAGAACATTCTTGAAACATGGAGCAGGAACTACACAATTTGAAGTAAGAGAAACAACAGCCTCAATGTCTGCAAGAAAATGGCATCATGTTGCACTTAGACAAAATGGTACTAGACCAGATTTATTTATTGATGGAAAAATAATCCCTATGACTGATGCAACAGCAACAGACTTAACATTTTGGTATGATGAATTAACTTTAACAGATAAATTTGCTATTGGTGTTTTAGAAAGTAATGCAACCCACACATTAGATTTCACAGGAGCAATCGGACAGGTTAAATATTGGGATGTTGCTTTAACCGACGCTGAAATATTAAGTGAGGCACAAGGCACAGCAGTTCAAACAGCAAGCAACGAACTTAACTTTACTATGGCTGATGATGGAACTACTGACTCAGGATTAGGAGCAGACAATGGAACTCTAACAGGCAATGCTCATTATGGTGGTTATGTTTCTACATACTCTCGGGCAATAGAGAGAAATGTCACAGGCCACGCGGCAGAGGATATGAATACTATTGATAAAGGCAACGGAAACTACGAGACAATCATAAGACGGGGAGATTAGGGAAACGGCGGTCAGTCGGTCGCTTGAAAAATCAGAGAATTTTTCTTAACGCTCTGTCCTTTCGCCTTAAGAGTTATCTTAGAAAAATCTTTAAAGGGTGTTGCAGTTAGTTTATCATGGCTAATCCAAATCAAGGGACTAAATCTACTAAGGAGATTGCAACAATCATAGCTGAGGAAAACATTGGGCAGGTTCTAAGCCTCGTCCCTGAGGGCATAAATGGGGTTGTGAGCACAATTCCAAGTAAAGATAGAGTGGGGTTGGAGTTAAATGACTAAGAAAAAGAAGAGAGTTGTTAAGAGAAAACCTAAATGTCCTACTAATTCAAATGTGATTTCTGATGATATTTGTATTCCCAATCATTCGGGAATGTTGGACGCTGGGAAAGTTCATAGAGTTCCTACGGATAATTTAGACCCTGTTAATAAAAAATATGTTGACGATGAGATTACAGGCAAAGCTTGGCTTCTTGCTACAAATCAAACAGGAATTACAGGAGATAAAACAGGGACTTTTAATCTGACAACAACAGGTGAAGGGGGATTTGGGGGTTTAATGCCATATGATTCTGCGACTTTTGACTTGGGGTCTGTCGGACTCAAGTGGAGAAACCTCATGCTTTCAGGAGATATAACAACATTAGGAAATATAACAGCAACAGGCACAGGGACTTTTGGAGATGTGCTTATTGGGGCTCAAAGTTTGACTCCTTTAATTGATAACACCGTCGCTGATGCTTTGCATAGACATTCGGAGTTGGTTGCTCCTGACGGAAGTCCTGACCCTGCGGTGCAAGTTGATAATGATGGAAAGGTTGGAATGGGATTATCCCCATCATATCATTTAGATATTGGAAATAAAAACGCAAATATTTCAGGAATGAGATTTGATTTAATAGGAGCAAATAAATTAATATGCATTGAAGACACTGATGCTCGAAGTTTATTTTTATGTGGAGGAACTTCGACAGGTGGAGAGGGTTCATATATTCGAGTCTTTGGTGAGGATTTTGGAGGCGTGAATAATCATGGAGGAATTTCTATTAATACAGCAGGAAATGCTAACGCAAATAATTTTATTCAATTTGGTACTGCTTTGGGTACTGTCTTCGGAAAATTTAATCAATTAGGAAATTTCGCAATAGGAAACCACATACCAACACAACCTCTTGATGTGAAAGCAAAAGCAGGAATGTCTGCAATCGGTGGGCACTTGATTAAGCTAACAAATAAAACAGGGGGTAACACCGTCGCTGGTGAATTGGTTCAAGTCGATACAACAACAAATGAAGCTTTCGATACTTGTGATGAAAGTTCGGATGGTTGTTTTGCAGTTATTTTAGATGGTAGTGTCAGCGACGGGAGCGAGGCTTGGGTGGTTGTTGGAGGAATTGCAGACGTGCTTATAGATGAGGGTGGATGTACGCGCGGGGATAGAATGATAACTTCTGCAACATCTGGCTCGGCAGCGACATGGAATGTTGGTGGAGCAGTTGCAACTCACTTTCAGGAAATCGGGCATTGCATTGAAACAAGAGTCGGGGCTGGATTAGCTCGTTGTGTTTTGCATTTCAATTAAATTTATAAAGTTCTTTCTCTTAGAATTATTAACTGGGGCTTATAGTGTTGGCTCTATTATAGGGTCCCGCACTGGGGACCCGGGCTATTTTATTCTCTAGTAGTTACATACATTTATAAAGGGGGGGTACCTCCCTATTGTATGGAAACAAAAGAAATAATAAAATGCAAAGACTGTAATAAACCAGCAACACATATCCAAGACCATGCTGCTCGGCCACGGAGCGATATATGAAAATATAATCAAGTTCCCCCACCTCCAGAAGCGCCAGCAAATCCACCTCCTTTGGCCGAATATACCTTCTGTCTTTCACTAACATCTTTCTGACCAGACCGTCCTCTTTATAAAACTTCTCCGCCAGCTTCACCGTAATCACAGACCGATACCCGCACGGATCCGAATTCGGGTCCGACCTGCCGAAAGCAACATCTTTTTTTAACAGCACATCATACCAGTTATTTTTATTTATCTCCCCGCTCCCCCGCGAACCCTCCGTAAACGCGATAACCATTTCATTACTTGCGAATTTCATATTCCAGTCAGCGTACTCCGGCACCAGAAGCGCATCGATAACCGTATAATCAGCACACGCAATAACATCACACGCCCTGTCCAAATCCGAGATTTTACGCGCGCATATCCGACTGCCCGCCGACTCGCAAAATATCTTCACATTCGGATACTGTTTATTAAACGCTTCACATATCTGCTTAAAGGGAACCGCAAGACTGCCCGCGTGAAAGATAACCAACTCTCCTGCAACCTCACTTGCCCCCTGCTGCGCCGTCGCAGTCGAGCCCGAAAAGCCAAAAACCAAAAGAACCAATATCACTTTTACCATCCTGCTCACTTTTCAAGCCCCCTGATATGTTTCTCGTAGGCCTTTTCCGCCGCCTTTTCGACATCACCGCGAAATTTAGTGTAAGCCCTTACCCACTTTTTACCTTTCTCTGTAAGCCCCGTCTGTCCGCCTAACCGCCCGCCCCGATGTTTCTCCACCAGAACCATACCAAGACTATCTTCTGCCTTTTCCAAATCGCCCCAGGCCTTGCGATAGCTTATACCGAGCTTCTCACTCGCCGCCTTCAGCGACCCCTCCGCTTCGATTGATTTGAGCAGCCGCCACTTACCGTCGCCGAACAGCCCCTCGACATCTCTCGTACTCAGCCAGAGCTTAAACCTCGCCTTCAGTTTCTTCATCTGATTCACTAATCCTCTAACTCACTCAAAACAGCCAAGCTGACATTTACGGATTCTCACATCCTGCTCATTACAGATGCGCCCGACATCGATGATTTTCGCGCCGAACTTTTTTGCCAACCCAAACGCATCGGCACAGCTAAGCTTCTTTTTGCCGTCAATCTCCTGCGCGCGTTCAAGAATAGCCGCTGCCAAATCTTCTTCTTTACTCATTTTTTCAAACTTTCTGATTTAATGTGATAATATTTAATCACTCTTCCAACAAATCACGGGCTGCGTTCTGGTTATGCAAAGCTCGACATATCGACACCATTAAACCATTTACTCAATTCCATGTCAACCCCAATCCCCCAATCCAAAATCCACCCCCTATTTATACCGCACTTATTAGGTACAAGCC
>SDBT01016422.1_pt1 | contig 11714 bp, 10 predicted proteins | sample 2277101 | NCBI WGS metagenome assembly SDBT01 (sample SAMN10404973, study PRJNA504765) | marine sediment metagenome | isolation source: marine sediment core GS10_PC15, 103 cmbsf | place: Arctic Ocean: Southern Knipovich Ridge | collected 2010
GGTTTGCATCTATAGCCGAGTCAGTACAGGTCAGCAAGATACCACGAATCAATCGGTAGTTCTTTCTGAGTGGGCAAAGCAACGTGGCTTTGAGGTTGTTAAAGTCTACGAGGAGGAAGAATCAGCTTGGAAGTCTGGTCACCAGAGAGTGTTAGCCAGCCTTATAACTGATACCAGACAGAGAAGGTTTCAGGCGGTATTAGTCTGGGCGTTGGATCGCCTGAGTCGTGAAGGTGCCTTGGTGATACTAAGTCTGGTCAACAAACTATCTTCCTACGGAGTCAAAGTGCTCTCATATCAAGAGAGTTGGACCGAAGCACCCGGAGAACTAGCAGAATTATTATATGCCTTAACTGTCTGCATTCTCTGAAAAATCCTGTCGCTACATGTTTTGAAAGCTGAAATCTTGGGTGCAAAGACGCTTCGTACGTGGGCGCATTCCTCTTAATACTACCAGCAACATGGTGGGATGTGCAAAGCTTGTCAGTCTCTATCGCTGACTTCCAGTGTTGTGTGTTATCTTTCAGATGTCAGGACATCTCACTCAGTACTGCCGTAAACAGAATACAAGCCAAAACGTATAATTAGCTAATGAAACAAGCTTCTGTTTAGGTTTTATATTAGGTATTCAGAGTCCAGCAAACAGGTCAGTCTACACTGCGGATCCGTCCGAGGGTGGTTCAAGCTCGCACCTAGAAATCCTTGCCCAAGACATCCAACATAAGCTCCCGGGGGAGCATGTCAAACGGCGGCCATTGAGAGCGATGTTTTTCAGAACAGCGACACTTAATATCAACACTTGTTTTGAGTGTGGTTATTCAGGATAAAAAGTATTATGCAGAAATCTCAAGGAAGATTTAGCACTATTTTGAAAGGGGTTGACTTTTTAAAAAGGCAACAGCGCGGTTGGAAACTTACGGTGGGACGAGCATCCCTAAGTAGATTCCTTTATCAAATCGTGTTTCCTTATTAGTCTGTTTATACTGTGGCCTTGGGGACTACACTGAGTGATTACTTGGATTTAAGGTCGGCGATAGAAGTATACAGTATGTCAAGCATCTCGTCGGCTTCTTTCTTAGTGGTTATTATTGGTGGGTTAAACTTCACTCGGGTATAGTCCTTGGCTAAAGCTAGTCGGACATACAAGCCTCTTTGCAGGACTTCCCGTTGCCACTTTTTCATGGTATCAGCATCAAACGGGGTCTTGGTAGCTTTGTCTTTAACTAATTCTAGGCCAAGCATCAAACCCTTGCCACTAATGTCGCTGACATTGGGAAGGATTTTGAACTCACTATTCAGACGCTCTAGAACATAGTTGCCTATATTATCTGCATTCTCAACTAACTTATCTCTAATGATTAGCTTCAAGGCTGCCTTCGCCGCTGCGGCACAGATTGGATTACCCTGCTGCGTCCAGCCGTGCCATAGCATCGTCCCCTTCAGACGCTCGTAAATCTGGTCATTAATTAGCGTGGCGCCAAAAGGTAAATAGCAACCATTAATGGCTTTAGCTACCACCATCATATCCCACTTCACATCCCAATGCTCTTGACCCCACATCCTGCCGGTTCTCCCGAAACCAGTCTGAACCTCGTCACCGATGAGGAGCACATCGCAGTCAGTGCATATCTTCCTTATTATTGAGAAGTACTCTGGTGGTGGTGAGATGTTGCCCGCTGCTCCCATCACTGGTTCAACAATATAGGCGGCAACGCTATCGGCTCCCTCTTTTTTGATAATCTCTTCAACATAGGCGGCACACAGAATGTTACAAGTTGGATATTCTAGATGAAAGGGACACCGGTAACAGTAGAAGAACGGTGCTTGCACAAAGCCAGAGGCTAGCGGAGTATAACCCGTCCAAAACGCCCCACTTCCGGCTCTGGTAGCCGCTGCTGAGCCCATGCCAGCTCCATGATAGGAATCTTGAAGGCTAATAATCTTATACTTGCCCCTGCCTTGTTTCGACCAGTATAAGCGAGCCAGCTTAAATGCCGTCTCTACCGCTTCTGAACCGCCGCAGGTAAAATAGAAATGGGTTAATCCCGGTGGAACTATCTTGGCCAAATCCTGGGTATACTCAATAATCGGAACATTGGATTGCCTCCCCAGAAGGTGGGCGAACTGTAATTTCTTTACCTGTTCGCAGATAGCATCGATGATGTCCTTCTGTCCGTGACCCAAGGTACTGCTAGTTTGCTGAGAAGCGGCGTCAAAATATGCTTTACCTTCTGTGTCCCAGCACCTTACCCCATCTGCTCTTTCGATAATCGGTCCCACATCTTCGTCTCCAACCACAGCAAACCCGTGTACTATATACCTACGATCCAAATCAACAAGCTCTTCCGTCCGTTTACTAACCATTCTTCCGCCTCCATGTCTTCATAATTCTTGCTAACGGGTGACCAGAGCAGTGCCCAACCACCTAATGAGGAAACCCGGATCGTCTTACTAAGAATAACCCATTCACGAAGGCTACAGCTTGCCCATGACACGGTCGGCACATTCTAGCGTCTTATCTACATCGGCCTCAGTAATAGCCGCACAAACGTACCACCTTCCACGGGGAGCAATGAGGATACCTGCATCAAGCATAAGTGCGCTGAACTTCATCCGTTTTTCCACATCTGCTTCCTTCAAATCCCTGGGGCTGTAAGCGACTTCCTTGTCTATACACTCGCAAATGAACACTCCCCGGGGTCCCTGAATAAGCATCGGTATGCCGTGCTTTTGGCCGATTTCCTTCAAACCACCCATCAATCGATTTTGCACCTTATCAACGTGCCGGTAAAGAGCCCCGTCATCCTTCTCCAGTATCTTTATCGTCGCCAGAGCAGCTGCCAATGAAAGGGGATATCCATTGAAAGTCCCAGCCCCAAGGACTCTTTGCTCAAGAATAAGGTCAAGAATCTCCTTCTTCCCGACAACTGCTGCCATGGGGATTCCTCCTGCCATCGCTTTGCCGAAGGTAGCTATATCCGGTGTCACGCCCAGTAATCCCTGTGCAGAGTTCAGGGCTACCCTGAAACCAGTGATTATTTCATCAAAACCCAAAACTATCCCATACTTGGTGCATAGTTCCCTCACTCTCTCCAAATACCCAGGACGAGGTAGGCAACAACCAGCATTGCAGAGAATGGGTTCCATGTTGATGAGTGCCACTTCTTCACCATACTTCTCTAGCACTCTTTCCAGAACCTCTATATCATTCCAGGGTAATTTGAAAGATTGCTCAAAGGCCGCTGTGTCCCTACCCTCAGTTCTGACGGGGTCATCGGCACTGTCCAGAGCAAAGGGCTTGCCGGTAGGATGGTCATCGACCATTCCACCCAACACATTATCCAGCCATCCGTGGTAGTGTCCTTCAAAGCGGATGAAATAGCGTCTCTTCGTGTAAGCACGGGCGAGCCTGATGGCGAGCTGAACTGACTCTGTCCCCGATAACAAGAATCGAACCTTCTCAGCACATGGAACATGCTGCACAAACTTCTCAGCTACTTCTATCTCCATTGGTGACTGGCGATATCCAGCTAGATAGATAAGGGCATCCAGTTGAGCCTTCAAGGCCTGGATGTATTCTTCATTACCGTGGCCCAGGATGCCTGGGCCCAGCCCAATTGTATAATCGATATAATCGTTGCCGTCGACATCCCAGAGATGGGCCCCCTTCCCATTGACCACAAAACATCGCTCAACACCTTTCCATGCTCCCGCAAGATTGCTCTGAGGCCCTGGCATAATCTTCAAAGCCCTTTCGTTCAATTCCAAAGACTTCGCCGTCGTTCTCATTCTAAAATCCCCCTTTTGCTAATGAACCTCAAGTCACTAAAATACTCGCCTTTCGCTGCTTTCTCGATTTTGCCCAAGACTTTTCCTTCGATAACTCTTTTGCCGTGACTAAGTCCCTTCTCTTTGCTAATCGGCGAATTAGCCACCTACTTTAAATATCAGCTCAGGCAACCACAACGCCAGCTGAGGGAATACCATGACTATTCCCAAACCGGTTGCCTGAAGTGGAACGAAGGCTATGATAGACTTATACAGGTCTATCATAGGCATATCAGGCATAATCGCTTTCATATAGAACAGGGCGAAGCCATAAGGCGGCGTCAGGACAGCCATCTGCATATTCAGGATGAAGAGGATGCCAAACCATATTGGGTCAAAGCCCAGAGCTACAATTACTGGGCCATAGAGGGGAGCAGCCAGCAGGATGACTGCATAATCATCCATCAAAGCCCCCAGGACAATAAGACTGAACTGCATCAATACCACGACAAAAATGGGAGGAATATCTAATGCCAATACCGTATTCTTGACTAGCTCTCCAGCTCCCATTACAAGGTAGAATTGACTGAAATACATAGCTCCAACAATTATCCACATAAACAAACCGAAAAGTTTTGTAGTGCGGAAGATGGCATCCGTCAGCATGTTCCAGCTAAACTTACGGTAGACAAGAGTACAGACGACTGCTCCCACAACGCCCACAGCGGCAGCTTCAGTAGGTGTGGCCACTCCAGCGAAAATCGACCCCAGAACCGAAAGAATGAGGATAATAGGCAAAATTACATGCCGCGAGTCGACAATTTTCTCCAAGAAGGTGCCCCTCTCTTCGGGCGATAAAGCCGGAGCTGCCTTTGGATTCAGGAGACCTCTTATGCCTATGTAGAGAATATATAGCGTGGCCAGAATCACGCCGGGTATAAGGCCTCCAGCGAACATCTTCCCCACTGATACCTTAGTAACGGAGGCGTAAAGTATCATTGATATGCTGGGAGGGATAACCGTCCCCAGTGCCCCCCCAGCCATGACAGTGCCCATGGCTAGATGTTTGTCATATCGGCGCTCCAGCATAGGTGGCAGGGCTACAACTCCCATAGTCATGACGCCAGCGCCAACTATGCCCACCATGGCTCCCATAATGGTGCATACTATCACTGCCCCCATTGCCAGACCGCCGTTTATACCACCCATCCACCGGTGAACCATGCCAAACATGGTATCGGCTATACCTGATTGTGCCAATATAAACCCCATGAGAACAAAGAGGGGTAGAGCTACAAGCACCCAAGATGAATATGAACTATAGGCAGCCTGAGCAGCTAGCGTAAGAACCTGGGGTCCCCAGAAGAAAAGGCCAAGTATTATGGCGATGGCACTCAAGCCAAAAGCAATGGGCAGCCCCGTCACAAAGAGAAGGAACATAGAGACAATCAGAAGTAGGGTAAGCAGTTCAATGTTCATGACGACTCCCTGCCACGAATAGCAAAAGAGATGTTCCGCACGAAGTTAGCTACGCCTTGCATAAATAGGATAAAGGCGGCTACAGGCATCACCCACTTGAAAGGATAAAGGGGAGGCCGCCAAGCACTAGATGAGTGTTCCCCCATCATCGTAGAATGAAATGCCATATTCCATCCCTGCCATACCATGACACCTATAGCTAAGAAGAAAAAAAATGCCGTAGCTGAATCTAGGATTGCTTTCTGCCGGCGAGATAACCGCCGGTAAACTAAATCAAAAATGACGTGTTCCCTCTTGAGGAGAGCATAGGCTCCAGCAAACATACCGATGGTGCCAAACAAATATATGGCTGTTTCGTGAGACCACAGTGTCGGGCTGTTGAAGACATACCTCGATACTACTTCAAAAACCAATAGCCCAACCAGGGGGAAGAAGAGGAAGCCGAGATATTTCCCTAACCACTCACTTACAGAATCTATGAACCTGACGATAGCTATCTCAGCCTCCTCATTTAAAAAGCTCTTTCCCCGTTTTTCTTAGAGACAGGCAGACCAAAGTCCGTTCTGGTTTGTCTCCCCAAAAGGGACCTTCTTCTCTCAAAAGGTCCAAACAGACCCAAATAACTGCGGCCTACTTCATGTAGCCTAACTCCCTCAGGTAGTCCTTGAGCATAGGTATTAGTTGAGCGCTGTAGGTATCCAACTCAGCATACTCGTCCCATACCTCTAACCCGGCCGTTAGCCATTTGTCACGGTCGGCGTCGGTCATGGACGGACCCAGTTGAGCTCCTGCCTGTTGCATCAAAACCCAATCTTGAACTGCAAAATAGCCGAATGCTCGGCTATTAAGCCACAAGTTATCCATGGCCACTACGTCAAGGATAGCCTTCAGATCATCGGGCAAACTGTTCCAGGCATCCATATTGATAACTATGGGAGCACCATTTGTATTGGCAATAGTCAATGGGAATAAATACGGGGAAATCTCATAAAACTTGGCATCATAGTAGTCAACCATGTTGAAACCAGCGCCGGCGTCAACGACACCCGTTGCCATTGCCGTATATACCTCATCAAAGGAGATGGTGGTTGGTTTGGCACCCAGTTTCAAGAAATAGTCGGCATATATGCCCAAGGCCCTGATCTTCAGTCCCTTAAAGTCATCGACGCTGGTGAGTGGTTCCTTGGAAACTGCAATTGGAGGTATCTGGTTACCGAAGCCGACCCAGTATAGGCCTTGCTTTTCATAAGCGTCCCGTATTAGCTTTCCTGGCGCCCCATCTTGGAACTCCCAAAACCATGCCTGCTGCTCCACCGTGCTCCAGGGGACACCGGGTAGACCCATCTCGATTTGAGCGGCGGGTATAAGACCAGCATACGTAGCCGGATAAGGGAAACCTACCTCGGCCAATCCTGAAGCAACCGCCTGGAGAGTCTCTAATTCAACAGCGATCTCCCCGGCATAGAAGTTGGTAATCTTAAGTCGCCCGTCAGACATGGCAAACACCTTGTTTTCAAAATCTTCAGCAACTCTCACCGGAAGACCTGATCTGGGATATAGATTTGCCATTTTCCAATCAAACGTTTCCGCCCCCGGTGGTGGGCTGGGTGTCGGCGATGGGGATGGAGTCGGTGTCGGTGCCGGCGCGGCACAAGCCATTGCTACCAGCGCCAAGGTTAAAACAACACTGCCAAGTAACATCGATATTCTTTTTCTTGTCATTTCAATCTCCTTTCAATAATTTAGTCACCTTCGGGTACCCAGCTAACTACCTCATTTCTCACCTCCCCTTCCCTTTTTCTCTTCTATTTCAAACCGCTCCTCTATAACAACATCAAGATACATATCATATTTTCTGATAGCATAAGAGAGCCATTGGATTGATTGTGTTAATTGCAGTTGCTATTATACACCTCTTGTCAATGGTATGCAATACCTCGAACAAAATCATCTAATATGTTACTGATAATGCATAGTATGAGGGTATTATTGTGAATCTTCTTTACAGAATAACTTGATATTTGACTGTAATGAACTTGGTTCAATCACATAAAAAGTAATCGTAAAGGTCAGCCACCCAACTAAATCAACTAAGATGTAGCTTGGTTAGTAACTTAAGGAGGTTAAAGCCAGGCTATATGGAAAGGATGGACATGGTCGAAGAATTCGCCAACCAGGCTATTGAGCCATTGGAGCGGGCGAAGATTGTTGCTAATGAAGCAAGAAACATAACTGACCTGCCTCAGTATCTTGACCAGCGTCTTGGAATGCACCCCGTTAGAACTGGATTGAGGAATAAGATGTAGTTAGGCCACAGGGAATGGAGGAGTTAGTATGAATCGGAAGCTGTGGTCCAATGAAGAGAAGATATCAATTGTACTGGAGGTACTACGTGGAGATGAATCGGCGGCATCGATATGTACCCGGCATGGGGTGAGTGCGACCCAGGTTTACAGATGGCTCGGCCGGTTTCTGGAAGGCGAGCGCAAGACCCTTACCGATAAACGAACCAGGATAGGTCATAATCCACTGCTAGACGAGAACCGCCGGCTGAGGGATCTCGCAGGTCAACAGGCATTGATTATAGAAGCCCAAAAAAAGGTGGCCGGAATTCTGGGAAGGTGATGAAGCGTCAACTGGCAGAGGAATTGATACTGGAATGCACGCCGTTGAAAGTAGCTCTGGAAGCAGTGGGAATGGCTAAATCCAGTTTAGGTAATATCACTGCAACCGCCATGTTGATATCTCCTCTAGTCTTCTGTTTATCTTGCCGCTGCCTCAACTACTGTTTCACCAGAGTACTCCCTAGTTTCCATACCCATTAGCTCCAGAGCTGCAGCCCAAATGTCGTGTTCATTGGGGACAACATAATCTTCTAACCTGGGATTAAAGGGGATAGGTGAATCAAAAGCCGCTACTCGCTTAATCGGTGCATCCAAATGGTCAAAAGCCTTCTCGGAAACTATAGCAGCTATCTCGGCACCAAACCCTCCTGTCTTACAGGCCTCATGGACTATCATCAATCTGCCCGTCTTTTTCACCGAACTCAGTATTGTATCCTCATCCAGAGGCTTTAGCGTCCGTGGGTCAATTACCTCAACATTTATCCCGTCCTTTTCCAGAGCCTCAGCAACCTTCAAAGCACGACTTACACTTCGCGAGATGGCGACGATGGTGATATCGTCGCCATGGCGTCTAATCTCTGCCTTCCCTAGCGGCACCAGATACTCGTCTTCAGGAACTATACCCGTCTGGCCATACAACCTCTTGCCTTCTATGAATATGACCGGATTATCTTCTCTTATGCTTGACTTAAGCAAGCCCTTGGCATCATATGGAGTGGAGGGCATAACCACCATCAGCCCTGGTATATGAGTATACAGTGCCTCCCAACACTGGGAATGGTGAGCTGCTGCAGCCACTCCTCCACCACTTTGGGTTCGTATCACCAGCGGCACTTTTATCATACCACCAGTCATGTAACGAAGCTTCGCTACTTGGTTAAAAATTTGCTCCATAGCGATAGGAGAAAAGTCAATATACATTATCTCGGCAACTGGTCGCATACCTACTAAGGAAGCTCCCAGGGCGGCACCAACTATGGCAGCTTCGGCCAAAGGCGTATTTCTTACCCTCTCATGGCCAAACTCATCCACCAGCCCTTGCGTTACTTTGTAGGCACCGCCATACTCAGCTATGTCTTCCCCCAACAAGAAGACCGAAGAGTCACGCTTCATTTCCTCCCGGAGCGCTTCCCGTAATGCCTCTCTATAGGTTAACTCTCGCATCTTAGCCCCCTTACCTTTGCCTTTCTATATAGTAAATATCCTCAAGAGCTTCTTCGACCTTAGGTTCAGGGCTCTCGATGGCAAATTTGACCGCCTCGTCAAGCTCCCGCGTTGCGGCAGTCTGTATCTCTTCAAACTCCGATTCAGAAAGTACTTTTTTCCGTAAAAGTTGAGTTCGAAGTCGTGCCATCGGGTCCTGCTTCTTCCATTCCTCCACCTCTCCCTTGGTTCTGTAGCTAGTCCCAGGATCACCCATGTGATGCCCGTAGTGCCTATAGGTGTTGCCAACGATAAGAGTAGGCCCTTTACCATTTCTGGCACGCTCTATTGCCTGGCTAGCTACCTCGGCAACGGCCATAGCATCATTCCCATCCACAGTTATTCCGGGAATACCATAGGCCTTAGCCTTGTCAGATAGGTCCTCAAGTTTGGTGTAGTTCTTTATCGGAGTGCTCATGGCATACATATTGTTGGAACAGACAAAGACCACCGGCAGATCCCAAGATGCTGCCAGGCCAACACCCTCATGAAAGGCGCCAGTGTTCATGGCACCGTCACCAAAGAAAGCAACAACCACCCGGTCGAGCTTCTGCATCTTGCAGCCCAGGGCAGCGCCACTAGCTATCGGTATGCCATCACCAACGATTCCGGTAGCCCCAAGAATATTCAAATCAACCGCAGCAATGTGCATTGAGCCACCCTTACCTTTGCAATATCCGGTTTCCTTGGCGAAGAGTTCCGCCATCATCTTATCGAGCCTAGCTCCCTTGGCAATGATATCACCGTGGCCCCGGTGGGTGGAAATGATGTAGTCATCTGCCGTAAGAAAGGCACAAACAGCAGCCGGAATGGCTTCCTGACCAACCGAAGAATGAATGAAACCAGGCAAACCCTTACGGTACTCCACTATCGCCCTCTCCTCGAAAGCCCGAATCCTCACCATTTTTATATAGATTTCCTGAAGTTTTTCGCCACTTATTTCTGGCATAGACTACCTCCTCAACTTAAATAGTAATTCACCCCCATTTTGTGTTATGGTCTTCTGTTTACTACCAACTTTGCTGCCTATTCGTTGCATCCCCCCCCCACTTTCTGGCGTTGCTACATGTGAAGCCTTGCTGCTAAATCTAAATTAGCTAGGTCGCTGTCAAGCCTGTCTTACCACTCGCTTGGTTAAGGTTTCGCCTACTCTTCCCGCGTATCTGGAAGTGGTTTGCCCATGCTGCAGTCGGCACAGTCTAACGTCTTATCCACATCGGTCTCAGTAAGAGCTCCGGAAACGTACCACCTTCCTCGGGGAGAAATGAGGAGCCTTTCATCAAGCAGAAGTACGCTGAACTGTGCGTCGTCAGCACTTAAGGCACAACCTGATAATGGACACTTTAACCGGTTGAATTACTCCTGTCAAGCTCCCTCACTTTGTGGTTATGCTCTTTCCTGGCTTGTAGTGTTCTTCGCTTTGCCTCCTTTCTCCTGGCGAGAATGTCATCCCTTCTGCCGTGGTAGACATCAGCCGGGGCAACATTGCCCAGGGCTTCATGGTAACGGGGTGATTATAATACTCAACGAATGATTCTTGTATGTGGTCGGCGAAAGTGGGACAATGTGGGTCTTTGAAGTGACGGACATTTTAGAGGCCACTGTCCTGCTCCCTGGCGGTTCTATTATAGTCCCTTCTTACCTGTAATGTCCTATACGACCTACCTTCATCAAGGAATTGGCAAGTAATGGTTACTACCCATTCTCCGTGCTTTATTGATATGTCTCGTGACAACACAAGCATCGTCAGAGTAGGAATCGATACCTCTGGCGAAGTATCCGGAACCACTATATTTCGCCCTAGCAAAGCAAAGCTTGCTGAAGATGACAAGGAGCGGTTAAAACTGCTCAATATCTGTGATCCTTATGTCACAGAATTCTTCTTTGGCGGTAACACAATTGTTGTAGAAGGAGACACAGAGTATACCACCTTCAAATATATCATCGCCCAATCCCCTGAGAATTTCAAGGACATTCATATAATTCGGGCCCGAGGCAAGGCCACTATTGTCTCTCTCGTAAAAATATTGAACCGCTTCGGAACTAGTTACGCCGTTCTTCATGATAGCGACCAGCCCAAAATCATGAGAGAGGGGAAAGAAATTACCCACCCCGCATGGTCACAAAACGAAATAATCCTCTCAGCTGTACAATGTACGGCCGCTCCCGTAAGACTTGTTGCATCCATGACAAATTTCGAAAAAGCTTTCTTTAATGAACAAATGAAGGCTGACAAGCCATATGACGCACTGATAAAAATCAAGGAGAATCATGATTTCTTCCAAACAGTTGGATTACTTTTAGAAGCCCTAGTTGACCACAGCAAACCTTTGCCACCTAATGCCATTGAATGGAAATCAATAAAAGATCTGGAATGTGCATATTCACGAAACCAGAAAGCAGAGGGAGTATAATCAGGTTCAACCGTATAGTGCACTATGCTATCGGTAACCTGCTATAGGAGCTTGTTGTTACATCGTTGCACTTTTTGACGTTTTGTTCACCGCTAAACAAAAAGGGCTTTCTGCGTTCCTCAAGGTTGGCTCCAGCCCACAGTTTGGGCAGGTCATCACTCCAACACTTATTCTTCTGCCCTTCACCTTAGTAACTGGTTGGGCTGACCGTATCCGTACTCCCGAG
>SDBT01016423.1_pt1 | contig 11714 bp, 11 predicted proteins | sample 2277101 | NCBI WGS metagenome assembly SDBT01 (sample SAMN10404973, study PRJNA504765) | marine sediment metagenome | isolation source: marine sediment core GS10_PC15, 103 cmbsf | place: Arctic Ocean: Southern Knipovich Ridge | collected 2010
GCATAATCCTAACATAGCGAGGCAGGCGGGACTTAATCTGGCAGATGAGATCTAATAATTTCTTGTCAGAATAAGGCTTGAATTTATTCGCTTTATATAGTTTCTTAAGATCAGAGTCCCGGATAACAACGCAAGGGTAAAGCTTCATAAAGTCAGGCCTAAAATTCGGATTCGAAAAGATCTCCTCAAACATTTTAAGGTCTTTTTTTGGAGTGCTTCCTGGGAGATTCGGCATCAGGTGATAGTTTATTTTAAATCCTGCATCTTTTAAGAGTTTGGTTGCTTTGATGGTGGCGCTTGCTTTATGACCGCGGCGGTTAATATTGAGCACCTTATCATCAACAGTCTGGACTCCAAGCTCCACGCGCGTGGCGCCATATTTTCTCATTCCCAAGATTTCTTCTTTGGTGATGTAATCTGGCCGAGTTTCCAGCGTGAGGCCGATGATCCTATTCTTCGCACAAACATTCAGTTTTTTTGCCGACTCAAGGTCTTTCGAGGTTTTTTCGTTAGCCGCGTCATAGCAGCGCTTGATAAACCAGGACTGATATTTCTTTGGATAAGCCGACCAGGTACCGCCAAGGACGATCAGTTCAATCTTGTCAGTCGAGTGTCCGGTGAGGTGAAGCGATTTTATTCTCGCGGTCATTTGGCGGGAGGGATCAAACTTTGTCAGCACCGCGCGCATGATTGCAGGCTCGTCTGATAGATAGCTCTTTGGCATGCCCTTCTCTTCCGGACAATAAAGGCAGTTGCCTGGGCAGGGGTATGGTTTAGTGATTACTGTTATTGAGGCAATTCCCGAAAGAGTTCTCATCGACTGTTTTTGGAGGAGCTTAAAAAAGCGCGGATTTTCTGCAATTGCCCCGGTTTTGACTAACTGCCGGTATTTGTCTAAAATGACAATATTAGAAAGACAGCCTTTTCTGGTTCCCTTAGCATACTGCTTCTTTAACTGCTCGAAAGACTTGGGAGTGAAGGCCTTCTTGGATAAAGCTTCGTTGATTAGTTTTTCTAGAATATCTTTAGTCATTTTATAATTATAATGTAATTTTGATCCTATGCCAAAAAAATACAATAAAAAAGACTTAGTCAAGTATTTCTTCGAACTGGGGCAGCTCAAGCGATCACCGCATTTAGGTTTTACGATTCCTGGGGTAAGAAAACCACACAGCCTGGCTGAACACGCTTTTAGGGCAGCGGAGATTGGATATGTCGTCGCTGACCTCGAAGGATTAGATAAACACAAGGTGTCTTTAATGTGCCTAATCCATGATAATGGGGAAGCGCGAATCAGCGACATCCATAAGATTGCAGCGAGGTATATCAATTCAGCCAAGGCTGAGAAGGAAGCCTTTAAAGATCAGACCGAGCGCCTCCCGAAAGATACTGGCAGAGATTTTTATAAATTGTTTATAGATTTTGAAGAAGGTAAAACCAAAGAAGGCCAGCTTGCCAAGGAATGCGACTGGCTAGAGCAGGCATTAACAGCCAAGGAATACTACGATCTTGGTTATAAGGGGTGCATGGATTGGATCAGAAACATTGAGAAGGTGCTGACGTTTGTCACAACTAAATCGTTGCTGCAAGAAATCAAGAAAACAGATTTTAATACATGGTATAAAGGGCTAAAAAAACTTCCCAAAGGGCCATATCATCATAAGTAACATGAGAAAAGAGGTTGCTGAAAGGATTCTAGCTAAAGTAAAAACAGATTATGGAACTATCGCTCGAGAGTTTTCAGACACTCGAGCTTTTATATGGCCGGAGATGGAGCTCCTCGCAGAAAGAATTAAATCTGGAGACAGGGTCCTAGATGCTGGCTGCGGGAACGGGAGATTTCTAGACGTTTTAGCTGAAAAGGATATTGATTACACAGGCGTAGACAATCAAGAAGCTTTTCTAGAAGTTGCCAAGAAAAAACATCCGATGTATAAGTTTGAGAAAGCTGATCTCTTGAACCTTCCATTTCATGACGGAGAGTTCGACGTTGTAGTGCTCATTGCTGTGTTGCAGCACATTCCTTCTAAGGAATACCGTGCGCAGGCAATCGAAAATGTATTGAGGGTTTTAAAGAAAGGGGGACTTCTTCTTATGACTAACTGGAACTTTTGGCAAGAAAAATACATCTTAAAATATCCAATAAAGTATTCTATAAAAAAGATTTTTGGAAGGACTAAGTTAGATTTCAAGGATTTATATTTTAAACCCTGGAATAAAGGGGAGGTAGATCGGTATTATCATGCTTTTACGAGAGGAGAAATAAGAGATTTGTTAGAAAGTTTGGGGCTTAGTATTATTAAAAACGGGTATTATTTAAAAGAAAAACAGGTGAGTTTTAGAAAGGCAAGAAATATCATGACGGTTGCAAAAAAGAGGTGAAAACGGCCAAGTACAGCCAAATTCTAGGATTCTTGCCAAATTTCACCTTTATGCTATACTCATTTTACCCTGTAAATAAGGGTAAAAAGTTTATTTATTAAATCTCTCACATTTTACTTGATTTGCTTGTCCTGCTTTGAGGATTTTCTCAAAGACCTGGCAAATCGATAGGTAAAATGGAGGAAAAAGGACTAACAACATGCCAAAATCACCATCTCTTGAAGAGATGTTAAAAGCAGGAGTGCACTTCGGTCACCGGACGTCGAAACGACAGCCAAAGATGGATATGTACATCTTTGCCGCCCGGGACGGGGTGCATATTATTGATCTCCAGAAAACCGAGGAAAAGCTCCAGGAAGCATTGAAGTTTCTTGAAGAAAATGCTTTGAAGGGGGGGTCAGTTCTTTTTGTAGGAACAAAAAAACAAGCCAAGAAGCTTGTTAAAGATGCAGCATCTACATGTTCGATGCCTTACGTTTCTGAACGCTGGCTTGGAGGAACCTTCACGAACTATAAAACTATTAAAAGCCGCGTGAACAAGTTAATAGAGCTTGAAGCAGAAGAAGAGTCAGGGGAGCTTTCCAAATATACCAAGAAGGAGCAGCTCCTAAAAAAGCGCGAGGCCAAGAAACTGAAAACCTTGGTGGAAGGAATCAAGAAAATGAATAAGATTCCAGAAGTGATATTTATCATTGATATTAAGGTGGAAAAGAATGCTCTTCGTGAAGCCAAGAAAAAAGGTGTGAAGATCGTCGCTATTACAGATACAAATGTCAATCCCGAAGAAGTTGATTATCCTATCCCTGCCAATGACGACGCAATCAAGTCGATTGAATTAATTCTGGGTGCCGCAGCTGACACGGTAAAAGACAGTTACAAAAAGCCGAAGGAGTTTAGCAGCCCATCTCCGGGAAAAGATGAACCTGGTAAAAAAGAATCAAAGAAATAACTACTCAATAAATTTATGGATATCAAAGCAGCGGACGTAAAAAATTTTAGAGACATGACCGGCGTTGGTATGATGGATGCCAAGAAAGCTTTAGCTGAAGCAAAGGGAGATCTGAAGAAAGCAAAAGAGATTATAAAAAAGAAAGGACTAGATAAAATGGCAAAGAAGTCAGATCGTGATGCATTGGAAGGTGTGATTGAGTCCTATATCCATGGCAATGGCAAGATTGGCGTCCTCGTCCAGGTTAGCTGCGAAACGGATTTTGTCGCGAAGAATGACGAGTTCAAATCTATGGCTCACGAAATAGCAATGCAGATTGCTGCGTCGGATCCAAAGTACATTAAGCCTGATGATGTACCGAAGAAAGTGTTGGACGAAGAGAAAAAAGCGCTTCTGGGGCAGCTGAAGAAAGAAGGCAAGCCTAAGAATGTCCTGGATAAAATTGTCGACGGGAAGATTAAAAAATACGCAGCCGAGATTAGTCTTATTAATCAGCCATTGGTAAAGGATCCAAAGAAGACGGTTGAAGATCTTATTGCTGAGCAGACCACTAAGCTCGGGGAGAAAATGGAAATCATTCGATTCATTCGATATAGTCTTTAAGAAGTAATTGTAAAAACTTATGGCCAAGCCAAAATACACCCGCGTTATGCTAAAATTATCAGGGGAACTCCTGATGGGGGCGCAGGACTTCGGCATCGATTTCAAATATTTGGAAAAGTTTGCCGAAGAACTAATTGCCGTGACTGAGCTTGGCGTTGAGCTTGCGGTCGAGATCGGCGGGGGAAATATTTACCGGTGGCGATCGGCCCCAAAAGGAGTTAATCGAAACACCGCTGATATGATGGGAATGCTTGGATCAGTGATGAGCGCGTTGAATCTTAGAGACGGGATTGAAATGAAGAAAGGGAAGGCTGAAGCGATGAGTCCCCTAATGATGCCTTACGTCCTGCCGATGTTTACTCCGCGCCGGGCTAGAAACCATATGCAAAAAGGCCGAGTCGTCGTGATCGGCGGGGGAACCGGGCGCCAAGGGTATACCACGGACAGCGGGGCAGCGGAACATGCGCTGCAGTTAGATTGTGATGTCTTATTGAAAGCGACAAACGTTGATGGTGTCTACGACAGTGATCCTGATAAAAATTCCACAGCTAAGAAATATGACGAGGTGTCCTTTAACGAGATTCTTTCTAAGAATCTAAATGTAATGGATATGACCGCTTTTGCCCTCTGTAGGGATAATAAGCTTCCGATTATCGTTTTTGATGTTCAGAAGCAGGGAAATATACTAAAAGCAGTTAAAGGCGAGAAAGTTGGAACAAGCGTAATATAATTTTATGGCGAAATCCCTTGGAGTAAGATTCCATATTCAAGATAAGATATATGACTTTGATCAAGTAGATTTTATCGTTGCCAGGGGCGATAAAGTAATTGTAGAAACAGATCAGGGAGTAGAGATGGGAACAGTTGTATACGCTGACAAAGATGTAAAAGAAGAAACTCTAGAAGCTCCATTAAAACCCATCCTCAGAAAAGCAACGACCTCGGACATTGATAAGATGGATAAGTATAACGAGAAGAAGAAAGAAGCAGTTGATTATTTTAGAGAAGCGATTGAAAAATACGACTTACCGATGAAGCCGGTTGATGCACACTTCGCTTTTGACGGTTCAAAGATCACAATGTTCTTTACTGCCGAATCGAGAGTAGATTTCCGTGAACTGGTAAAAGATCTAACCCGCCGTTTCCAGAAGTCGATCAGGCTTCAGCAGGTAGGAATTAGGGACGTTGCCAAGGAGCTTGGAGGGATCGGGATGTGTGGCCGGGAGGTATGCTGTTCGGTGTGGCTTGAAGACATGTCGAGCATTACGACTGATATGGCAAGGCTTCAACAGATGGCCCACCGCGGATCAGAGAGGATCTCCGGACTCTGTGGAAGATTGATGTGCTGCCTATCCTACGAAGCAGAGTTTTACATGGAAATGAGCAAGCAGATGCCAGAGCTGGATGCGATCGTCACTTCTCCACAGGGGAAGGGTAAGGTTGTTGATCTGAATGTTTTAAAGCAGATGGCAAGGCTTCGCCTCGAGAGCGATGAGGAAATGGAGTTTCCTGTGAAAGAATTAAAATGGTAATTAGTAATTTGCAATAAGTCTATGTTTGACATTATCCCGTTAGCAATTATTCTAGTCTCCCTTGTTGTTGTGATCGTTATTGTAGTAAGAAAATTTCCCGAAGTATCGAAAGCAAAGGATCAAAAGCAGATGCCGCTTAATGACCAAAACAAAGATAAAACAAAATTATCGATCCCCACAGAGGGACTCAAAAAATTTGGTTTAATGGTAAAAGACGTATCTGTTGCTGCGGTATCAAAAACCGTTGATAGAGTTAAAGACATCAAGAAGAAAAAAGCTGATCAGGAAACCGAAGCCAAGGAGGCAACAGCCGAGCTTAGCAAGCTTGTGGGGAACAAGCCGGTAATAAAAAAAGAAGATCCAAGAAAAGAGTATAGGGAATTATTTAATAATGCCGAGTCTCTTCGGAAAAGTGGTGAAAATAAAGAGGCTGAAAAGATCTATATTGATATTATTTCAAAGGATCCTCAAAACGCATTAGCCTACCTTGGATTGGGAGAAGTATGTATTGCCATGAAGAACTATAAGGATGCTGAAGAGTCGTTTAGGGAAACCTTAAGAAGGGATCGTGGAAATAATGATGCTCTGAAAGGCATTGAGGATGCGAAGCGAGGTCGGATCGAAGGAGGAGAAGAAGAGGAAGACAGAATCGAATAATGTTGTCTGATTAGAAGAGAGATCCCCCGCCTGACATAGCCTGAGCCGACGTAACTCAGTTGGTAGAGTAACTCCATGGTAAGGAGTAAGTCGTCGGTTCGAATCCGACCGTCGGCTGAGGTGATGGCGGGCAGGCATGGTAAGGAGCAGATTGCTGGTTCCCGCCTGACTTGCCCGCGGTGAAGTCGCTGGCGGGCGGGCAAATCCGACGGTGAGCTCCATTAAATTTATTTTTGGGCAGATACCCAAGCGGTCAACGGGGACAGACTGTAAATCTGTTGGCTTATGCCTTCGTAGGTTCGAATCCTACTCTGCCCATTTTAAGTGCGATACTATACTATCTGAGCTAGCGTAGCTCAGCCGACTAGAGTCCCGCACTATTTGCCAGCGTAGCTCAGCTGGATAGAGCAACTGTTTTGTAAACAGTAGGTCGTCGGTTCAAATCCGACCGCTGGCTTAGAAGACAAAGACTCATCAAGTCAACTGTTTTGCCACCGCCTCCGGTCACCGCCCGACTTGCCTGCGGCGAAGTCGCTGATAGTTTGATAGTTTCAAGAAAAGTTTTATCTAATGAATAAGCAAAAGGGTTTAATCATTTTAATAATTCTGCTCCTGGTTGATTTAGGTCTGATCGGAGGAATCGTCTATACTGTATTTGCATCCCAGGAAGATACTAAGATTTATGATGGAAATAAAACGAGGGTTGCCTCCGAGCTAGATCAGCATGAGGTGAGCAAAGAGAGGTCAAAAGATAAACTTGAAATGATCAAGATGGTAGAAAAAAATATCTTGATGTTTTCCCCAGTTCAGGCAATAGAGAATAAGGAATGGCAGATTAATCATTTTGCTTTTATCAACAATCGTGAGTTCTATGTAGATTATAACGACCATGAGTATGCCTATCGCGTTTTGGTGAAATGTGAAGAAATAGATCCTTACAAGTGTCAGATAAATGCTTTATATGTTCCGGATTTAAAAGAAACTGTATGGAAGCTGGAAGCCGGAGTTGGAACCGACAAGGAGATTGATGAATGGTATATTAAGAAACTTGGCGAATGGTATCCGGTAATTGACTCTCGCAATGTCTATTATTTCCCAGTAAATTATCAGGATATAAAAAAGTATAAGGCTCATGATCCGTGGATGGCATGGCTCAAGGATCCAGTTGAGGTAGTCAAGCATAATTTTCCATCGTCGTTTATCGATAAATCGATTTCCGGATATACTCTTGGTGGGCCGAGTAAATTAACGCACCGGGAGATCGTTGAAGTTTCTGAAGAAACGCTTGATACAACTCTCAGCTATGATGTGGAGACAATCGAATCAGACGGGGTATATATAATTTACAGATCAATTAAAAATAATCAATAATATGTCGCAAGATAATCTCATCAAACTTGAGTGCAAAGAATGCAAGAGAGTTACTTATTTTTCAACGAAGAATAAGAAAAAGCTTAAGGACCGTTTGGAGCTTAAGAAGCATTGCAAGTGGTGCAGGAAGCATACAGAACATAAAGAGACTAAGTAAGGATTGAGGTTTAGATAGTCCTACATTTTCTTTGGGAGCGTAGTTTAATGGTAGAATACTGGTCTCCAAAACCAGTGGTCGGGGTTCGACTCCCTGCGCTCCTGGGGAAAGTGTGGGATTTTATTATTGTCTCCATTTCTCCCTCGCTTGAGGGAGAGGCTACCTAGATCCCTAATTGTCTATTAATCTAGTGACTTAGCGCTAAACAAACAATTCAGTATTATTAAACTATGAAATACTGCCCAAGGGGCTGGAAAAATAGTCAAATAGAATGACAGGGATGGATATGCTTTATCTTTTGTCTATTTTGGGCTATAATATAGGTGTTGGATAAACATCACAATCAGTTTTATTTTTACAATGCGCGATATATTAGGAGTATCGTTAGAATAATTGACGATAAATAAATATTAAAAACAAAACCTATGCCAAAATGTCCCAAGTGTGGAAAGGATCTAAAAACGGATGCGAAATTCTGCAAGTTTTGCGGAGCCACCCTAGAAGGCCAAGTTTCTTCTAAGCCTGCGGCTACTCCTTCAAAATCCAAGCCATCTCCGCCGCCCCAAACTCAACCTACACCCGAACCCCCAAAAAAAGGAATGTCGAAGGGAGCAAAGATTGCAATTATTATTGTTTCCATCTTGCTTATTTTGGGAATTGCCGGGGGCGTTATGGCTTATTTTTTAATCAAGTCGGGACTTAATGAAGCTGGCGAGAAGATCAAGGAACAGTTTGGAATAGTTGAAAATTCGATAGGGAATCTAAATGAGGAGATTGGAAATCTGGAGAATCAAGAGAATGCCAATGAAGAAAATGAAAATTTGGAAGATGGGAATGCTGAAAATATTAATGCAGCTATAAAAAGCGGCAAGCCGAATCCGATCCGCCCCGCAAAAGACCAAACTATAGCAATTGCCTCTTCGAGCATGAAAGACAATACCAGCATCGGTTTCGATTATTCTCCGGCGATGGTTCTGGATCAGGATTTTTCCACCTCTTGGGTCGAGGGTGTCCAGGGGCATGGTGTTGACGAGTGGATCGAGCTGGAATTTCCTTCCGAGGTGGTGATTAATACGTTAGGCATTGTTCCGGGATACGCGCGGAATGAGGATATTTATTTCAAGAATAATAGGGTCAAGGATTTTGAGCTGGAATTTTCGGACGGGACAAGACTTCCTTTCAATATTGCTGACCAGTATGGCATGCAGTTCGTCGAATTTCCATCAAAAAAGACAGATTCTTTAAAATTAACAATTAAATATGTTTATTTAGGAAGCAAGTATGATGATACCTGCATTGCGGAAATGGATATCTGGGCCCAGTATGTTTTGGACAAGAACGCCCAGGCCGCCATGGATTACTACCAGCAGAACAAAGAACCGTATGCCAAGCGGCCGCCCTCGGAATATATTATTGAAGTATTTATGACGAATGACGTGACGGAAAACCTCGCCCCGGCTGATAATGTGACGTCGTACAATGCGGGAAAGGAGGCGCTTATTGCTTCAGCCCAGCTTCGGACAGATACTCACAAGGGAAAAACATTTACTTGCAAGTGGTACCAGGGTGATAAACTGATTTATGAAGATAGCATTACCCAGTATACCCAGACCTACGGGGGAGATAAGATGTATATTGCTTCGGTAGCCACCCTTAATGGTGTTTTAGGACCTCCCAATGTCGTCTGGCCGATGGGTGATTACCGGGTTGAATGGTTTGTTGACGGTAAATGGTCAAAAACGGTGAATTTTAAAGTTGGCACTTAGGAATTTATGCTTAGATATATATTGTTTGCTTCTACCTTAGGCTTGATTCTGATTTTTGGGCTTGGCTGTGGGGAGAGGGAGGAGGCGGTAAATAATACTGAATCTAGTGGTAAAGAGGCCCAAAACGATAGAGTTGAATTGAATAATAATGTCTTGCTTCCCATAGAAAATAAAAAGGATCAGGCCAGTATTGACTGGCAATACGTTGAGAATGGAAAGTATCTGCCTGCCCCTTACTATTATCAAAAAGACGTGCCGGTCTTTGGAGATTTTGCCTGCGGTCCGGCGGCTTTAAAAATTGTTTTGGAGTATAAAAAACAGACAGGGGAGATCGAAGAAGAGATTCCCCCGATTGATGGATTAATTGAGATGGCCGGGATTAGATCCGACGTATGGTCTGATTCGAATATTGATAATTATTTTATTGAAGGCTTCGGCATTACGGATGTCGCCCTTAAAAAATTGTCGTCTGATTTTGATATAGGTAGACCAAAAATATTCGGCCTGACTTTTTATCCGGATTTTCCTCCATCAAAAGCCGTTGATCCGGCTCACAGGGACGAGATCATCGAGAGTGAAGGGTGGCGTGCCCAGATTGATGAGGAGGGCTGGGACATGGAAAAATTACATCAAACTGTCAATGAAGGAGATCCGGTGATTGTTGATGTGACGGTGGATATGGATCCACTTGAGGGGCCGAATGATCCTAAGTCCTACGCGCCTTTCTATACCCAAGACGGCCAGGTTCACTGGGAGCTGGCTTTCGGCCAGGGACATTTCATGGTGGCCATTGGCTTTGAGGACTGGGGAGGGGAGGATCCAAAAATTATTCTGCTTGATCCGCTTCGAGAAAGGAATGATACGGACAACCTTAGCATTTATTCCCTTGAGGATTTTGAGAGGTCGTGGGAGTTATTAAACAATCAAGGGTTTTTCTTTTAATAATGTTTTCAGTTCAGGATTCTATGCGTATCCTAAGCTTTTCCATTTTGAGGAAATATAGTGAAGGATTCGAATGTCACGCGCAAGCCCCTTAGGTAAGGTCAATAGCTTTAGCAATAGAGAAGCTTTGTCAAAAATAGTTACCCGCTTATTTAACGATCGATATAACTTGTTGCTTCTCATAATATTAAAAAATAAGCTAGCGGTGTATGTGGGTTCGCTTGCTTATTTTTTTATAGTTATTTTGTTAAATCCTTGACAAAATATAATATATGAGGTAATAATTAATCGTAGATGTAATGAAGGAATATCGGATTATCCGATTGATCTTTAGAGAAACCCCAAATAACCTACAGCTGTAGGGAAAAAGGAGTGTGCCATGAAACGCAGTAGATTTTTCCTTTGTGCAATTTTCGTCCTTGTGCTGGCTTTTGCCTGCACTCAAGAGGGCGAAAATGACGTACCTGAAGCCATCACTGATGACGACATGCTGGCAGATGATGACGACAACGACGATGATGACGACAACGACGACGATGATAGTCTACCCCCGCCTCCTCCGCCCAATGAAGGAAAAGTGGAAGTGGGAAACGGTTTCAGCCACATCGTGATCGACTTCGAACTGGTCGGTGAGAATGAACTGGTGGTCCTCTTCACGGACTTGGAAGAAAATGATCTGAAAGCCCACATCCGCCACTATAAATACATCAACGGTGAGTGGAACGAGCAGAAAATGCTATCGGAAGATCAGATCTCCGGAGGGCTCGATTTTCCACACACAGTCAAGGTCACGGAGCGAGGTCTTCTCATCTCCGATTCCAGCGGTGCCCGTGTTATCGAAGTTGACTGGGATGGAAATATCCTCTGGGAAACAGAAGGAGTATTTCCCAACGAGGCACTTCCTGTGCCGAACGGAGTCTTGGTTACAGATAGTTTCCTCCGGATTTTCAACGATGCCAAAGAGATGACTTGGGAACTTGACATCAGTGGAGCATTTGGTGTTGTAGACAAGCACAATGCCCAGCAGTTGCCGAACGGCAATATCCTGCTCACGATGTCGCGCTATACCGAAGGATCAACTGGCCTGATCGTCGAGATCTCCCCGTCGAAAGAAGTCGTTTGGGAACTCGATGAATCGTCGTTGATATGGCCGCGAAATGCTATGCGGCTAACCGACGGTAAAACGTTAATCGGTCACCAGAATGGGATATGGAAGGTCTCATCTGATGGCCACATCGTTTGGGAATATCCGACCGGCGCCTCGGTTTACAATATTGCCATGGATGGTGAAAACGTTGTCGCTGTTACCGCAGGGGGCATTCTCTGGATATCTCAATCTGGGGATTACGAACGAA
>SDBT01016424.1_pt1 | contig 11713 bp, 9 predicted proteins | sample 2277101 | NCBI WGS metagenome assembly SDBT01 (sample SAMN10404973, study PRJNA504765) | marine sediment metagenome | isolation source: marine sediment core GS10_PC15, 103 cmbsf | place: Arctic Ocean: Southern Knipovich Ridge | collected 2010
TCGCCACCAACTCCGGCCCTTTATCCCTTCAGCGGATATGCTCAGATGGCGGAATCCTTTTTCGGATAATATCGATTTTTCAAAGACGCGATCCGTACCGACAAATATCACCTCAACATCCGGCGCCCTTGAGATAAACTCTTGTGCAACGGCGATGCCCGGAAAGAGATGACCGCCGGTACCGCCACCGGCAATGATAATCCGTAATTCCTTGATATCCATAATCGGTTCGGATTTGTTGCCCGTCTATCCGTATATGTATCTATGTATCCGCTTTCCCGCCTTTCCGCCTTTCCCGCCTTTTTCTGTATCCGCACAATATTATTTCGGTTTCTTAAAACCGGTTGCATAGATATTCATTAATATGCCTATGGATGCCATGTTCATGAGAAGGGATGTACCTCCATAGCTCAGAAAGGGAAGCGCCAAACCTTTTGTCGGCAACAACCCGAGTGTTACGCCCATGTTGATGCAGACTTGAAGGCCTATGGCCAACGTCATCCCGAATGCCAGAAAAGAACCGAATTCATCCCCTGAATTTCTAGCAATTGATATTCCCCGCCATAAAATGATGCCGTACAGTCCAAGGATTGCCAAAACCCCCAAAAGCCCCAGCTCTTCCCCGATCACTGAAAAAATAAAATCCGTATGGGGCTCCGGCAGATAGAAGAGCTTTTGAAATCCATTTCCCACGCCGGCGCCCCATATTCCCCCGGATCCAAAGGCCATTAGGGAATGGATGATCTGGTATCCCTCGTCTGTGGAATATTGCCAAGGATCTAAAAAACTCAGGATACGCTTCAACCGGTACTCTGCGTGAATCATATAGAAATATAGAAAAGGAACCAGTACCATCAGTGAAGCCGATAGATGGAAGATTCGTGTACCGCCGACTAAGAGCATGAACCAAGTAATGGCTCCCAAAATAACCACCGATCCGAAATCCGGCTGTAGTATAATGAGCGTAATAAAGGCGCCCAGCACCAGAATGTGGGGCAGAAAACCGACATAAAGATCCTTTAGCCTGTCGCCCTTTTTACTCATGGAGTAGCCTAAGAATATGATCAGAGAGAATCTGGCAAACTCCGACGGCTGGAATGAAATTTCATTGAACCGGAGCCACCGGGCCGAACCGCCTGCTGAAACCCCTAAGGCGGATAATTGAATGGCGAGCAGCAATCCCAAAGCCAGGACAACCATGGGGTATGTCAAAGAGCGAAAAATCCGGTACGGGAAATACCGGCAGATCAGAAGTGCCAAGAAACCGAACAGTGCGAAAACGGCCTGCTTTTTTAGAAAATAGTATTCATTTCCGAATTTTTTCAGCGCAAGGGCGGAGCTGGCGCTATAGACCATGACCACTCCGATTCCCACAAGCAGAAGAACCGGAAATAGCAGCCTAAAGTCGTATGCCACCGGACTGACTTCCTCTCTGCCCCGTCTCATGCGGTTTCCTTGTGCAATGCGTTTACGATTCTTCTGAAATCCTCTCCCCGTTCTTCATAACTTTCATATTGGTCAAAGCTGGTGCAGCCCGGCGATAGAAGTACAACATCTCCGGGCGCGGCAAATTCCCGTGCGCGGCTCACAGCCGCAGCAATGGTTGAAACCGATTCGGTTCTGATCTCTTGGCCGAAGGCGCCGGCGATAGTATCAACCGCCTCTCCCGAGAGAATGACCTGTTTCGTTTTTTTCTGAATCAAAGGGATCAGTCTTTTGAAATCGCCCCCTTTATCCTTGCCGCCTAAAATGAGAATGACCGGATCCTCATAGGTTTCCAGGGCCTTTTGGACCGCATCCACATTGGTGGCCTTTGAATCGTTCACATAACGCACCCCGTTAATGATCGCCACTTCTTCCTGCCGATGGGGCAACCCGATAAATGCGTTTAAGGCGGATCGGCAACCGTCAAGCGTTCCGCCCATGGCGAATGCAGCCAAGCAGGCTGCTGCAACGTTCTCCAGATTGTGCCTTCCGGAAAGCCTTACATCGGACCGATTCAGACGAACGGTTCCGGTGACGGGGGTGTGAAACACGATCCGGTCTTTTTCGATCACCGCTCCATGCTCTTCAGATTGGGCGTTGACATACCAGATGCTGCTTCGGATTCCCTTGACGATTTCACGGGAAACGGAATCTTTCCGGTTTATGATTGCGATATCCTCCGGTGTTTGGTTTTGAAATATTTTCCCTTTGGATTCTACATAGGCGTTGAAATCGGGGTATCGGTCCAGATGATCTTCGCTGATATTCAGAAGAACAGCGACTCTGGGTTTAAATGTATCGATGGTGTCCAGCTGAAAGCTGCTGATTTCAATCACCGCAGCTTGAGCCGGTTGTCCCTTGGCCACATAACCGATAAGCGGGTTTCCGATGTTTCCGCCAACGAAGACATCAATCCCCGACCGGTTTAACATCTCACCCAGCAAAGCGGTGGTTGTGGTTTTTCCGTTTGTACCGGTCACCGCTGCCATGGGTTGATCAATGAATCGGGAGGCAAATTCGAGTTCTCCCAAAACCGGAATTCCCTTTTCCCTCCCTTTCCGTATGGGTTCCAGGGTATGGGGAACACCGGGGCTTAAGAGAATAAGATCCGCCGCTTGAAATGATGCAGCCTGATGTTGCCCCAGTTCCATATGGATCCCCGTATCGATTAACATTTGGACGTTGCTTTTGAGCTCTTTTTCGGTTGCCGTATCGGTTACCGTCACCCGGGCCGCTTTCGTCTTCAGAAATCTCGCCAGTGCGAGGCCGGTTCTACCGAGACCGACAACCAGAATGCGTTTGCCTTCAATATTCATTACTATCAGCGGATCATCTGAGTTTCAGCGTACTCATGGATATCAATGCCAGAATAATGGCGATAATCCAGAATCGCACGATGACCTTGGGTTCCGGCCACCCTTTCAGTTCAAAATGATGATGCAGCGGCGCCATTTTAAATATCCGACGGCCATGGGTCATCTTGAAATATCCGACCTGAAAGATTACCGACAACGCCTCGACCACAAACAATCCGCCCACGAGTGCGAGTAATATTTCTTGTTTGGTAATTACCGCCACCGAACCCAGGGCCGCTCCCAAAGAGAGAGAACCCACATCACCCATAAATACTTGTGCCGGATAGGTATTGAACCATAGAAAGCCGAATCCGGCTCCCGCCAGTGCCCCGCAGAATACGGTTATTTCCGCACTTCCGGCCACATAATTGATTTGAAGATACTGGGCGATTTTTATATGCCCCGCCACATAGGCAAATACCATGTAGGTCACGGCCGCGATGATAGCCGGACCGATTGCCAGACCGTCCAATCCATCCGTAAGATTTACCGCATTGGAAGTCCCCACGATAACCAATGCGGCAAAGAAGACGTAACCCCACCCCAGGTCGGGGGCGATATTCTTAAAAAAGGGGACGGTCACCTGGGTGTCGAAATCCGGCCTCGAATAAACAAGGAGACCGGTGATAAGGGCTAGAATCAGCTGCAGGATCAATTTGACGCGGACAGTGAGTCCTTTGCTCCGCTTTTTGACCTGCATGAGATAGTCGTCCGTGAACCCGATCAGCCCATTTCCAAAGGTCACCAGCAGCACGATCCAGATGTACGAATTGGCCAAATTTGTCCACAACAGGGTCGAAACGATGACCGAAAAGAGGATCAGTGTCCCACCCATGGTCGGTGTTCCGGCTTTATGGAAATGACTTTCCGGTCCATCCTCCCGGATGTACTGCCCCACTTGCAGCGTTGTCAGCTTTCGAATCACCCATGGCCCGAGAAGGAAACAGATGAGGAATGCCGTTAAACTGGCATAGATGCTCCGGAAGGTGATATACCGGAATACATTGAATCCCGATATGGTGGTGTGGAGCGGATATAGAAAATGGTAGATCATAATTAATCTCTAATCACGATTTCGTTTCCCAATTTTCAAGCCAGTGAACAACGGTTTCCATGGTCATTCCCCTGGACCCTTTCACCAAGACCCAGTCTTTTGGTTCCAGCCGATCGGAAAGATCGATACAGATTTCATCTTTTGTTCCAATGAATATTTTATCTGCAGCCAATCCGTTGGCAATGGCGCCGGCGGCCACGGCGTTTGAAAAATCTCCGGTGACATACAGCCGGGCCGTATCGGACGTTGCGGATATGGATCCGATCTCCTCATGCATGGCTTCAGCTTCTGGCCCGAGTTCCAGCATATCTCCCAAAACGAGAATACTCCGATGTTTACCCTTGAGCGAGATAAGGGTTTCAATGGCGGCTTCTACGGATGCAGGATTTGCATTATACGCATCGTTGATAACGGTAATGCCGCTTTCCGTTTTCTTGATATGCATTCTTCCTTCAACGGGTCGAAACTTTTCCAACCCGGTTTGGATGGCCTCTCCCGACAATCCCTTAAGATAACCCACCGTAGCGGCTGCCAGGGCATTGGAAACCATGAATCGGCCCGGTATGCCGAGATGCACGGTTCGGGTTTCGGTGGGAAGTCCAAGCGTAAAGGATATTCCCTGTTTTGTTTCTCGGATACTCTCCGCTCGAACCAACGCATGGTCGGTTTGACCGAAGAACACCACCTTCCGATCCGTCAGGTTCGCCAGCCGCCGCAACCATTGATCATCTCCGTTCAATACAGCGGTTCCGTTCGACATCATATTTTCAAGCAGTTCGCCCTTTGCCCGCATGACACCTTCAATGGAGCCGACCCCTTCGAGATGAACCGGCGCGATATTCGTGATAACCCCTATATGGGGCAAACAGATTCGGGTCAGGTAGGCGATTTCACCCGGATGGTTCATTCCGAGTTCCAAAATCGCCAATTCGTGGGTCGGATCGAGCCGAAGCAGGCTCAACGGCAGTCCGATGTCGTTATTGTAATTCTTCTGACTGGTGAGGGTCTGAAACCGCTCCATAACCACCGTCGCGGTCATTTCCCGGGTGGTTGTTTTACCGTTGGATCCGGTAATACCGACCACCGATGCCTTTGACGCCTTGCGATGAAAGGATGCCATATCTCCCAATGCCCGGGTCGTGTTTTCCACAGCCACACAGACAACATTGCTTTCCATCATCTCGGTAAGCGGCAATATTTCTCTTTTGTTATTCTCGATTAGAAAACCCTGTATGCCCTGATTTAAAACATCCTTTATATATCCGTGCCCATCATGGGTTATTCCTGAAATGGCGATAAAGAGTTCATTGCCTTCAATATTTCGAGAATCGATGGAAATACCGGTAAAAGAACGATTTTCGTCACCGCAAACCAACGCACCGCCGGATGCGGTTAGAATATCTTTGGTTGACCAGGGCTTCGGTGTTTTCATTGCCGGATCTTCCGATTAAGTTTATCCAGCGCTTTTTGCGCTTCCAGGCAATCATCGAAGGGAATGGTTGTATCCCCGACGATTTGATAGGTTTCATGCCCCTTGCCTGCAATCAAAACGGCATCTCCCGGTTGTGAGATGCGGATTCCCAAACAAATGGCCGTGCTCCGATCCGGTATCACGGCATGCCCCTTTTCTCTAAATCCCGACTCGAGCTCATCGAGCGCATACCGTTTGGGAGACGACTTCGATATTCCGTTTTGGATCTGCGCTATAATATCCATGGGCGGTTCGGAGCGAGGATTGTCCGATGTAATAATGGCCAAATCCGACAACCGTCCCGCTATTTCACCCATTTGTGGGCGTTTCTTTTTATCCCGGTCTCCACCGCAGCCAAAGATGCAGATGATCCGCCTTTCCGCCAACACGTTTAATGAAGTGAGCACATTTTCCAAGGCATCCGGAGTGTGTGCGTAGTCAACAAAAATGTTCCGCCCCGTAAGGTTTGAGATCTGTTCCAAACGGCCGGGCACCTTTTGCAACGATTCGATGCCGTGTTGAATTTGCACCGGCAAAATTCCCATTGCTATACCCGCACCTGCGGCTCCGAGTATATTCTCCACATTGTGTGTGCCCACCAGGCTCGATTTAAAACCGAATTCTCCTTTAGGAGAAACGATGGTTCCCGAGAGCCCGTTGAGATCCTGAACAACCGCTTTTGCATAAATGTCATGGGCCGCGTGATCACCGAAGGTGACGACCGGGACCGTTAGTTTTTCCACGAGCTCTTTCCCTCTGGGGTCTGCGCAATTAATAACCGCCTGGGCCCGGTCTGCTTTGGGCCCTCTCCTCATGTGCTCGGTGAACATCCGCTGCTTACAGAGCCAATAACTGTTGATATCCCCGTGATAATCGAGATGATCTTGGCTCAGATTTGTAAATATCCCGATATCCAACCAGCAGTGAGCAACCCGAAATAGATCAAGGGCATGGGATGATACTTCCAGTACAGCATGTGTCACTCCTTTCGAAATCATTTCAGCCATAATTCGCTGAAGATCCAGCGATTCCGGTGTGGTTACCGGATTGTCAAAGGTCTTGCCTCCGTATCGGTAATTGATGGTTCCGATAACGCCCACCGTTTTGCCTGCGGCGTTTAATATGCTCTCCAAAAGATAAGCGGTTGTGGTTTTCCCGTTTGTACCGGTGATTCCGACAATATGTAATTTCTGTGTCGGATTTTCGTAAAACCGTGCCGCTATCTCCGAAAGCGCAGCCCGAGTATCCTCCACCACGACGATAACGCCTTTCCGGTTCCAGTTCGATGAAACCGGTTTTTGTGCAAGAACAACCGAAGCCCCCCGATCCAGCGCTTCGTCAATATAGTCATGACCATCTACTGCATGACCCGGGATGGCCACAAAAAGCCCTCCCGGCTTGACATCCTGAGCTCGATAATGAATCGACTTGATATCCGCTTGAATGCCGGTCTCTCCACTGATTGATTTAGTGGATAACGACCGGCGTATGTCTTCAAATTTCACCCTGTGGCCGCATCCTCCCGGGAAACCCGCAAACTCTCCGCATCCCTTTCAGGGGGGATATTCAGATAATTCAGTGTTTCATGGGCAATCTTTTTAAATGCCGGTGCAGCAATGGTACCGCCATATATTTTGCCCTTGGGTTCATCAATAGCCACGAGAATGGTTACGGCAGGGTCATTGGCCGGAACGAACCCGATAAACGAGGCAACATATTTTCCTTTCACATAGGTTCCGTTTTTGCCGACCTTCTGTGCCGTTCCGGTTTTGCCGCTGACCTTATATCCGTCCAGTGCGGCTTTAACGCCGGTTCCTCCCCGGGTGGTGACCGTCTGCATGATTCTATTGAGTGTTCGGGCTGTTTTTATGGAGATCGCCCGTCTGACCACGCTGGGCTCAATCTGTTTCATAAGATTGCTGCTTCCATCTCTGATGGAATGAACAATATAGGGTTTCATCAGTATTCCGTCGTTGGCGATGGCGGAAGTGGCCGCCACCAATTGAATGGCGGATACGGAAATCCCCTGGCCAAAGGATATGGCCCCGGCATCGATTCTCGACCATCGTTTGTACGGAAGCAGACTACCGTTAGATTCCCCGGGACAGTCGATTCCGGTTTTTGTTCCGAAACCGAACGCTTGAAGCGTTTTGTAGTGTTTTTTGCGTCCGATCCATTCACCGATTTTGACTGCTCCGATATTGGATGAATATTTGACAATTTGCTGCAGCGACAGCCAGCCATAGGGGTGAACATCATGAATCACATGCTTTCCGATCCTGTATGTGCCGTTTTCGCAAAAAAATATGGTATGGGGTGATGCGTTTCCGGATTCCAGGGCGGCTGCCGCGCTGAATATCTTCATGGTGGAACCGGGTTCAAAAGGATCGGTTACCGCTCGATTTCGCCAGATGCTTTTTTTATATTTCCGGTATGTGTTGGGGTTAAAGAAAGGATAGTGGGCCATCGCAATGATAGCCCCTGTCTTGGGGGACATGACGACGATCATCCCGCCTTTGGCGGAGTAGGTTTTAACCGTTTCTTCCAGCACCCTCTCGGCCGCAAATTGAACGGGGCCGGCGATGGTTAGATGAAGACTGTAACCGCCAAAACTGGTTGTCTTTTTCTTTTCGGCGTTGAATCCCCGACCCAGGGCATCCTTTAATATGGTTTGTTCAACCGTGGCGCCTTTTAGATAAGCGTCATAATAGAATTCGATTCCTTCCAGGCCGTTCCCGTCGATTCCGGTAAATCCCAATATTTGAGCTCCCAAGGTTTTGTTGGGATAAAAACGATTGGATTCCGGTAAAAATCCGATTCCGTCAAGTTTTAAGGCCTTTATCGACTTCTCTTCTCCGGGGGTAATTTGTCGCTTGACCCAGACGAACGGTTTTCTGGCGACCAACTTCTTATATATGGGCCGTCGGCGGGAGCCTAGTGCTTTGGCCAACGCCGTTGCGGTTCGCTTAGGATTTTTGATCCGACCGGGGAAGGCGGCAATTGAGGTGGCGTCAATGCTGACGGCCATCTCTCTGGGAGTGGAATCATAGATGGTGCCGCGTTTGAGGTAGGTTTTAACGGATCGCTCATATTCTCCGGCAGCTTTCTTTGCAAGCCAAGATGCACGGTATACCTGCAGGTAAACCGCTTTCGCGCCGATCGCAGCGAAACAGAGACCGAACAGGATGCCGATCAATAGGGTTCGGAGTCTTATGTGTTTGTTTACGGTGCTCATTGCACGACAATGACCTGTTCAGGCATCGGTGTGGCTAAACCTAACCGTTCCTTGGCTATTTTTGATATTCTTTCCGGTGATTTCAGCCTTGCCAATTCAATTTGTACATTCTTTTTGACGGCTTTAAGGTCGATGTTTTTTCTGGTCGCGGTGATGATTTCATATCCGACATTGACGTATTGGACCCTAGCCCAGGTGTAGATCAACAGTTCAGAAATAAAAAGGGATAGGATAATCATCCACATCCCCATGATTTTGAGACTTCTGCTAGTTTTCTCTTTTTTTGTCGGCACGCGCAGAAACCTTTCACGTTAGTCGGGTTTGATCCCCAGAGACAGAGAGGGCACAGAGTTCTTTCATTCTTTTATCCAACCGGGAGGCAGCGATTGAATAAAAGAGGTTAAGGCGTTATTACTTTCGCTCAGGTGTGTGTTTGCCGATTCCGTATCGATCCAATCCCAATCAGGTTTCCGGAGCTGTTGACTTGCCGTTTCCAGGTCTCGTATCGGTTCATAGTGATTAGCTTCGACAGCACTCTGTGCCCTCTCTGTCTCTGCAGTCAAAACCCTCCTTATAATTTTTCTGCGGCCCGAAGACGTGCGCTTCTGGCCATCGGATTATCCTCAATTTCTAGAGCTGTCGGGCGTATGACCTTTCGGGTCAGGTTCTTTACTTGACGCTCCCGGCCACACACGCATTGGGGAAAATCACCGGGACACTGACAGCCCTTTTCCAACGCTCTGATACGGTGTTTGATAATTCTATCTTCAAGTGAGTGATAAGATATCACACAGAGACGGCCTGTCGGATTCAGCAGGTTGAAAGCGACATCCATGAATGCTTCAAGTCGATCGAGTTCCTTATTTACTGCGATTCTTAAAGCCATAAATACACGGGTCGCCGGATGAATCCGCTGACGCTGCATTGCTCCTCTGGGAACTGCAGCCATTACAATATCGGCCAGTTTCTTGCTGGTTAAAATGGCCTCGCTAGATCTCTTTGCTACAATCTTTTTTGCGATCTTCCCGGACCAGCGTTCCTCGCCGTACGATTTGAATATTTTTTTGAGAGCCTGTTCCGGGGCGTGATTGATGATATCCGCAGCAGTTTCTTTCGTTTCAATATTCATTCGCATGTCCAGGGGTTCATCCAGTTGAAAACTGAATCCTCGACCGCTGGCTTTGATCTGGTGAAGCGATAATCCAAGGTCGAGAAGGATGCCATCGACACCGTCAATTCCAAATTGTGAAAGAGCATCCGGCAACTGAATAAAGTTGCCGCGAAATAAGCGTATTTTCGTTTTAAACGCCTTTAGTGATTCTTCGGCGTTTTCAATGGCTTCGATATCTTGGTCAATAGCGATCAACAAACCGCGGGGACCTATTTTTTCAAGAATCGACCGCGCATGACCGGCACCTCCCAGGGTGCCGTCCACATATGTTTTTCCGGATCGACAATTTAAATACTGCAGCACCTCTTGCTGCATGACCGGAATATGACGATAAGGCATCGATCTAGAGCCCTAGTTTTGCTATTTCGTTTCTGACCTCCTCCTTCCTCAGATCCTGTCCCATACTCAGGTTTTCATTCTCCCAGCTCTCCCTCGCCCAGATTTCAAAATGATCCAAAACGCCGACCAGAACGATTTCTTTGTCCAGTTTCGCGTATATTCTAAGAGCCGGGGGGATCAGAATTCGGTCCTGTTTGTCGATGGTCACTTCAAAGGCGCCGCCGATAAAAACCCGTCTAAAGCGACGCATATTTTCGCTTTTCTCAGCCAGAGAGAGTATCCGATTCTCTATTTTACTCCACTCTCCGAACGTATAGCCGAACAAACAGCTGTCCATTCCTGAAACCATGATACTCTCAGGGCTGTCGGTATTGATCACTTCACGAAATCGGGCCGGTATGATGATTCGCCCTTTTACATCGATGGTATGGAATGAACTACCTCGAAACATAATTCACCATAATTAACCACTTTTATCCACTTAAAGCGCATAAAAATATATTTTTCGAATATTGTCAAGGAAAAAATTAAAAAATATTATATTTTTTATAATAATTAGAAAATGTTAAAAATAAAATCGTATTAAAATTTGTAGTGGAGGGATGTGGAGTTATATAATTTTCTGTGTGCTTGACACGCATTCGAATGAACTGGTAGTTTAAAAAAGTTAGGGGCTTCGCCCCAATTGGCCTCCGGCCCGTAGGGCCTACGCCCCGGAGGGAATATTGGAGTGCTGGAATAATGAAACAAGGCGTACTGGGATAATGGGATGTTGGGTTAATGGTAGAATCCGTGTTCACGATAAAATTAAAATGGATAAGATCCTTTTAAAAACCAACACTCCAGTATTCCACCATTCCATTATTCCATATGTGAGGTAAAAGTCGGAGCCTCAAAAAACTAATTTATTTTCAACAAGTTGTAGAATTCCCGAGACGTTCAATTAGTGGTTCACTCTCGAGAACCCCTCCGGGCGAATCGGCTCAACATAACCGGCGGCCCAATCACAGTTTCCTCAATATTTTTGGTGTGTTAAATTTATGAATCGGTTAATGTCCATTAATCATCAAGCGTTGAAAACCGGTGAGTTGCTGGTACGGGAGGGGCTGGCCAGACAGCAGGATGTGGACGCCGCTCTCAATGTTCAATTGAAAGAAGGAGATGCTGAAAATCCTTCCCCGGCGTCGTCCGGTTTTGACGGGGCCGACCTATCTTCAGCACCGGCAGATAGCTACAGCAGAAATCGTTCAGATGATATTCCCGAAGGGATAGGGATAAGAACCATCGGCGAAATTCTCTGCGGCCTGGCCCTTATCTCTCCCATAGATCTGAATCGGGTCCTGTTGAAATACGACAAACGGCTCAAGCTGGGTGACATGCTTAAGAAAATGGGAATCCTCTCGGAAGACCAAATCCAAAAAGCGCTTGAATCCCAACAATTTAATTTCAAATCATTATCATTGGGACAGATTTTGATCGAACAGGATTTCATCACTGAAAAACAGCTCTACGATGCACTCTCCAGACAGCACAATCTTCCCTACAAACATGTCGACGGGTTTGAATACGCCGAATGGCATAAACAGCTTATCCTCGAACACCA
>SDBT01016425.1_pt1 | contig 11713 bp, 9 predicted proteins | sample 2277101 | NCBI WGS metagenome assembly SDBT01 (sample SAMN10404973, study PRJNA504765) | marine sediment metagenome | isolation source: marine sediment core GS10_PC15, 103 cmbsf | place: Arctic Ocean: Southern Knipovich Ridge | collected 2010
TGGAACTGGTCAAATTTTAATCGTAGAGTTATGGAAATATAATGAAGATAATAGCAGAGAATTTTATGATATAGTATATCTACGGTTAACAATAAGGGGATAACGTTAATTTGCTGAACCAATTATTTGAACGTCCTGGATTCTTACGAAAGGTGCATGATAAGGACCATATATTTTAAATTCTTTTGAAATAGCATCAATATTTTTAAAAAGATCTAGTAGATTTATACCAATCATTGTTTCATTTAAGGGATCCTTTATTTCACCATCTAAAATTAAATTTCCATAAAGAATTAATCCTGAAAAATCTCCAGTCGCGATATTAGGGGAATCTCCAGTATAATCAAGGATTACACCTTTCTTTACATCTTTTATCATATCTTCTTTAGAAAAATTTCCAGGTTCTAAAATAAAATTAGTTATACCTATTGAAGGGATAGAGCTATAAGATCTTCGTGAAGCATTACCAGTGCTTTCAACTCCTTCTTTTCCTGCAGTATAACTATTATGCAATAACCCTTCTTTTAGAAATTTACCATTTTCAAATAATGTCTTATTCTTTCGCGGGACACCCTCTCCATCAAAAATAGACGATCCTACTAACCCATCTATCAATGCATTATCTTTTATGGTAAAATCTTCTGTAGCTAATATCTCATTTCTTTTATCAACAAGAAAGCTTCTTTTGTATTGAAAAGTTTCGCCATTAATTGCAGATATTATTGGCTCTAATATCAAGCCAATGGTACCACGGGGAGTTAAAATTAATGGGCCTTTCATATCTTCTATTTTTATTCTGTTAAGATTTCGTTTGGCAATTTTTAATGCATTTTCCGCCACTGATTCTGCATTTAAATTTTTTAAATTTCTTTCTCTTTGCGAATCAAATCCAGAAGAAGTGTCTTTGCTTATTTTATCTTTAACAATAATTTCTGAAAAAATTGTACAACTGGTCTCCTTTCCATTAATTTCTAAACCATTGGAATTAAAAATATAACTTTTGGAATAAATTGAAGAAAAATTTGCTGATTGGGCAATGGCTAATTCATCATCATTGCATATTTTAATTAAATCTTCCACATATTTTATCGAATCTTCTATTTCTAAATTTTTTAAGTTACTGTCGAAAAGTCCCTTTACATTAGGATAATTTTTGTATTGATATGGTAAATCTATAAAATCTGAGTCTTCTGTGCCAACTTTCATCATTTTTATAGCTATATCAACTATTTTATTGATTGATTTTTTTTCTATATTATTCGTATAGGCAAATCCAAGAGAACCACGGTTATCAATTACTCTAATAGAAACTCCGCCTCCCTCGTAAGTTTCAATATTTTTAACTGAATTCTCCTCTACTTCAATATTATTGGACGAATCTTTATTTAAAAAAACCTCAGCGCATTTTAATGTACTAATTTTATTTTGAGCCAGTTTTAAACCATAATTTGCAAGGCTATAGATATCCGCTTTATCATTCATTTAATTTAAACCTCCAACAGTTAAATCTTCTATACGAATATATGGTCCACCATCACATACCCTGACACCTTGCCCGCCTTTTCCGCATGTACCATCTGAATAACTAATTTCTTTACCTATGGCTGAGATTCTATTAAGAACTTCCAAGGTCATTCCTGAAAGAGAAACGTCCCTCATCATCTCTTTTTTTTCACCATTTTTAATCATATATGAAAATTTACATTTGAATTGAAAATTACCTGTTGTAGGTTCAGTATATCCGTATTGAAAATCCTCACAGAGAATTCCATTTTTCGTATTTTCTATCATTTCATCGAGCTCCCAATCTTTTGGTTCAAGTAGAGTAATTCCCATTCTGACTTGAGGTCTTGTATTGTTAGATTGGGCTCTTCCATGCCCATTTGGAGCAACATCCATTCTTGAGGAAGTTTCTAAATTGTGTAAATAGTTTTTGAGAATTCCATTTTTAACTATTGTAGTTTTTTGCGAAGGAACACCCTCATCATCGACAAAATAGCTTCCATATAACTCATAAGGTAAATTATATTTCTTACCTTGTCCCATAGTAGGATCATCGATTATATTAATATCTTCAATAGCTACTTTTTTGCCAATCTTTCCTTCTAAGATACTTTCCTTGTTTAGAACACCATCTGCTTCAGCTGCATGTCCAAAGGCCTCATGAATGAATGTCCCCGTTAATTTTGGATCCATAATAACTGTAAATTTTCCTCCTATAGGTGATTTTGCTTCTAATAAGTCTACTGCTTCTCTAGCAGTCTTTGTACTTAAACCATGTGCTTCTTCAGTCTCAGTTATTTCGAAGCCTCCTAAGCCACCAATAGAATTTACGGATCTTTGAAGTATTCCATTCTGTTGAGCATAAACTAGCGTAAATAATCTTAAACCTGATAATTCTTGACGAATAAAACTTCCAAATGAATTTAAAAATAAGTTATTTGAGTATCCATCTACGTAAAAAGTTCGCGTGTTCATAACTTTTAAGGAATAACTAGATGCAATCTTTTCTTGATTTTTAACGAGATATATTTTCTCGTCTACACCAACATCGCCTAAGGTTTTTCTACTTTTAATTTTAAAATTCTTAACCAGCGGATCCCTTTCTTTAATTTTAAATTTATTTTTACATAAGGATTCCGATAATCTTGCTAACTTTATTGCATTGTTAAAGCCGTTTATTACGGATTCTTTAGAAATATTTTTAATAACGGTGAAGGAAAATCCCCCATTTATGAAAGCTCGTATCCCACAATTCCTTATTTCGTACGATGATATTTCTTTACTTTTTTGATCTGTGAAATCTAAATTAGTTCCGACACCAACACCAGATTTTATATCCCAATACTCAATTTTGTTTGAGGCTAATTTATTTAACTTATTAATTAAATTGTTATCAAAAATCTTTAGTTCATTCATAGACTCCATTATTATATGATATATAATTTATACTGTTTAAAATTATTTTAAACCAAAAAAAGTAAATTATCAATAAAATTTATTTAACTGTCTCTGCAATTTCTACAGGATATTTTAGCCCTCTTTACATTTTTTATAGAAGCTAATAATCGCCAATTAACATTTATCCCACCAAGATTTCTTAGTTAAATATCTCAATTCTATTGGAGAACGAATTTTTACTCCAAGAACCTCATGGTATAAAAAACAATTGGATTTAAATAGAAGAAACAATAATAGTAATATTGACCTTAAGTAAGATTCGTACATTATATACAGCGACAAAAAGAAATGTGAATTAAACATTGTTAAAAAACAAAAATTTCCTTGAGTGGCAAAAAAAAGGTAAAGAGTATATTAAAAATAAGGAATATAATAAATCCATTGAAGCATATAAGAAGGCAATTAGTTATAATTCAAAAATTTCTTCAGTTTGGTACAAGCTTGGTATCGCTTATAAATTTAAGGGTGACGAGACTCAATTTATTGAATCTTATAAGAAAGCTTTGTCTATAGAGCTGCAAAGAGGTTCTAAAGAAGAGCTTCTTTTGATTGAAAACAAAGTAGTTAAACAGGGGGAAGTTAAATTGATGATTGTATCATTTATCATAATGTTAATTATTTTTTTTTTACCTGCTGTATTAATAGCTCGGGTATCTTCTTTTATTATTCCCACTTTTTTCATAATTGTTTTCTGTTTGATATCTGTTATAATCTATGTAACTAATGAGGATTTAGAAGCTAAAGAGTTTTATGAATATACTAAAAAAAAAATTCTTAAAATCAAGCAGAAATTAGTTGAAGATCCAGCTAATGTCTCTTATTGGACTGATCTAATCTCAACTTTTATTACCGTGCAAAATTATCAAAAGGTAGTTAATTTAAGCAAAGTAGCGTTAGTAGTAAAACCATATTACTTTGAGTTTTGGCGTCTACGTGCTGTAGGATATTATGAGCAAATTAGATTCGATAAGTCTATTAATTCTTGTTTGAAAGCTTTAGAAATCAAATCTAATAATGTTGATATTTGGCAATTACTTGCCGAGAATTATCAGAACAAAGATGAATTAGAAAAAGCAATTGAAGCTTACTTAAGAGCATTAAAAATAGACTCAAAAGACTCTGATATTCAAGATGGACTCGTTAAGAATATTTATAATATATATGAGAGAGATAAATATGAAAAGGCAATAGATTATTGCAACAAAATTTCTGAAGTAAATCCTAATCTTGAAAAAATTTGGGATATTTTAGGAAACTTATATGTTAAAATTAAATTATATGATAAATCAGTTGAGGCATTCAACCAAGCACTACAAATTAACCCAGATAACTCAAATTTACAGAGCAACTTGGGATTTGCTTATGGTATGAAGGGAGAATATAACAAAGCAATTAATTGTCTTAAACGTGCTTTAGAATTAGATCCTAATTTTTATATAGCTTTTTATGGTCTAAGTCAAATTTATCTAGAGCTGAAAGATTTTGAGAAGGCAATAAAATCATTAAGACAAGCCATAGAAATCAATCCTAAATATAAATTAGCGTATAGTAATTTAGCGTATATTTTTAATAAAATAGGAGATTTTAACTTTGCAATAGAATTAAGTAATCAAGCAATAAAACTTGATCCTCGATTTGCAAAGCCATATAACCATCTCGGATATGCTCATTTTAAGAAGGGTGATTATGAAAAAGCAATTGAATTGATAAAAAAATCAATGAGACTTGAACCTGATTACGAACGTGCTCCCTATAATTTGGCAAAAGTATACTTTAAATTAAGTAATTATGACGAGGCTATTCGAGCTGTAAAAAAATGTTTAGAAATTAATATTAATTTCAAAGAAGCTAAAAATCTAAAAACCAAAATTCTTGAGAGAAAGAATTTAGAATATAAGTCTTGAAAATAATAAAATCTAGAAACTATTACCAAATAGATATAAATTAAAAAAAAGTAATTAATTAAAATTAAGTTAATAGTGCCTTTTTGAGATTAAAGATCTACAATTTCTACAAGGTATTTTAGCCCTCTTTACATTTCTTGAAGAGCTATTAAATTCATTACCACATACGTTACATAACCATTTTAATTCAGTACGTATATCTTTGTAATCATCATAGGGCGATAAAAGAGTTAGATTTTTATCTTCTGCTATTTCATCTAATCGTTCTTCATTCGTTAGACTAGACTTAGGAATGGAAATTCTGTCTAAACTCTTAAAATATTTTAGACTTTCAGTAAGCCCCTTTTCTTTCAAAAATTTCCTTAATTCTGTATAGTTTGTTATTCCAAATTTTCCTACGATTCTTGGAATTTTTGTTCTTGAAATGTTACGATAACCATATTTACTAAATAAATCAGAAGAAGTTGTTGAGTCTATTACATCCTTAAAGAATTCCTTTATAGCGGGATCTTTAAATATGCTGTAATCCTTAGGATTATCTAAATATTTAAAAACTTCATCGATACTTCTATCATCTAAAAATATTTTAGCAGATTTATAATTGTTTACTCCAAATTCTCCAAGAATTTGTTTTATTCTCCTGCTGATTGTTATACCAGACATGTTATACTTCTTCAAGTCGTCTCTTTCTCGTGAATTCTTTATATCAACTAAGAATTGTTTTTTATTATTTATTGGTATTATTTTATTTTCTTGGATCTTCCTCAAGGGATTTAACATTTTCTCTAGGATTTTTGGATTTGCACGTGCATTTTCCCATCTTTTTTTTTGAACACCACTTTGTATCTTGCTTATCCTCTCTCTATGTCCATCTCTTTTCCACACTTCTTTTGTTATTTTACTCATTTTTTCTCTATTAGACCTTTTTTGCCAATATTTTATTACACTTTCTCTAATTTTTTCAATAGTTGCTGGTGCTTTATTACCGCCACTTCCACCATCAGTCATGTTGTATCCAAATGAAGGATTAATATATCTTAGTGCGTTTGTTTTGTATTTGTCTATATAATAAATTTCTTTTTCATCTAATTCAGATTGACAGTAAGCAATATCGATTAACTCAAGATCCCATACCATTCTACCATACTTAATAACAGCATTAAATATGTATCTTCCTTGTATTGGCTGAAAGGTGTTTTCCCTTTTTTTCTTCAATTGTCTTGCTTTAGTTAATATATCTCCCCATTCTTTTTCTATAGTCCGAGTTGTTTGTCCACAATACTTTTTGGTGGTTTTGAGATTCGTTGTTAAGTAAATAAATCCTTTAAGGTTACTAATCTTTTTTAGAAAATCTTCCTCATTATTCACAAATCTTTCATCTGAAAATACTGTTTTTGCAATATTATAAATTATAGGAGGAACAACTTTAAGTTGTTCGAGGCTTAAATACTCTAATAATCTTGTTTGGTTTCTTAGGAACATAAAGGTGTCTTTTATTAATAAAATGTAAAACTCTCTGCTATCATTTATATCATTTGTATGGAGATATTTCCCTTTATTGTTAATTATGAAACCATAAACTCCCTCCCGAATACATTCATTCAAATTTCTAGTGAGAAAAACGTCCGAAACTCTCTCTTCGTTTTTGTGTTTTTCTTCTTTTATTGTTTCAAAATTCTCAAAATTCTCAAATTCATGATTAGAATTGTCTCTAAAAATGTCTGCTACAACCTGTTTACTTGTATCTTTTACAGAATTGGCATATTTGCATTTTAAATTTTTGTCATCGAAACAGAATGGATTAATTATTTTGTGTTTTTTCATATTAAACTTATTTTATTGTTTTTTTTTATGATTAAAAAATTATTAAGGAAACTGACCAGTTAAAGATTCTAGCTAAATAAATTGAGCCAGTTCTCGTAAATCGTAAATAATTTCTTAAGAGTTTTAATTTTTTCACGGCTGTTAGCAACGCAAAGAATTTGAAAATCAAACTCTTCGTTAAATTTATTTGGATCTCCTAAAGCTCTAATATCTAAATGAATATGGGTTCCTTTCTCTCCACCAAAGGAAGCATTGAAGTATTTCTCTCTAGAGAAGTAAACTTCTATAAGTTTGCTCACCTGTAATTCCAATTCCATATCTATAATACCCGTCTGTAATTCCAATTCAGAAACATAGGATATATCCTTATGCATAAATTTTTTTTTTTTATTAATTATTCTGTAAAGGATAAAGACACATCGTCCGACCTTATTCATAATATCTGCCCGCGAGTGCATTATTTGAACATTTTTAAGAACATTATATTCTCGGACGGATATATTATCATGATTCTCCAGGAAGGATATCATTTCTTTTTTGTAAATCATTCTGTCGTAGGGGGAAAAACTTTTAAATCCTCTTTCTATTGCTGTTCGTGCTATGTGGCGATAGATTGCAGATTTTTTTCTAAAAAAGTTAGAAAGATCACGAATATTTCGAGCATTTATATCTATCAGAGGTCGTCTGGGCATTGTTTATGTAATTATATTTTTTTTATATATATTTTTCATATATTTTTTTTTTATTTTAAACATATATTCAACGTATATCGAAATTGTAGAAAAATTTCAATTTAAATACACATATCAAATTATTATTTTTCTGTAAACATTATAATTTTCATCTGGACAATAATTAAGACCTATCTTGATGTTTTCAATCCTCTTTTTTCTGGTCATTATACTTTTTAATTCATTTATATAAACCTTTTGGATTATTGAATTCATAGAGGTATGAAATAGAGAAATATGAAAAATTTCCTGTAAAAGTGTGGTGAAAATTAAACGCGTTTAATCAGTAATTAGATACGTCCTAATATTTAATTGTAAATTAGGGTCTAATCTTATTCTATTATTAAAAAATTAAATGAATTTCAGAAAAAGAATTTATATCTAATGAGTTTTCGTATATTTAACAATTTTAACATCTGGTTGCGACACTTCAGCAGAATAAAGTCCAGATCAGATCTTTATCGTAGGATATATATGAAAGTGTGTCGTTTTCTTATCATATTATTTTTATACGCTGTATTGATTGCTTATTAATAATTTCGAGAGCACCGCACCAAAAAAGGACAATACTCCCATCATTAGCTATAAATAATTCCAATGGACTTTTTTCTATAACCCGAAAATTAAGATTATACTCATCGGTTTTTGGAAAGCATATTAATTTATTATCATTCTCTTTTGAATTATTAGCATTAATAGGATCTATCCATTCTGCGATATCATTATTCTCTTTTATTATACTCTTTTCGGTTTTTCCAGGCACTTCATAATAGTGTGGACCTATTTCTGCCTTAACTTTCGTCTTATAATCACTTAGCAGTGTGAATGGTGGAAAATAGTTTTTAGAACGAAGATTTTTTTTTAATTTTCCAAGTGCTCTATGGAAACCACCAGGTTCACTAACTTCAATTTCTTCAGTTTCATTGAAACTGCAAAAGAAGCTCTCAAAATATTCATCTCCTTTTAATTCGTTGACTGTAAAAGGTATTTTCGTATCTACTCCTCTTAAAATAAACTGCTCGATTTGATTGGAAAATCTGACTATATCAGAAAAAACTTCAAAAGCGTGTATAACATTTCTTTTCATTCCATTTTCGACCCACACATTGACCAATCGATGATCAATCTTTAATATCATCTTAATAACGCCAATTTTCTTGAGTTTAGAATCTATAAAACCAACATTTTGAGACCTAATACCAATTTGCCCGTGCTTTAATTCTTGGTTGAAACTGATATCGGGGTAGATCTCGTCTTCCACATCGCAGATCTCTCCCCTTTCTCTTAAAAAATGAAGGAACCTTCCTTTGTCTAATAAGAATTCCTTAAAATCTTTTCTAATGATTTTAGCTTGTTTCTCTGTAAAATTAAAATTCATCAATAACGATGTTACTCTCGAGAGGCTTAAGATAAATATGGGCTTTGAGAATTTAAATCTTACATTATTAAGGTTATTAAACCATTATTATCGGATGAAAATGAAATTGTATTTCAAGGACCATTACCAAAATCAGATCTAAACTTAATAATAAAATTGATGATTAACGGAGTCTTTGGGGATTTTTTTTTCAGATCCCTAATGTATTCATTAAAAATACCCTTAACTTCTTTAAAAAATCTTCTTGGATTTAACCATAACTCATATCTATTAACTCCTTTTTTCTCAGTCCAATCATCCTCTCTATAAAGATTGCTCATAAAATAATCATATTGACCAAATGCTGAAACTTTTCCATTATGAATAATTCCATGCCGAAATCCTCGCCATAATGCTTCGATTAAAGTCATGTTTGAGGATTGCAACTTGTATTTAGGATTATATATATCATTCTTATAGTAAACAAAACCACTTTTGCATGGAGTATCTAAAGGTTTTAAATATTCTTTCATAAAAGTGACAAAATACTTCTCATCTGATAGAAGTTGTGCATTAAAATATAGACTTAAAGTATCTAAGACCGTAAAACATAAAGATAATATGGCAAAACCATAATCAGATTCATTTTTATTGATAAGGTATTCTATGGGTTTTATATAAAAAGCTTCTATTCTATCCTTAAAAATATCAATTAATTGATTTAAGTCTTTATTATTTAGATCCTTAACTTTAAAAGATTTTGGCGAAATAATCCTTTCTGGATTTTGTAATGAAATTTTTTTGCTAAACATTATCATTTTTTATTAAAAAAATAACCTTAAAAAGGTTTTCAATGGATATAAAACATTAGAAATAATTAAGTTAAGATATATCTCTGATATTAATAATTATATTAACTGATTTCACAGTATTTATTGCCTGTTTTCAAGATATTAATATTGATTACTTTAGAAGAAGTAATTATTTCTTAATTTTATAAGTACAAGCAAGACATTCTTCAGCTTTTACTAATGATAATTAACCTTTCTTTCTCCTTCATTATAGAAGTCGAATTTATGTTAAAATAAAACCAACTCCAGATTTTATATCCCAATATTCAATTTTGTTTTTGGCAATTTGGTTTAATTCTTTTATTAATTTATTGTCAATTGATTCTAATTCTTCAAAAATTTCCATATTTATCGTTTTTTAATATTTTATAAAGTTTTATGCTATTAAACTTAAAAGTTCTATGATTTTAGAGAGTTATTGTCTTTAATTTTTTTGTTAGAATAATATCTTTTTTTCATCTATAGAATATATAAATGAATATATAAACTATATAGAGAAGTTTATTATAGAAAAACTAAATTATAGGAACTATAAATAAAGTGAATATTAAAAAAATTTTAAAATTGAAAAATTGTTGAATTATATGATTGAACTGGATGAACAAATCCTAAAGAAGAAAAATATCGATGAGCTTACTCAGATATTCATGGATAGGATCAAAGAACAAAACTTAAAGCTGATTGAAGGAATTGAATACCTTATTGATGAAGATTTTGACAGCTTTAAGAAAAATTTGGAATACGTAATACAATCTTCTGCCGAAATAAAGATAAAAAAGATGTTTGAAGAAAAACTTTTCAAATCAAAAAAGGCGTCATTTACTAAAGCTGATAGGTTGAAATTATTCGCGAAGATTAATGGTATAAAAAGTATTGGTGAACTTTTAGCCCACAAAATGTTACTGTATAAGGTTGTCTTTCCCGATGAGAAGTTTAAACTTCAAATAAGGAGCATTATTAAATCATTAAAGGAAATTTCAATTTATATATCAGATGCTGTAAAATCGGTCGGCGATGATTTAAATAGAGCTCATGATCTTTCCGAGAGAGTTAAAGAAGAGAGAAGAAGCATGCGAAAAGAAGAATGGGAAATATTAAATAGATTATGGAATTACGATATGGATTATATTAGTCGGACTTTCATTCAACTTAAAGAATTAATTGAAGGAATAATGTTGTTAGCCGACCATATTAAAAGCTTCTCCGAATATATACAATTTCTATCTACAAAATATTTAATTTTTAAATAAATGGAGTTTAAAGGTAAAGTTTTATGGCTGCTGAATTAGGTTTTGTTTTAATTATTTTTTTAATTGCAATGTCATTAGGGCTCTCTTTTGCTATAGGCGCGAATGATGAAACTTCCGCCCCCTTAGCAGCCGCAGGGACCCTTAGATTTAAAATTGTATTAATTGTAGCTGGGTGTGGTCTTGCTGTAGGAATAATTTTTCTCTCTGAGGCAGTTGCAAGTTTAGTTGGCGAGAAATTGTTAGGTCCAGGGATAAAATATACGATTTTTATGCTCTTAAGTGTTTTAATTAGTACCATTGTATGGTTAGTTGTAGGTAGTTTTGCTGGAATTCCACTATCCTCTACTCATTCTTTAATTGGGTCGATTTTCGGCGTCGTCATCGTTTATGCATTATTTGTTGGAAACGTTGATATCGATACTGCTTTCAATAATGAAATATTAATGAATGTTGTAATTTCTTGGGTAATTAGTCCATTGGCAGGTCTCTTAGTGACTTATGTTCTTTATAAATTACTATCGAAGCTATATCTGACAAAATTAAAAGGATTAAACCAGATTGAAAATTCAGAAAACAAATTCGCTTGGGCTCTAGTAATCGCTGTATTTATTGCTTCAATTTGGACAGGCGCAAATTCCGCGGAGGCTTTGGGTATTTTATACGCATTATATAGTAATGGTTCTTTGACTATAGAAGAATATTACTTATACGTTGTTTTATGCGCCATTTTTGCATTTCTTGGTATATATTTTGCCGGACGATATGTTATAAAAAATCTAGCAAGTCAATTGACTGATGCTCGCCCAAGTGAAGGTTTTATAATACAAGTTGCAGC
>SDBT01016426.1_pt1 | contig 11711 bp, 11 predicted proteins | sample 2277101 | NCBI WGS metagenome assembly SDBT01 (sample SAMN10404973, study PRJNA504765) | marine sediment metagenome | isolation source: marine sediment core GS10_PC15, 103 cmbsf | place: Arctic Ocean: Southern Knipovich Ridge | collected 2010
GTATAAGTGATTGCATCTGCGAAGATCGTTAATCAACTGAGAACAAGCATGAATAATGCAAGGTGTATAATCTATTTTACTAATTTCTTTTTCTCATAAATCTTTTTAACGTCTGTTTCTGCGATTTTATCCATCGCTAGTCTTTGATCTTCCTTATCTGGAGATAATTTTGCAGCGTTCACCTCAAAAAATACGAGAGTTGGTAATAGTTTAGTTGTATTCCGTAGAAAAGCTTGTTTCCAAGTAATACGAATTCCAGATTGATCAGTAACTAGAATTCCAACGATTCCTTTCCCAATGCTTGTCGAAAACAGTCCTTCAAAGATCATTGGATGCCCCAGACAGACAACCCAGAGGGAAAATAAGATAAAAAATAATAAAGGGCCATAAAGGAGTGTATCACCCAGGAAGTATCCGAGTCCTACTGATTCAGCCAAAGTGACTCGGTACGGCTCAATTAATCCCCATTGGATAGGCATGATTAGTACGTTTGAAATTCTTAACCAAAAGAAGAAAAAAACCACACTAAAGAATAGATCAATAGCATAAGCGATCGTTCGGGCGCTAAATTCGGCATATGGCGCTTTCCAATTGTAATTTTGACTATAATTTTTTGCGACTTCGTATGGGAGGCCAAATACTTGGTCAGGATTTATTTTGTCCGTGTTTTTCATCGAATCTTGAACATCTTGTCTTAAATATTGCATTGCTGTGTTTTTCGTTTCTTTAGGATAAGGTAGCCATTTTTCAATTTGGTGAAAATAATGCTCAAGAGAAGGCTCTATTTTATGAGTACTATCTTGATCCGTTTTAGATGGAAGTCGTCTCATTTTCACAACAAGGGTTTCTGCAGAAAGATCTAAAAAGCGTTGTTTAGATTTAGTAGTCCTTGGTCCTACCAGAAGTTCGAATGCAACTAATCCTGGTATAAATTTTGAAACATTTCTAACAATTGCTTGTTCCCAAGTTATTCGAATTCCAGAATTATCGCAGACAATTAATCCAAATATTCGTTTCCCGATAGAAGTGGAGAATATGACTTCTAGAATTATTTGGTGATTGAATGAAATCAACCAAAAAGGAATTAATAGTATAAGACCAAGAGGAAATCTCGGTATCCCAGGTACAATATCTCGTTGGAGTAATGGATCTAACAATCTCGCAAATAAATAGAATAAAATCATGCCAATGATTACATCGATGATATAAGCAAAGGATCTAATTTTAAATCCCACATGATCATATTTCCAATTATAATTGAGACTAAAATTTTTGGCTACCTCTCGTGGGTGTCCAAAGACATATTCAGGATTACCTCCCCTAGAGTCAGCCATTACTTGCTCAATATCATGCTTTAAAACTTCTGTTGCTTCCAATCGGACTTTCTTAGGGAAAGGAAAGTAACTCTCAACGTCGTGTAAGTATTGATTGATTGGATTTTTTATTTGATCATTAGATTTAGAATTTATCATTCGACAACCTCATCTCTCTTTTGGTAGAAAACTATGTTTAATGCGGTTAGAAATGTTTCAACTGACTCTACAATACTATTTAAGAGGATCACCCCATTTTCAGTGAGATTGTAAAAGATACGACGAGATTTTTCATCCTTTCTTTCTGATATTAACTTTAAATCCTTTAAACTTTTTAAAATCGGGTATATGTTTGAGGTGGCTATTGAAAGTTCCCCCTTAGTCATTTGAAATATCTCTTTAGCTATCTGGTATGGATAGTTTTCTTTTTTAGCCAGAACCATCAAAATTAAAGGTCTGGCAAACCCTTTTTTAAATTCTATTTGCCACTTAGGGATAATTTCTGTCGGATCCAAATTGAAACATCTCGAAAAGACTATATATTTAACTATTAATAAATCTATCTATGAATCTATAATAGTTTCAAATTTTATCACTTTTTTCCTCAGAATATCATTCAGCAGTGAAAGCAACAGAATCTGAATTGAAGAGCGATCGAATGGAGGATGACAGACATGGAAGAGCGAAGAAAATGACTAATAGAGTATAGTCAAACAGGCTATCTAGAAAGCTCGAAGACGAAAAGAGAAAAACAAAATATCCTTGAATCGCTTTTAGGAGGTTTTTTTCAAAGCAAAAAGTAACGGTTACTGGGTAAGCTCATTATTAAAAGAATTGTTCAAGAGCTGTTTCGTTTCCGCTTTAGACGAAATATTAGTAGAACAACCAACGAACTAAAGAGTAACAAGCTAATTAGAAGTTGTAAACTTGGAGTAAAACCGGTAACTAATCCTCCATCAGTAATAATCCTCCATCAGTAATAATCCATTCAAACGTATCCTTAATGTACTGTCTAGCGTCAGCAGAAACAATGCTATACTGGGAATTGCCTGCACTGAATATTACTCCTATTTGTAAAGACAATTGAGACCAACCCAATAAAATTTGGTTATAATTGTCTGTTGATAACGTCACACCATCGAACATCGAGTTCATATTGGTCACATTAGAGACGTTCCACGCACTTAGATTCTGATCAAACACTTTAGCATAAGTGAACATCCTTCGCATATTTGTCACGCTAGATACGTCCCACGCACTTAGATCTTGGTTAAAAGCTGTAGTGGAGAACATATTTGCCATACTGGTTACGCGGGAGACGTTCCACGCACTTAGATCTTGGTTAAAAGCTGTAGTAGAGAACATACTTTCCATATTGGTCACGCCAGAAACATTCCAGTTACCAAGTGAAAAACAACTTACAAAGTACTGTAAATACTACAGCAAAATCAAACATCCTTTGCATATTTGTCACGCACAGGAAATATGGTCAACCAGTTTTTCAGATGAGGAGGTCCCCCGAAATGAATACATTCTGGAAAAAGTGGCTCGAAATGGGCCTAAATGGGATCCATATATCTCTGTTGATGTCATAATCCGAGTTGTTATTTCTAATCATATTATTTACCTTTTAAAAGCTTCAAATCAAACAATTCATCGTACTGATTAATTCTCTCGAAAAGGGGGAAGGACTAATAATCCTCCTAATCGGTCGATTTCCCTTAAGTTCCAGAATCCAAATTACGTCTAGATGGCTTCAAGGTAAAGATCATTTCTCTCAAACACGGTATTCTTGACCAGGCAGATTTTATATTCGACGAATCAGATCGCACATATGTCTATGTTAAAGATTCAAAATGGTTTAAAGATTTGAATCCTGTCAAACCTCTTGATGACAAGACAATAACTGAGATGGTCAGTTCCATTCAAAAGCGTATATTTGACTACATCTATTGTTGGGTTGAGGATTGAGAGTAAAATGGACAAAAAGAACGAATACTTACTTAAAATCGTTGTTGTTGGCATACCTGAGAAGCCAATTGAAAATATGATTCACAGATTTACCAAACAAAACCCAGATCACCTTGGTCTTAGCGTTAGAACTAAGAAAATCCAAATTGATGACAATAATGTTAAACTAATACTTATTAGCCTAAATATTTTCCTTGTTTTTTGTTTGAGAGAGGCAAGCTCTATGAATATTTCAGTTGAACAGCGTGATTTCTTACAGAAACTGCTTAATTTTTTTCTTGTCTCTTGTGGTGGTCTGATAGTCAATACTTTGACTTTTTCAGTCACTCTTTATGGTGTTCCTGAGCTTCTTCCAGTCTATCCTCTTCTTTTAGATCTTACCCTTCCTAGTCGCTTTTGGGAATTTGCCTCTGTTTCTTTTGCTATTTTAATTACCACTCTTTGGAACTTTTGTTTGAATAAGCTGTGGACTTTTCGCTCTCAAGGTCAGTATAAACGTATAATGATTCAAACGACTCAATATATGCTTGTGGGAGCGATAGGAGCCGTTGAAAACTTAAGTTTTTACGCTTTTCTCACTATTCTTCTGTCCGTAGATCCAATTCCTGCGGTAATCAGTTCTTTTTTAGTCTCAGTATTCTCAAACTTTTTACTAAATAATTACTGGACGTTTGCTGAAAGAGGGAGCGCCAATTGATTTTTACGAACGAATATCAAATACTAGAAATCCTAGGAATCATATAGGTTATTGAATAATTTGATTTAGAATCATAATAGGAGAAGAGTTGTAAAAATGCCAAAAATGAAAAAACAACATTATGTTCCGCAATTTTATTTTAGACGAAAAAACGATCCTACTGACTTATGTTACTATCAGTAGAGGTCTGAGACACCTCTATGAAAATATCTTTTTACTTCAAAGTGTCTTATTTTTGTAAGGGAGATGGTTATGTTCGTTCAGATATTCTTGTAATAGGATTACTTCGACTAATGCTGGAGATCTTGATATTGGAAGGAAAATATATTCAATAATTAGAGGCCCTTTGTCTTGGAGAAGATCCAAAAACCATTCATCGGCTTTCATATTGCTACTTTTCACATTTTTCAATCTCCCTGGAATGTCTTGCCCTTTGAACTTTCCTTGCGAATCTAAGGTTCCACTTTTCCCGATATAGAGAACGTGTCTTGTATCTCGTTGGCGCACAATGTAAACTCCAAATCGTTCTTTCTCTTTTACTCCCCTGAAGTGTTTTGTAGTACATGCTCTAAAATTTTCATGCGGATAGCTATATTCATAGGATCCTGATGGATAGATCTCCTTTAAACTAGTGATATCTTCTTCAAACAACCTAATATTGATCATATGTCTCCAACCTCCCTATACAATTTGTGTATGAATATATTGCTAAAAATATCAAAAATGTAATTATAATCTTCTTTATGGGATCGGAGAATTTCTCGTGCACGATGTCTAAGTGTCTTGATATAGTGCATTTGTTCCCCTCTATTGGCGCACTTTCGACTTTTTCCTCGCACTCTTCCCTATCAAGAGTAATGGTGCGGTTAAAATTGCAATCATTATTAATATGAAGTATCTAGTAAGCTTGGAGTTTATTAGTCTTGTCTTCCCAAGAATTATGCTCAGTCCTGATATAAAGATTATGATCAATAAACTAATTGGTCCTTTAACTACTAACAAAGGAATGCTATAAAAACCTGTTCCCAACAATCCTAGGAGAAACTTACTTTTTCTCATATCCCATTTATTTACTGGGAAACGCTGCATTGGATCCTTAATTTCTAGTTGCAAAATTTGCATGCAAAAATCAGCCATTCGATAAATAACTATGATAATGTATTCTCTTTTGGTATAATGAATACATCTTTGAAAAATCTTATTAAAAAGGAAGGTTAATGGGGTTCAGAGAGATATAACTAATGAACTGGTGATAATATGGGACGGATACTGATCTTTAAAGGACGGATTAAAGCTTTATCCAAGATAATAAGAACCAATTTTTCGAGATCCTTGATTACTCTAATTGGGATTACAATAGCACTTTCAATGGTTTCAGCAACGAGTTAAGATTGAAGAACAAGGTAGTTTTAGGTCATGATAGCAGCGATTTCTTAGGAAGTATACGCTTTAGGTAAGGCCATGAATAAAAGTAGAGAAAATATACTCCATTTCCGAAAAAGAAAACTACTAGGCCAAAAAAGAATCCAATATACGACGCGTGCGGAGCCAATTCCTGAGTCAGTTTTGAGTAATGAAATACGGGATGATAGATATAGACACAACGAAGTTGATTAAAATAATTAGATTTATTTGGATTAAATAACCTCTAATCCTTCTATTAACAATTTTCTTAGTCTTAAGTAAAGAAAAAAGGTCTGGGTCTTCTGGTCTTGCCATATAATTCCCTAGTCCCAGAATAGTGAGCGAACACCCACCTATCAGTAAGAACAATACAAAAAATGAGAGAGATGATCCATTTATGCTGGTAGAGATAATAGCCGATATAAGAAAATCAAGTAATAACACTGCAAGTGCAATTAATAACAGCGCAATAGCAAAATTATCTTCCAATGAATTCAAAAGCTTTTTGACTTTGAAAGTCTCTGATTTCAAATCATGCAGAAAAAAATTGAGGAAATAGCCAAAAACAAGTGCGATGATTAACGATCCAATAATAACAATTGGTGAAAAAGAAACTGAAAGTAGAATTCTTAAGGAAACTGGATAAAATAAATCTGAAAGGTTTAATATAGTCCAATAGATAACACCGCTTAAAACAAAGATAAAGTAAGAACATATGAAAATGCTACTGTAAGGATGATCAATTACTTGTTGAGAAACTACTGATTTAAAATTCTTCACGCCAGTAGTTGGAGTTCCACATATTTCGCAAAAGTTTGAATTAAGGGGGTTATTAGTATTACATCTTCTGCAATTTATCGTAAGAGTAGGAGAGTTTCTAGCTGTTGAATTGTGTAATTGTTTTGGAAGAAGATCCATCGCAAATAAAACTTCTGATGGTGAACCCAGGTCTTCTAGAAGATTAAGGGTTGAATTATAGCTTAACTTTTCTACATTTAGTTCTTCAACGTACTCATCTACATAATCAATAATTCCATCAAAAACTTCTCTTTGTTTTTCTGAATTCACATCATTTCTCTCCATTGCTTTTTCGAGAGATTCTAAGTATGATAGAAAAAGGTTCCAAGCTTCAGATACGAAATAAATTCTAATATCATCACTAATGTTCATTCTTTTGCTCAACTCTTTTTTCTCTTGGTGTGAAAACAACTAGAATTCTTTGTAGTTGTTCCCATTTCTCCCATTCTTTGTATAGTATTTCGGAACCAGTGTACGTAATTTTATACACTGACCTGATTCTAAATCCGTTTTTAGTCTTGTTTTCAGCTCTTTCTAATTCTTTGAAAATGAGATTATCCTCTTTTAAACTTTCTAGAACTGGATAAACAGTACCAGCTTTTAATACAAGGGTTCCATCAGTCATATTCCTGATTTTTTTTATTAAAGAGTATCCTGTGCAAGGGCCTTCAAGGTTGATGACACAGAGAATTAATAGAGACAACAATGATCGTCCTAAAAAGCTCTTAAAATCAATGATATGATTTTCATTTATCATTATCAAGAATAATCCAATCATTTCTATTCGAATTTCGAATATAAAAAGTGTTCGATTTTCTAATAATATTTTTTGTTGGAATATCAGAAAAAAAATCTGGAAAATACATCAAGTCACTATTGATAAAAATATCAGAGAGTGACTATTTTATACACCTAAAGAAATAATTATATATTCTGAGATTAAAAACTCAAGAGAGTGAGTAGAGTGGGAAGAGTACAGATTACCTACAAAAGCTTAAATATTTGCAAAAGAAAGGGATTCTCTATCTTTATGCTCATATGCATAATAACTCCATATATCTATGAACAGATTTTCACGGAGAACCTAACCATTAAAGATAGAGGAAAAATAATAACTCCTGTAGCCGCATCTTCATCTTTCTCTTCTTTTCGACCCACAACTTTTTATTCTGGTTCTGGAAAGCTTCATCTTCTATTCCATCACGAAGTTTCATCAGATGTTAGTCCAAGTACAGCTATTTACCACATGTATGAACATGAAAATGGTAGCTGGTCCAGGCCAAAACGGATTTTAGGGATGTGGGAAATTATCCTAGTTATTATACCAACCGAAGAGGGATTTATAATTTACCTAGCTCCAGGCGAATTTTTGGACGGTTGTTGTTTACCTACAGATTATATTCAAATTTTCGATGAATATGGGATTAGAAAGTATGAATACAATGAAATATCTGATACATGGAGTGAACCTCTTGAATTTTGGGGAGAAAACCAAATTCGTGATTATTTAGAACTTCCAACACAAAAAATTCACTGTTATCTCCATTCTTTCTATATAAAAGAAGACAATTCATTTTTTGCTGTGTGGAGCTTTGATTCTTATGGTTCAGATGAGAACTTGAGCCATGAATATAAAAATAGGTATATATTCAATGATGTTAACTCGGATTTTTCTCACTCTAATTCAATTATTAGTCAAGAAGTGCCATATCAGAACAATCAATTTATGCAGCTCGTCCCTTTTAATAACTCTTATTTATTATACGCATCTGGATATACGAAACGCTCTATGCTGAATAAAAATGGTTCTTTAACTGATTGGCAAGAGCTCAATAATATAAACTATACACAACCAAGCATACCGTTCAATGGGATATACTTTAAGCGGGAATGGGATCATTCAATCATTACAGTAGCGAATCGATATTTATTCTTCGATGATGGGAAAAGAGAAAGAATTCTGATTGATCTAACGCAAGAAAATCTAACAGAGACGGTAATTTCTTTTCTATATGATATTTCACCTTTATTAAACTATAGAGAGATAGAATTTGAGATTAATAATTCTTCCTCTCTTGAAAAGATTTTTGTTACAGCATTAATCACAGATGAAGCTATTGAATTGTGGCAGTTTAATTATACAAGTAAGAATTTAACACTCGTTAGTTCTCTCAATGAGACAATACCAGAACATTCTAAATATCATCCATCAGGGCAAATGAAGATTGATTTAATTTCGGATGGTGAAAAATGGAGAATTTTTTGGAGCCAGAGAGTTGAAGTATCCTTATATGAAATTTTTTCAGTAAGTTTTGATACAGAGACTCAACAATGGAGTTCTGTGACTCAATTAACATTTACTGACGATATTAATGACGATTTCAACCCTAATCCTATGGTTGACCCAATTTCAATGGTATTTCTTTACTTATCAGGAGTGATCATAATTTTCGCTATTTTTGCTTTAGTCGGATATTTACTTATTAGAAATCCATCAAATTAATTTGGAGGATTATTCCTGTCTAAGGTAAATTGGCCATGAGGACACCATTTATCTAAATCTAAGATTTTACATTTCACAAAATATTAATAGATTTCACTTCTCATTTATATCAACATAGATGCTACATGCCACTACGAGTGGATGTTCTTTCAATTGACATCGTCGTGAAATCGTTTTCAGTAATACCTGGATCAAAAATGGGGAGACCAGCATTGAAGAGGAATATAAGTCCTAGAACTGTAATTGCGGAAAACAAAAGCACAATAATTCCGATAATGAAAGCGGAGGCTGAAGTAAAGCGAATATTTTCTCAAGAATACTTTGATACTATTCTAAAATAAGAATTTTGGTAACAAACAAGAATTTTCTTTTATATTGGAGGTAGGAATTTACCATTCGATCTATTTCGGGAAAGTAGAGATCTTAATTGTATCTTTGAATGAAAAATGAATAATTGAATCAAAAGTGGTAGTAAAATGAGTCAAAAGATAATTATCTGGGCTAATGTCTTAATTAGTCGTTTCTCGGAGTTTTTTCAAGAAATTGAAAGCGAATGTAAAAATACCTCAACAAGAGCAGCATATGTTATTTTTAAAACATATATACTAATCTAATAATATTATTATTTTAACCGTCCCTCTTTCCTTATTACTTGGTTTATCAAATCCATTGCTCAGGGCGCTCAACTGACCCCGTAGCGATGGCTAGTGCATTATAAGGCTCGGATGAGGTGTGATCTAAGGAATAATGCTCACACAGGGATTAGCGAAGAAATTATCTAGTTATCAGATTATTTTTCTGTCTGTCTTCCTTATTTGGGTCGTCATATTCTCTGGACTAGTTTTTTTAAGAATACCTTTTCAGAAATACCTTGAACTCGCAGAACCCCCCTGGTATCCAATTAATTCCCCAACATATCCTGAACATGGGGTTACAGCCATAGATTTTGTAGATTCCAATCATGGTTGGCTGGGTGGAATGGGAGGAATTATTCTAGCTTCAACCGATGGAGGACAATCGTGGATCGAGCAGAATTCGGGGATTAATTCAACTATCGAAGCTATCGACTTCTTCTCTCCTCTGATAGGAGTGGCAATTGGTGAAAAGGGATTAATTCTTATTACACAAAATGGGGGAGTAAATTGGACTGTGTTGGAAACTGCAAAGTACCCCTCCTCGTCTTTTGGTTGGAAAGAAGTGGGTTTAAATGATGTTACGATATGTGATGATCAGATCGCTTGGGTTCTAGGAACAAAGGGTAGTTTTTTTCGGGTTAATGTCACGAATTATAATTGGACTTTTATTTCCCACCTTTCTTTGTCTCTGTTTGACATTGCTATGCTGAATAGAACTCATGGGTGGGCAACAGGTGGATATGGGAATATTGTAAGAACCCAAGATGGGTGGCAATCTTTTGAAGAGCAAGAATCTGGAGTTTCTACAAATTTCAGAGATATTTTTTTCTTGAACGAACATAAGGGTTGGATTGTAGGCTTTGAGAGAACTATTCTTGCCACAACAAATGGAGGGGGAACTTGGTTTGTCCAACATAAATATCGTCCCTTTCTCCATGTTTATGGGACAAGAATATTAACTGATATTTTCTTTCTCACCGACCTCAAAGGGTTGGCTGATAAAGGGGGTGAATCATTTCTTTCGGAAAAAAGCACTCAAAACAGAGGTTTGTTCCGCTTTGGTTTGACTGTAGCTGCCAGGTTGTAAATTCGGGTGAAAGATCTATCCCTGATGCTCCGGTAAGAGTAACATTCTGTGTGATATATTGTTCTACATCATTGTAAGTCAGATAAGTCTCTAATGCATAGTCTGCTGCATATGATCCATCTACTTCCGCAATAACTGTTGCCCAATATAGTTTGACCTCTAAAGTTCCCTGGCTTCGCATTAATTCTGTTAAATTTTCGTTTGATAAACTAATTGCTTCATAAATTCCCTTTGTTGTGCGTGTGACTAACATTTTCTCAAACAGCGGAAAGTTCCATCCTTCGGGTTTAGCTACACTATCACTCTTCAGTTGAATATAATTGATCTCGGCTTTATTCCAATCATCATTGTTTCCATCCACTTCAATTGTTCCTAATGGTGATTCTGGAATCTCGGTTAGACTTTGAATTCTGGTGTAGTATTGATGATAACCAATATATGTACTTGCCTGAAATATGGATACCTGAGCAATCAAATCGATTTTTTGTTGATAATACTCTCTAATACCATCTATTGTGCTATAATAGGTATCGATAGATGATTCAATTTTTGATTTACTCATACCAGATTTATTAATTGCATCAAGAATGAAGTCAGTCCTTGTCATAATTAATACTAAAGGATTAAAATCTTTTTTTACTTTGTAAAGCTCTACTTTCTCAGTGAGATTTATTAGTTCAGCTAAGATTTCCTTTTTTCGTTCTTTCATGAACCTTTTTCTTTCATCCCTAGTTTGTATTTTCTTTGTAAAAATATGACGATTAAGTTTCTGTATTTTCTTCATGAAACGCTTTTGTCTCAGTTTGCGCTTACTTTTCACATTATTCGCCAAATACTCTGTATGATTATTTCTTAAACATCTTTTTTAGGAAGCTTCGTCGTTTTAAAACATTCCGTTTCTGTCGCAAAGGGAATTCAAATGGCAGAGTCTCAGTCTTCTTTTCCTCTTCATATGCCAAAATGATTATTCCCCAGACGAATGTATCAAAATTGGTTTGCTTCATGTGTTTGAATTCTTTTTTCTCTGAGATAACCGAAATTAGTTCTGTGGTTCGTATCTTAAGCTTCTCCACCTCCTCATTTGGCAGTGAGGTGATTGTTTGAAGTGTCTGTGTCATCATTCGTCTAAGATAAGCCACCTTCTCCTGAAATCTCGTCTCTCGTTGTTGTAATTTCTCATCAGAATCTAAATAATAGTCCCCTTCTCGCTTCAATTGTGTAACTATTTCTCTCTGTGCTCCTCCTGAGTCTTTATAGCGTATTTTTGTTAAATCCAGTTTTATGTCTCGTGCTTGCTTGTATA
>SDBT01016427.1_pt1 | contig 11711 bp, 12 predicted proteins | sample 2277101 | NCBI WGS metagenome assembly SDBT01 (sample SAMN10404973, study PRJNA504765) | marine sediment metagenome | isolation source: marine sediment core GS10_PC15, 103 cmbsf | place: Arctic Ocean: Southern Knipovich Ridge | collected 2010
ATCTAATTTAGGTAATTTTACAGAAAAGTGGGATAAGGAACCATCGTATCTAAGAGGGGAAACTTGCCAAGGTATTTATATCAATTTTAAAAATGTCCTTGATTCTACTAGGATGAAAATTCCTTTTGGTATTGCTCAAATAGGTAAGGCTTTTAGAAATGAGATTACAGCTCGTCAGTTTGTTTTTAGAACTCGGGAGTTTGAACAAATGGAAATGCAGTACTTTACTAATCCAGAAGATGAAATGAAAGAGTATGAAAAATTGAGAAAGCATAGGTGGCAATGGTTTTTAGACTTGGGCATCAAGGAAGAGAATTTAAGATGGCTTAAGCATAAGAACTTAGTATTTTATGCTAAAGAAGCTTATGATATTGAGTATAAGTATCCATTTGGTTTTAAAGAGCTAGAAGGCGTGCATGCTAGAGGGGATTATGATTTATCCCAGCATACTAAGTTTTCTAGTCAAGACTTATCCTATACCGACCCAACTACCAGTAAAAAATATATGCCTCATATTATTGAGTCATCTGGTGGAGTGGGTAGAACAATGTTAGCTGTCTTAGCTGATGCTTATACTGAAGAAGAAGTTAAAGGAGAGATTAGAACAGTTTTAAAGATTAATAAGCAATTAGCACCAATTAAAGTAGCTGTATTTCCATTGTTGCGCAATAAACCAGAGTTGGTCAAGAAAGCCAAAGAGATTTATAATCAGCTCAGCAATGAATTTATGACCGAGTTTGATGACAACGGAAACATTGGTAAACGTTATCGCAGAATGGACGAAATTGGAACTCCATACTGTGTTACTGTTGATTTTGATTCTTTAGAAAAAGACGACGTTACCCTCCGTGACCGTGATACCATGGCCCAAGAACGGATTAAAATCTCTGAACTTGACAGCGTTCTAAGAAATAGATTACAATAGGAGCATATGGAAGACATAAAAACATTACTACAACAGCAGACAGAAGAGATCAAGAAAGAAAATAGAGCACTTGAGGGAAAATTCGAGAGGCATATTGACGTACTTAAAGAAAGTTTTGATCACAGTGTGCAGTTAATAGCTGAATCAGTTTCTAGTATAGACCAAAGATTAAAAACTCTAACAGACATAGTTGTTAAGAATGCAAAAGATATCGAAGAAATCAAAATACATATTTTTGCTATGAAATCTGATATTGAGATTATAAAGAATGGTCTTAAACGGAAAGTTGATATGGAGGAATTTGAGGCTTTAGAAAAACGCCTTGCATTACTTGAAGCAAGAGTGGCACGCGCCTAGTTTTATTTTTATTTTCGAACGAAGCGAGAGCATAACAAGAGTAATCTCTTCTTATGCCGAGCGAGAGAGAAAAGTATGGTTAAAACCATTCATAAAAAAACAGTGGCAGGGAATCACTTGATTCCCTGTCGTTTTGGTTTACTTTTGTTTATAACTATGTTATTTTTGAAACAGTAGTTTTTTAGGCTTTGCTAATAGTTGATCATCAAATAGGAGGGGAAGAATGAAGATGCTATTTATTGACCAAGAAACAAAAATTCGTAGTATGGCTGAAGTTTTATCGCTTTCAGGGCATCAAACTAGTATATTCCATCAGTCACGCATAGGCATAAACGAGGAAGATATAGTTGAGCTTTGTCAGTCAGTAAAGGAAGTAGATTGTCTGGTGATAGAGATGTATTTTTTGCAGCATCAGCCAGAGCTTATCACCCGTTTTCTAGAGGCAAATCCAGAGCTTATTATTATAGTTTACACAACCCAGAATATTGAATGGCACAAGAAGTTTGAGGCACTTTTGAAACAAGGAAAAATTAAAAGTTGGTTTATAAAAGTGCGTGAGTCGAATAGTTTTATGAACTATTTCGAAAAGTCAGTTTAAGGGAAGTAAGCTTCCAAAAAGATAGGAGACAGGGATAACTCATCCCTGTCTTTTATAATTAAGCAAATTGGGCTACAATGAGTGTATAAGATATATGGAATATCAAAAAGTAAAATTAAAGAATGGATTAAGGATTATTGCCGTGCCAGATAAAAACGCCCAAACAGTAACGGTGTTGATTTTAGTTGGCGCAGGTAGTAAGTATGAGGCTAAAGAAACTAGTGGCTTATCTCACTTTTTGGAGCATATGTTTTTTAAGGGTACCAAGAAAAGACCTAATACTTTGGCTATTTCAGAAACCTTAGATAAGGTAGGCGGGGCATATAATGCCTTTACTTCTAAAGAATTTACTGGTTATTACGCTAAGGTGGCTAAAGAGCATAGTGAGTTAGCTTTAGATTGGGTTAGTGATATATTTTTAAACTCTAAAATAGAAGATAAAGAAGTACAAAGGGAAAAAGGAGTAATTATTGAGGAATTAAATATGTATCTTGATGCTCCAATGAAGCATATTGGTGATATTTGGGAGGAACTACTGTATGGCGATCAGCCAGCTGGTTGGCCAACTATTGGTTTTAAACAAAACATCCTAGCGTTTAATAAAAAACATGTTACAGAGTACTTAAAGAATTACTATTCCTCTCAAAACATTATTGTTTGTTTGGCTGGTAATTTTAATAAACAGAAAATGACTAGCCAGATAGATAAAAATTTTAAAAATGTTAGCAGTAATAAGCCAAAAGATAAGGCAGAGGTATTAGAAAAACAAACTAAGCCAAGAGTATTGGTTTATCCTAAAAAAACAGATCAAACTCATTTAGCCCTAGGGGTAAGAGCCTATGATTTATCTGATGATAGGAAGTATGCCACAGGTATATTAGCTACTATTCTAGGAGGCAATATGTCTTCACGGTTGTTTATCAAAGTAAGAGAGAAAAGTGGCTTGGCCTATTATGTTCACACATCATTTGAAAGTTACACAGATTCTGGTTATATAGTAACCAGTGCTGGGGTTAGAAATAGTGATGTTGTTAAAGCCAGTCAGTTAATTTTAGGGGAGTATAAAAGTATTAGAGATAAAGGTATTACTAGAGCAGAGTTGCAAAAAGCTAAGGATTACTTAAAAGGCTCCATGGCTTTAGCTTTAGAACCCTCTGATGCACAGGCATCTTTTTATGCTAGCCAGGAGCTTTTAACTGGTAAGGTTTTGACCCAAGAGGAAAAAAACGCTAAAATTGATAAAGTGAGCATTAGTGATGTCAAAAAAGTAGCAGAAGATATTTTTAAGCTCGAAAAATTAAATTTAGCTTTAATCGGTCCACATAAGAATAAAAAAGTGTTTGAAAATATATTAAAATTTTAAAAAATATGAACAATCAATCTGTTTTAAATATTAGCTGGGGCACAATCTCTAAAATCATTGTTGCTACCATTGCTATTTATATTATCTTTCTTATTCAAAACATTATTATTTGGTTTATCTTTGCTTTAGTGATTGCTATTTTGTTTAACTATGTCATAGATGCTTTAGCAAAGAAAAAAGTACCTAGAATATTATCCGCTGCTTTTTTGTACTTATGTGTCTTTGCTTTAATTAGTTACTTTATTTATAAAACAGCACCTGTTATACTTAATGAGTTTAAGGATTTTGCTCAGAACTTCCCATCGTATTTACGAAGAGTCTCTCCTTTATTTGAAAAAATTGGCATAGATGCTTTAAAAAATACTGATGCTTTGCTTAGTACCTTACAAGGTCATTTAAATAGTGCTAGTGCTAGTGTGCTTAATGCATTATTCTCTATCTTTGGCGGGGCTAGCTCTACTATTTTAGTGATTGCTATGGCTTTCTTTATTTCAGTAGAGCATAACTTTATAGAAAAAGTTTTAGTTTTATTCGCTCCTAAAAAGTATAAGGATTATTTATTCAAACTATGGGGTAGGTCTAAGAGAAAAGTAAGTGGTTGGTTTATCACTAGAATGATTGGCGTGGTTTTTGTCGGAGGAGCCACTTATTTAGTACTAAGTCTATTAAATGTAAAGTACGCTCTTTTGCTAAGTATTATTGTTGGAGTATTTGATATTGTACCAGTTATTGGGCCAATTGTTGCTGGAGCTGCTTTGGTTACTGTGGTAGCCCTTAGTTCTTTAATGCAAGCTTTGTTTGTGGGCATTACTTTAGTTATTATTCAATTATTGGAAAATAATCTTTTATTCCCAGTTTTATTTAGAAAGTTTATTGGTTTGTCACCAGTTTTAGTTTTAATCGCCTTAGCAGTTGGTGCTAAGTTATGGGGCGTGGCTGGAGCTATTTTAGCCATTCCATTAGCGGGCGTTGTTTTTGAAGTATTAAAAGATTATTTAAAAAGAATGAGAAAAGACGAAAAAGATGATGAGCCAGCCATTGAGATGGTTACAAAATGATTTCTACTACAATTCTATCTTTTCAGTAGCTACTTCGTCAAACTGCGTAAAAAGTCTTTCACCGTAGTGCTACTACGGCTTCAAGTCTTTTTACTTGTTTTTCTCGTAGCTTTCTGAAAATCTAAAATTTCGTAACAAAATCATTTCGTAATCATCTCATTGTACAGACTTCAGCTCCAGCACAACTTGAATTGTAATAAATTTTATGAGTAAACTATACATTGTAGCCACACCAATCGGCAACCTTGGTGATCTTTCAGAGCGGGCTGTAGCTACCCTAGCACAGGTTCGTTTTATTTTATGCGAAGATACCAGAAATACTCAAAAGTTATTAAACCATTTTGAGATTAAGACACCGACCATTTCTTACCATCACCATTCTAAAATTCATAAAGTAGATAAAATTATAGAGCTATTGGAAAAGGGCAATGACTTGGCTTTAGTTTCAGATGCTGGTACGCCAGGCATTGCCGATCCAGGCAATAAGTTAATTGAAGAAGTAATAGGCAAACTAGGGGATAGCGTGGAGATTATTCCTATCCCTGGTGCTTCTGCTATAACAGCTGTCGCCAGTATCGCAGGCATTAATATGGATAGGTTTTTATTCCTAGGCTTTCCACCAGCTAAAAACAAACGCAAGAAGTTTTTTAGCCAAGTAGCCGATTCTAAATACCCAGTTATCTTATACGAATCCCCTCACCGTATTCTGAAAACCTTGGGCGAACTTCCTTCAGATAGGCAGGTCATTGTCTCCCGTGAACTAACCAAAAAGTTTGAAACAACCTACCGTGGTACCCCAGAGCAGGTTGTAAAAAAACTAGAAAGTGATAAAATCAAAGGTGAGTTTGTGTTAATAATTAAAAAGGGAGGATTGAGAGATGAATGTTCGTGAAGTAATGTGGGAGATTTTTTGTGAACTATCAAAGGGGCTGGAGATAGAAAGAGTTGTAGATGTAATAGATGCTAGACTTTCAGGCAATAAAGGAAGAATGATTTTTACTACTTTTGAAAGATATTGCTCTTTGCAGATTATGGAATGGGGAGGTGAGAATTTAGTTTTAATACAAGTTGATTTCTGGGATAAAAAATTAACCCTTAGTATGAAACATAACAATCATTGTATTGAGTTTTGTGAAAAAGTTTTTGATGATTTTGTACGTCGGTTGATAGCTGGTCAGGATTCATTGCAATTATTTATGGCACCGTATCAAAATTTGTCTACATTATTAAAACTATCAAGCGCATCATAACGATGCGCTTTTCATTGCCATTGTTTTGCCCTAGAAATTATTGGGTTTTGTGATAGAATAGGGGCATATGACAAAACAAGATAAAAAAGTATATATTACTACATCGCTTCCGTATGTTAACGCTAAAGCCCATGTAGGCTTTGCCTTAGAGATTATTCAAGCAGATGTAGTGGCTCGTTATAACCGCCAATTAGGCAGGGATGTTTTCTTTTTAACCGGGGTGGATGAACATGGCAGTAAGATAGCTAGAAAAGCAGAGGAATTAGGTAAAAAACCACAAGAATTTGTTGATGAGATTTCAGAAAAGTTTAAACGATTAAAAAATGTTTTAAATTTGTCTAATGATGATTTTATTCGTACCACAGATCAAAAAAGACATTGGCCTACCGTACATAAAGTTTGGCAAGAGCTAAAAGATAATGGTGATATTTATAAGAAAAAGTATAAGGGATTATATTGTGTGGGATGTGAGGCATTTTTAACAGAAAAAGATTTAATAGATGGTAAGTGCCCAAATCATAAAAAAGAACCAGAAGTAATTGAAGAAGAAAATTACTTTTTTAAACTTTCAAAATATGCTCCTCAACTAAAAGAGATTTTAGAAAAAAATAAGATAACTATATTCCCAGAACTTCGTAAAAATGAAATGTTAAGTTTTATTAAAGAAGGTTTAGAGGACGTAAGTTGTTCTAGGGATAAGAGTAAAGTAGAGTGGGGTGTGCCAGTGCCTGATGATAAGAATCAAATTATTTATGTCTGGCTGGAAGCGCTTATAAATTATATCTCTGCTTTAGATTATGCTCAAAATGATAAGAAGATAAAACAATATTGGCCAGCAGACTTGCATTGTATAGGTAAAGATATTACTCGTTTTCATTTACTACTTTGGCCAGCTATGCTTATATCCCTTGGTTTGGAATTACCAAAAAATGTTTTAATCCATGGCTTTATTACCGTAGATGGGCAGAAGATGTCTAAGAGTATTGGCAATGTTATTGATCCAGTGGAATTAGTAGAGAAGTATGGAGTTGATCCAGTGCGTTACTTCTTATTACGTGAGATTTCTTCAACAGAAGATGGTGATTTTACCTATGAAAAGTTTGAGAGCCGTTATGACAGTGATTTAGCTAGTGGTTTAGGTAATTTATTATCTCGTGTTTTAACGATGGCAGAAAAGGTAGGCTCTAAATTGCCAGCTCCAAGCCCTGCGTCGGAAGCATTACAAATAGCAAGTGGGTTTTATCACGATCGTTTGGATAATTTTAAATTTAATGAGGCATTAGCTACTTTGTGGGGATTTATGAGGTCTTGTGACAGAACGATTGAGCAGGAGAAACCATGGGAGGGAGGTAATCACAGTAAGCAGGTTATTAGTGATTTGTTATTTAATTTAGGCGAGATTGCTAGGTTGCTTAAACCATTTTTACCAGAAACATCAGAAAAAATATTTGCCCAACTCAAATCAGGCACAAGTAAGCCGTTGTTCCCTCGATTGAAATCATAATATATGTTTATTGATACTCATTCACATTTGAATTTTAAGGCGTTTAATAAGGATAGAGATGAAGTGATAAAAAGGAGTTTAGAGGAAGGTGTCTGGCAGATCAATGCCAGTTCTACTTTTGATACATCAAAATTAGCTGTTGAAATAGCGGAAAAATATGACAAGGGCGTGTATGCGAGTATTGGCTTGCATCCAATCCATATTAGATCAGAGGAGTTTGATGAGGGAAAATATAAAGAGTTAGCAAAATCAAAAAAAGTAGTGGCAATAGGGGAGACAGGTCTGGACTATATGTATCCAGAGCAAGAAAAACAGGAGTCAGTATTTTTAGAGCACTTGCAGTTAGCACAAGAGCTGGATTTGCCAGTTATTTTACATTGCCGTAAAGCCCATAAAGAAATGATAGAAGTATTGCAAAATTATTCTAAAACAGGTGCCAAAATCAAGGGAGTAGTACATTGTTTTACAGGCAAATGGGCAGAAGCTAAAAAGTATTTAGATATGGGTTTATATCTAGGCTTTAATGGTATTATATTCAAATACAACGTAGATGAAGTAATAAAAAAAGCACCTTTAGATAGGATGCTACTTGAAACAGATTGCCCATACTTAACCCCACCCCAAGCAGGTACAGGTAGAAACGAGCCATTAAATATAAAATACATTGTCCAGCGTATTGTTGAACTCAGAAGCGAATCACTTGAAACCATCACCCAAGCCACCACCCACAACGCTAAACAGTTATTTAAAATTTGACTTAAATATTTTTAGGAATATAATGAAAATATATGATTTCAAACTATATTTTTAAAAAATTAAATCAGGCAAAATACAAAATTCTTGATGATGGCAATTATTTTGGTGAAGTACCTAGCTTAAAAGGTGTATGGGCTTCGGCTAAAACCCTAGAGGAGTGTCGTTTTGAATTACAGGAAGTGTTGGAGGAATGGTTAGTTCTAAAATTAAAAGACGGCGACAAAATTCCTGGCTTTACTGTCAAAATAGACCGTAATCTTAGGATAGCTGTCCCAGCTCATGCCTAAAAATATCTCTTGGCGGAAATTTGTTCAGAATTTTCGTAAATTAGGATTTGAAGGTCCTTATAGTGGAGGAAAACATTTTTTTATGAAGAATGGTGATCTAAAAGTGCATATTCCCAATGATCACCAGGGAGATGTAAGTGTGGGTTTAGTTTGTGAGATTTTGCGTCAGGCGAATATAGATAAAAAAGTTTGGGATAATCTTTAAGATTATCCGATTTTGATATATGAAAGAATATAAGAACTTACCTACGGTAGAACCTTGTAATTTTATGCAAAATTATAATCCAAGTAAAATTGAAGGGAAGTGGCAGAAGTATTGGGATAAACAAGGGCTGTATAAAGCAAAAGATGGCGATAAGAAGCCAAAGACTTTTTTATTAGTTGAGTTTCCATATCCTTCTGGGGCTGCTATGCATGTAGGCCATTGTCGTAGTTATACGGCTATGGATATTATTGCCAGAAAGCGCAGGATGCAGGGGTATAATGTATTATTTCCGATGGGTTGGGATGCTTTTGGTTTACCTACTGAGAACTTTGCTATTAAAACAGGTAAGCACCCTACTAAGGTAACTAAAGAGAATACAGAAGTATTTAAACGACAGGAAAAGTCTTTAGGACTTTCTTTTGATTGGGATAGGGAAATAAATACCACTGATCCTGCGTATTATAAGTGGACGCAGTGGATATTTTTAAAAATGTTTGAAAAAGGGTTGGCGTATAAAGCTAAGATGCCAATTAATTGGTGTTTGTCTTGTAAAATTGGTTTGGCTAACGAGGAAGTTGTAGAGGGAAAGTGTGAAAGATGTGGTGGTAAGGTAGAAAAAAGAGACATAGAACAATGGATGCTTAAAATTACTGATTATGCTGATCGGTTGTTAAGCGATTTAGACAAGGTAGATTTTCCAGATAGGGTTAAGGCTTTACAAAGAGATTGGATTGGCCGATCAGAAGGCTGGCAGATTAAGTTTAAAGTAGGCAAACAAGATGTAGAAGTATTTACTACTAGAATAGATACTTTGTTTGGTGCTATCTATTTAGTTTTATCACCAGAGCACTCTATTTTAGAAAAATTAGATTACAAGAATAAAGAAGAAGTTTTAAAATATATTAAACAAGCTAAAGGCAAACAAGAAAGAGAAAGATTAGCTGAAGCTAAAGAAAAAACAGGGGTGAAATTAGAAGGGGTGATGGCAGTTAATCCAATTAATAACCAAGAGATACCTGTTTTTGTAGCAGATTATGTGATGATGGGCTATGGCACTGGAGCTATTATGGCGGTACCAGCTCACGATGCTCGTGACATGGCTTTTGCTAAAAAGTATAAGTTGCCGATTATTGAAGTAGTATCTCCACCTGCCCTAGATCATGTTATGCGTAGCGCAGAAGATATTGCTATGGGTGCTCAGAGTTCTTTTAAGATAAAAGCTAAGTGTTGGATAGGAGAGGGAAAGCTAGTTAATTCTGGAGATTATAGCGGAATGGATTCAGAGGAAGCTAAAGAAAAGATTGGCAAGGTATTGAGTGCCGAAGGACTAGCTGAGAAAAAGGTGAACTATAAATTAAGGGACTGGGTATTTTCAAGACAAAGATATTGGGGTGAGCCAATTCCATTAGTCTATTGCGATAAATGTGGCTGGCAAGCTGTGGAGGAAAAAGATTTGCCAGTGGAATTACCTGATTTAAAAGACTTTCAGCCGACTGATGATGGCCAGTCGCCTTTAGCTAAAGTAGAAAAGTGGCTTAAAACTAAATGTCCAAAATGTAAGGGCGAGGCAAAGAGAGAAACAGATGTCATGCCTAACTGGGCAGGCAGTAATTGGTATTTTTTAAGATATTGTGATCCTGGTAATAAAAAAGAGTTTGCTAGTCAAAAGAACTTAAAATACTGGATGCCAGTTGATTGGTATAATGGTGGTATGGAGCACACTACGCTTCATTTACTATACTCCCGTTTTGTTTATAAATTTCTATGGGATATTAGTGCAGTGCCAAAAGAGCTAGGTTCAGAGCCATACGCCAAAAGAACTAGCCATGGTATGATTTTAGCTGAGGGTGGGGTAAAGATGAGCAAGTCAAAGGGTAACGTGATTAATCCAGATGAAGTGATTAAAGAACACGGAGCAGACACTATAAGAATTTATGAAATGTTTATGGGCCCATTTGCTCAAGCTATTACCTGGGATACCCAAGGGATGAAAGGGAGTAAAAGGTTTTTGGAAAAAGCATATAATCTAAAAAATAAACTATCAGCCAAACCTCACGGTCGTGAGGTTTCGCCGGGTGGAGATAATAATAAGTTAACACAGTTGGTGCATCAAACAATTGAAAAGGTTTCAAAAGACATTGAGGAGATGAAGTTTAATACTGCTATTAGTTCCTTAATGGTTTTAGTTAATGAGATGGAAAAACAGGCAGAGTTATCAAAAAATGATTATCAGTCATTAATTGTTCTACTAGCCCCGTTTGCCCCACATATTACAGAAGAGCTTTGGCAGGAGATGGGAAATAAAAAGAGTGTTTTTCTTGAAAAGTGGCCAGAATATGACAAGGCACTTACTAAAGAAGAGCAGATTAATTTAATTGTTCAAATTAATGGTAAGGTTAGAGATAAAATACAGGTTCAAGCTGGTTTATCAGAAGAACAAGCCAAAGGGCAAGCCTTTGAATTAGAAAAAATAAAGAAATGGTTAGAAAATAAACAAATTAAAAAAGTCATTTTCGTTCAAGATAAATTAATTAATATTGTTATTTAACTTATGATTAAAAAAGTAGTTATTGCCGCGGCTGGGCAGGGTACGCGGATGAAGCATTTAACAAAAGACAAATCAAAACATTTAATCACGGTTCAAGAAAAACCATTTTTAACTTATTTACTAGAAAACTTGCAAAAAGCAGGGTACGAGGAGTTTATCTTAGTGGTTGGCTTTAGAGCAGATTTAATGGAGCAGTTTTTAAAAGATTATAATTTTAAAGCAACAGTAGTTAATCAATTTGATATTTTGGGTCCCAAAGAAAAAGAGTATGGCACTCTATGCCCAATAAAATGTGTTAAAGATTTAATTGGCAATGAAAACTTTTTAGCAGTTTATGGCGATAATTTGTTTTCAGTAAATGATTTAAAGTCCATGAATATAAATGATGATTATTGTTATGTAGCCGGTAGGATAGAAAAAGAGCATCCTGAAAAATATGGCGTGCTTATCTCTGACAATGGTTTACTTAAAGAGATTATCGAAAAACCACAAGAATTTGTGGGTGATTTAGTTAATACTGGCTTGTATAAATTTACGCCCGAAGTATTTGATAAAATACCAGAGATTAAGCTATCGCCAAGAGGGGAGTATGAATTAACAGACGCACTTACTTTGTTAGCCCGAGATAAAAAAGTAAAAATTAAAAGAATCCAAGACTATTGGATAGATTTTGGTAATCCAGATGATATCCCAAAATGTGATAAGTTTTTAAAGGATTGCTCAGATTTTAAAAATTAGCCTGTCAAGGCAATTTAGAAATTTCATACCAGCGAGCTATATAGAAATTTCATACCTTGATAAAATTTTCAAGAATTTTTGAAAATTATTTAGAATTCGACCTTTGTATTTGCCCTCTAAGA
>SDBT01016428.1_pt1 | contig 11711 bp, 20 predicted proteins | sample 2277101 | NCBI WGS metagenome assembly SDBT01 (sample SAMN10404973, study PRJNA504765) | marine sediment metagenome | isolation source: marine sediment core GS10_PC15, 103 cmbsf | place: Arctic Ocean: Southern Knipovich Ridge | collected 2010
GCAGCTGCCAGGGGAACTGCAAACGGATTTGATTGTCCGGCATATTGGGCAAGGAAGCCCTCAGGAACAAAGCCATGGATGATCGCCCCTAAAGCGACGCCACCCAGCATGAAAGGAAGCATCTTTTTATATAAGTCCCGGGTAAACCTCCACGATTTACCCAACCTGGGCTTAATCCTCTCCCATCTGGTAGTCCCTTCAGCTACTATTATGGCATCGATATTCTCGGCTCCTCCTATTACAGCTACTTTCCTTGTTTGGTCAGCTAAGCCCAGCCAATTAAGAACCATTCCGGCCAAGACTGCTGCTATGAAGGTGGTTACTATATAAGCGAGGGCGACTCTTAAGCCAAACATGGCGGAAAATAGGGAGATGACTACAGGGTTAAATACTCCCAGGGGGGAAGCTACGAGAAAGGACATTGCAATCCTGAAGGGCACTCCTACATTGATTAGGCCTATTAACACGGGAATGCTCGAGCAGGAGCAGAATGGTAACAAGCCACCCAAAGTTGCCCCCAGAGCATTCCCCAGGGGGCCCTTGCCGCGCCTTTCCAATGTGCTTTTTATCCTCTGAGGGGAAAAGTAGGTAGTTATTACTCCTATAATGAAACTGATGACCAGGAAAAGAATGGTTAATTCTAAAGAGATGTAAACAAACCAATAACCAGTTTCCGCCAGCTTGTCCATAATGTCCATAATAACTGCTTCCTTTTATATCAACTATTTTTGATTTAAGGCAACAAAAAAAAGCTTTGCCGTAATGCGACAGGGTTTTTTATGAGTCAGGCTGCTTCTTCCCGGTGGTCTCTGCTTCTTTTTCCGTTTTCTCTTCTTTTACTTCTTCAATTCTTACCTTACAGCAAGATCCACCACCCTTCCCCCTGAAGAACCTTTTTATCGCTACCTGCAAGCCCTCTGAATCCTTGCTCTTATCATTCTCTTCCTTACTCATATTAATGCCTCCAGTTATTTTAATAGGGAGCCACAGTATTGCGGTGACAGAAGCTCCCTGAGCTTCTCCTTCTTTAGTTTATAATAGGACCACGTTCCCTGCTCCCTGTGAGTAACCAGCCCGGCATCCTCCAAAACAGCCAGATGGTAGGATGCCAAAGATTGTTTATGTCCCAGGGCAGCTTCCAGTTCGCACACGCAAAGCTCCTCATGCCGAGACAGCAAACTGATGATCTTTAACCGGCTTGAATTGGCCAGCGCCTTGAAAGCGCTAGCATCAGCCTCAGCCACTGAACTTTTATCCTGCTCCTTCTCCATCACTTGCTCCATTTTCCCACTTGTTAAGTATTATATCAAAAATATTTGATATAGGTCAAGTATTAAATTAAAAAATTTTTATATAGGCAAGACGCTATACCCTGACTTTATCTTCAGCATCCTATCCACTGCCACCCCCGCCTTAAGTCGACTCTCTTCTGGAACCTTTGCCTCAGAGGCCATCTCCTCCAGTTCGGTAACCACCTCAAGGCCTACTTATTCAATCTACTTCTCCTCCTTTTTTCAAGTCGCATTTGCTCATACCTTAAAGGAGAAACAGGTGATTTTTCACCCAGAAAGCAATAATGACTTTTTGAGTCAACATGAATGTCTAAAATATTGAATGTCCAGAGGAATCCTCTTATTCGTTCTTCGTCAAAGCAGTAATGAGGGATGCCCTCCTCTCTGCCGTCTAGCGGAACAAAGGTATTTTCTTCAATCTGTCGAAACCTTTCCGCTTGATTTTTATATATGGGAACGGTGGCAAAAAACAGCCCTTCCGGCTGCAGCACCCTCCATATTTCTGCTATCAATCTCCTTATGTTCTCAGCCGTGTTATGGTGGATTACCTGCACTGAGATAACTGCATCAAAAAAAGCATCCGCATAAGGCAACTTATTGTAGATACTGCCGATAATTAAGCTGGCCGTTAATTTCTCATCTTCCATCCATCTTTTCGCTAGCTCGATGCCTACGGGAGAAGCATCGATTCCATAAACTTCAAAATTGTGCTTGGCCAAGTATACGATATGACGACCAGAGCCACACCCCAAGTCTAGTATTCTTTTTACCCCTCGAGCTCTAAAACAGGGTATAAGGCGGGGTATATCTTCATGAGGATTCTCAAATACCCTCCCCTCACTCTGGAAAATCTGGTCCCATCGATTTTTATTGTATTTCATTCCTTATCGCCGGCTCGTTTAAGCTCGACTACAGCCGCCTTCCGGCCCCTCTTTCCCTTACTTACATTGGGATATTGCCATGCTTCCTTGTCGGGCGGGTCTCTTTTTTACTGCGCAGTGCTATTTCCGCTGACGATTTACAAAACCCTATGTTATTTTGACTGCAATGTCACTTAGGACATTAGCTGCTTCATCGATACGATCAGCGGCGTTACTAAGATGTCGATAAATTTCTCGCATCTTGAGTAAGTCTAGGACTTCACTTACTTCGCTAGCATCCTTGAATAATTCAGACAGGGCCTTTCGATAAAGATTCTCTACCCGATTTTCCAGCTTTTTGGCAAATCCCAGCCATAATTTCTCGGCTAGTTCCTCGATATAAAGTCTGTTCTCAAGTTTATCCTTCCACCTACCAGGTATGGAGTCGAAGCCCAGATATGCCCCGGAGATAGCTCCAGTCATGGCGCCGATGGTATCGGTGTCTCCACCCAGGCTAATAGGATAAAGGACAGCCTGAGTAAAGGAATGAGGCTGAGATAAAAAGCAATATATAGCGGTGGGCACTGAATTGAAAGCCTCAATGCCATTGCCCAATTCGGCAATAACCCTACCCTTATCTGGCTGACTCAGAAGCACTTCTATCCTGTTTAGTTTTTCTCGCTAAACCCCACCCGACACATAGTTGATTAACTTCGCCAGAAAATCACCATGGTCAAAGACTCCTTTCAGTTCAAGGTTTGTCGCCAGGGCGACGGCATAAGCCTGTAAAGCAGCACCTTCCCTGCCCAGCTGATGGGCATGGGTAATCTGGCTTGATTTATAGGCAACTTCTCTTAGCATCGCCGGGTTGTCGTGATAAAAGACCCCTACTGGAGCAATTCTCATGGCTGAACCATTCCCGTAAGAGCCTGTACGGTATAATCTTTGAGCAACTTCATCCCAAGCAGCTCCAGCTCTTATCAACCGGAAAAGATAAGGTGATCCCGGACCATAGCCACGAAAAGGCTCAAACTCATAGTTCTTGACAAAGGTTTGCGCCATGTCCTTGCCGTTAAAACCTCCAGTTCTAATTAAAGACTCAGCTACACCAATCATCATATGAGTATCATCAGTATAGGTTAAGACTCCCTGTCTCTCGGCTATTGCCTCGATTTCTTCGAGTTTAACCTCATGACGCCCTTCAAAAAATGCTCCCAGAGAATCGCCGACACCAGTGCCAATTAAAGCACCAAGGAACTTTGATTTCAGAACTTGCTCAATCGTTGTCATCTTCACAAAAGCTCGGTAACAATGTTGCCAACATACTCAGCTATGGCTGGGGAGGCGGTCAGGCCGGGGGACTCAATCCCGATGAGGTTGATAAACCCGGGGAGACCCTTATCGCTTTCATCACTGATTACGAAGTCCCTGAAGTCTCCACCGGGCTCCTGAAGCTTCGGTCTGACACCTGCCATTTCCGGTTCCAGGTCATCATACTCTATAAACGGCAGCAATTCTCTTGCTGAATTATAGAAGAGCGGTTTGTGTTGATTGTCAACAGCATAATCTATGTTATCCACATAATGGACACTAGGGCCTAATCGCATCCTTCCCCCCAGGTCAAGGGTAACATGGATGCCAACGCCAGTAAGTCCAGGGGGTGGTACCGGATATATTAACCTCTTAACTAAAGTGCTTTTGCCTCTACCTACACTAAAATACTCCCCCTTGCAATAGTGCAATCGATAGCCAGCTTTGATAGTATCTATTCCAGCTAGTTCAGCTACTTTATCGCTGTAAAGGCCACCGCAATTTATCAGCAGCCTCGTGGTGAAGGAAAAAGTTCCGGTGCTATCTTCTATAGTCATTCTGTATCCATCAACTACTTTTTCTATTCCGATGACTTTGGATTGATAGACTATTTGAGCTCCCCGCTCCCTGACTCCGGTAATGAAGTATTTCATGAGCGCATGCGAGTCAATAATGCCAGTAAATGGGGACAGAATAGCCGCAACCCCGGTCACATTTGGCTCTAACTCTCTCATCTTCTGCTTTGACAGCATTCTCAAGCCCCGGGCGCCATTTCTCTGGCCTCTCTCCAGCAATGTTTGTAGTTCTCCAGTTTCCTCATCACTTACCGCCACCATTAACTTTCCCAGTCTTCTATGACCTATTCCACACTTTTCACAGAGTTCATAGAGCATATGATTTCCGGCGACGCACATTTTTGCCTTTAGTGAGCCTTCAGGATAATAGATACCGGAGTGAATAACCCCGCTGTGCCGGCTGCTTATTTCCTGGCCAAATGAGTCATTCTTTTCCAGCACATAGACTTCCCTATTTTCACGAGCTACCTGGGCTGCTATTCCCAGCCCGATTACCCCAGCGCCAATGATGGTGATATCGGCTCTATATGACACGTTACCCTACCGTTAAGACACTTAGCGAAGTCTAGGAATGTTGCTTACGCTTTTTCTAAGTAGAATCCAAGGTTCCTACAGGAAAAGGGGCTAAGCTTATCAGGAACCGGCTACAGAGGATGATTGAACGAGACAATGTTGTGCTGTAGTAACAGGAGAGTGGCAGTCTTCACTCATGTGTCTTCTTCACATAGACCCTGATTTCTCCACCCTCTTCCTCCATTCCCAAACACTCATGCCCAGTAGCTTCACACCAAGCCGGCATGTCCTTTTTTATCCCCTTATCATCAGATATTACTTTCAGGACTTCTCCCGGCTTCAACTCTTTAAACTTCTCTGCCGTTTTTACAATGGGCATTGGGCAATAAAGCCCGATGCAGTCCAAAGTTTTATCCGCCTTCATCTTCCCCTCCTTGATTTATCTACGGTGAAATGCCGCTTAGATGAAAAGAGTCACCTTTGATTTACACGCCTTGCCTAAGAAATAGGCAGCACCAGCCAGGCTATCAACTTCACTGCGAAAGGCATCCTCAGGGAGCCCCATCACTCCGCAGGTGGTGGTGCAAGGTATGAGTTCTACCCCCATATCTTTTGCCATGGTGATAAACTCATCTATAGATGGCATATTAGCGTCCTTCATGAACCTTTTCATCATCCAGGTACCTAAGCCAAGCATATTAAACCTGGAAAGCTTCAGTCTCTTGCTGCCACCCCGGTTCATGAAGTTCATTATCTTCCGCATCAGCCCTTTACTTCTAATGGCACCTTCATTTTTTTTGATGATATTCAGCCCCCAGAAGGTAAAGTACATGCTGACCTCCATCCCCATACTGGCAGCAGTAGTCGCCAGTATAAACCCAGCTAAGGCTTTATCCAAATCGCCACTGAACATGACAATAGTTAGTTTCTCTTTCTCTTCTGCCATTCAACCTCCTCCTCAGGTTTTCTAACCCTTAATCTCAGCCCCGCAATACGGGCATTCCTTTTTATCCCGGGGCACCGCCTTCCGGCAGTTAGGACAATAGAATATATTCACTCCACAAGCCTGACAATAGGTCACTACTTCCGCCATCTCTTCATCACAGTAAGGACAAAAACGACGCTCTTTTTCTGGTTTGTGCTCTGCTCCCGTCATTTCTTCCCTCCTTCCACTTTTTTTCTGCTCTGGTAGTCTTCAATAGCCTTATGTAAAGCTTGGGCGCCCAAATTAGAGCAGTGCAATTTGTTTTTGGGTAAACCCTCCAGCTCATTAGCCACCAACTGAGGAGTTATTTTTTTCGCTTCCTCCAGCGTCTGACCTTTAGCCATTTCACTAACCATGCTTGAAACAGCAATCGCTGCCCCACAACCGAAAGTCTTAAATTTAACATCTTCCAGATGGTTATCTTTGACCCTAATGTAAAAGGTCATCATGTCCCCACACACCGGATTGCCTATCTCCCCGATACCATCAGGATTCTCAATCTCACCCACATTACGGGGATTCATGAAATGTTCCATTACCTTTTCGCTATATATCGGCATATTACCTGCCTCCTTTGCCTGTTTTGGTAAATTTAGCATAAAGTGGTGACATTTGCCGCAGCCTATCCACAATAGCTGGCAGCACCTCCAAAACATAATCTACATCTTCATAGGTATTGTTTATACCAAAAGTAAAAAGGATGGAACCTTGGGCCAGCTCATGAGGCAGCCCCATAGAGATGAGCACATGAGAAGCTTTAAGCGCCCTTGAGGTGCAGGCTGAACCACTTGAGACGGCGATTCCCTGGCTATTTAACAACATAAGCATGGATTCACCCTCGATAAACTGCACACAGAAGCTAGCATTTCCAGGGAGGCGATGTTTTGGATGCCCGGTAACCATTACATGATCAATTCTGGCCGGCAATTCCGTTAGCAAGCGTTCGCGAAGCGGGGTGAGATGCTGTATTCGGGCTGTTATATTGGTTCTGGCCAATTCAGCGGCCTTGCCCAGACCGACAATGGCTGGGATATTCTCCGTACCAGCTCGCCGCCCCCCTTCCTGTACCCCACCATCGAGGAGAGGTATAATACGCACCCCTTTTCGCACCCAGAGGGCACCTACTCCTTTTGGACCATAGAACTGGTTTCCAGCCAGGCTTAAGATATCTACCCCCAGTTCCTTCACATCAACAGGTATGGTCCCAGCAGTAGCCACGGCATCAGTATGGAAAGTCACATTATTCTCCCTGGTTATTTTGGCAATCTCCTTTACTGGCTCTATGGTGCCCACTTCACCATTGGCATGCATGACGGATACCAGCACTGTATCTTTCTTAATGCTTCGCCGCACATCCTCAGGGTCAACCATACCGTACTTATCCACCGGGATTAGAGTCAGCTCAAAACCCCATTTCTCCAGAGTTCTTGCTGAGTATAGTACTGAGAAGTGCTCAATTGCTGAGATTATCACGTGCTTACCTTTAGCTTGTTGGGCTAGCGCTAAGCCCTTAATAGCCAAATTATTACTCTCAGTACCACTGCCAGTGAATATTATTTCCTCAGCATTCGCCCCGATAAGCTGAGCCACCTGGGCTCGAGCAACATCTACGGCTTCCCGAGCAGCATCCCCCCAGTCATGAAGAGAGGATGGGTTACCAAAAAACTCCCCCAGATAAGGCATCATCGCCTCAGTGACTTCGTGGAAAAGAGGAGTAGTGGCAGCATTGTCCAAATACACCCTCCTCATATTTATACCTCCCAATCACATCGCATTAGCAAGCCCTTTTACATGGCTTGAATCATCTTTCTTTTAATTCTCTCCGCAGCCGATTTCGTAGTATCTGCAGAAGTTCCTGCTCACTTTTGGCGTGGGACTCAAGCAAACTTCGCGTGTGGGTTACATAGACTCGTATGCCCCATGCCTTTCCTTCCCACACTTCACGGGACAGGCCGCCAGCGGCTAACTCGGCTATATCCTTCTTTAATTTGGCCAAGCGGTCTCTAATTCCCTTATGTTCAGTGAACAAGGCAGCCAAGGCGGAAACTAGCACCTTGTCACCGTGCTTTTCGAGGGCATTTAAAAGACCCGTCTCTTCACGGTTAAAGTGCGCCTGAATCCCTTGGTCAATTTTTTCTAGCGACTCTTGTAAGTTTTGTAGACTTAGCTTCTGGTTGTCTAACCTCCCTGGGACAAAATCTCCCTTGGCTACGTCAAATCCCATTAAGGCGGTGGCATCATTAGTTACCTGCTCCAAAGCTCGAACTCTTCCAATAATCAGCTTATGCTCCTCGATAATCTTCTCAATCAGCGCAAGAGCCTCTTCCATCGGCTTGCCTCCTTGAAATTCCGCTATATACACTGGCAACCTTAGCCAACACCATGTTCCGCTTTATCCACCACTAGGCATAAAAAGTATAACATAAAGCCAGCTAACCGACTAGAATTCTCCCCTAGTCAAGTGCGTCTAAGATAGCTTTTGATCCAAACGATATAGCGCTACTCCGGTCCCAGCAAGGGCAAGCCCAGTGATGACCATAAAGACACCACTGGCAGTAATGGATTGGGTAAGACCAAAGGCAACAACAGCAAGGTACAGGTAGTTTTCCAAGTTCAGTGCCTGCGCATAGGTCAATTGCTGCGGGTCTGACGGGTCGTAGCGTCCTTCTCCTAGCAGATCACTATACGTTGGAGCTATTCCCCGGCGATGCTCCCTTATGGTGTCCCCAGCTTCTTGCGCTTCCTCTAAGGAATCAATGATCTCGTCCTCCAACTCCGATTCGATACCGAGAGTTACCTTCTCCACCTGCATTGCCTCCTTTAGCTGATTGTTCTTGGAAACACCCAGACCAATGAACACAGCACCGAAGACCACCGCCATCATACCCAGCAGTACTATTACTATTGCTATATTTTTCATAGTCTCACCTCCCTCTCTAGTGTGGGATTTACCTCCTCACATTTAACATTATAATACAATTATTATTAAGCCATGTATGTGATATATATCACATACAACTATTGAGACACATTATATGATGTTAACAAGGTAGAAAAAGATAATATGTGACGGGTTTCCCCCTGTCTTTAAGGAGGTAGTATGATGTGGCATTATGCTGATGGTATGGGCTGGTGGATGTTGATTGGCAGTGTCTGGATGGTAATATTCTGGGGAGGACTTATCGCTCTTGTCGTCTGGGGGATCACAAAGCTAAGCAGGCGAAACGACTCTTCCCCAAAACACGACTCTTTAGATATAGCTAAAGAGCGTTACGCCAAGGGAGAAATATCCAGAGAAGAGTTCGAGCAACTAAAGAAAGGCTTATTCTAGCTCTCTAAGAAGCTCCTGCAGGCTCATAAGAGATAATATCGCCGAGACATCAACCCCCAAAAAATCTTAGAAGACTGGTATTCATGTTACCGGGATGACCTGCACTCCTTGTGCTGCCACTAAATATTTTTTACTTTAAAGGTTAATAAACCTTGACAAAAGAAATACTCCATGCTAGTATGTAGTATATATTATTTCCAGTTGCTCCGATAGTTATTACTCAGCAAGGGAGGTTAAACAGTATGGCTACAGCAGTAAGATGGTACCGATACAGCAAGGATAAGTCGTCTCTCTTGGCAAGGATGAGGAGAATTGAGGGCCAAGCTAAGGGTATTCAGCAAATGATTGAAGAGGACCGCTACTGTATCGACATTGTTCAACAGTTAACTGCCCTCTCTGCGGCGACTGATGAGGTCTCGCTACTTATCCTGGAAAGCCACATTGAAGGTTGTGTCACCGATGCCATTCGTGAACAACACGGCGAGGAGCACATCAAGGAACTAATGGGCACAATACGAAAGGCCATGAAGCGGTAATGTCCGTAGCCTGTCTTCGGTAAAGGTAGTCAATGAGAATAGAGAGGAATCTGGGAGAAAGCAGGTGATACAAATGTTCAGATTCAAGAGCTGTCCAAGGTGCAAGGGCGATGTACTGGTTGACCTAGACCACCATGGATGGTATGAGGAATGCCTGCAATGTGGCTACCAGCGTGATCTGAAGGGCATGGCCAAAGTTCAGCAATGGCAAACTCAAGAAGTGAAGAGGAAATAGTTCAGTAGGTCGACGAGATGTGTCATCTGATTTTACTTATGCCATTATTAGGGCTTGCGTTATTTTGGCTCCTACCTCTAGGCTATGCCTTGCCAAGCTATGTAGTCATAGCATTGATATCGGCTTTTCTCTACTGGCTGATAACGAGGGCGATGAAGAAGCCCCTACAGGATGGGTTTCAGAGCCTAATCGGCACTGAGGCTGAGGTAGTATCCAGACTGGCGTCAGACCATTCAGCTCAATATCTAGTCCGCTCTCAAGGCGAACTATGGAGCGCATACTCCACAGAAGTTCTTAATATCGGAGAGTCGGTAAATATAGTGGCGGTAAAGGGAATCGGCGTAGTTGTTGAGGCGGCGGATAATGGTCATGATGAACTAGGCAATGCGAAGAAAATGCCTTCCGGAGCCAAGGATAATGAACAGCGTTGTCATTAATGGTGAGGCTCGTTTACCCGGAAACATGAGACTGGAGAGGACTCAGTGACAGAATCATTTGCCTACGGAATGTGGCCTTTTGTAGTGATTAACGCTGCCATATTCATCTTATTTGCCTTGAGTTACCTCAAACCCAAAAAGCGGTGGGAGTGGCGCTCCATGGGAGCCTTTAGTGCCTTTGTGGTAGCCCTGTTTACCGAGATGTACGGTTTCCCACTCACTATCTACATTTTCTTATCGACGTGGGGAAGCAAGTATCCCGTCACTAACCCCTTCAGTCACGCTAATGGCAATCTATGGGCAGTTCTCGCCGGGGGTTCTATGTATGTCTCGGGATTGTTCATGTTGCTCGGTGGGGTAGCCATGGTTGGTGGGCTGGTAATCATGGGTAAAGCTTGGAAACAGATACACAGAGCCAATGGCGAGTTGGTAACTTCAGGGCTCTATCGCCGGGTAAGGCACCCCCAGTACTTCGGACTCTTCTTGATTACAGTGGGCATGCTCATCCAATGGCCGACGATTATCACTGCCGCTATGTGGCCCATCCTGATGCTGATGTACTACCGACTGGCGCGCAGGGAGGAGAATGAAATGAAAAGCCGCTTTGGCGACCAATATGTTGCCTATAGACAGCAGGTGCCCATGTTCTGGCCACGGCTGGCAACGGCATCGCGGACAGTAAAGGTATGAAGCTGGTTGGAGTAAGAAACAATGAATGGCATTATCATTAATATAGACCCGGTAATCTTCCATCTCGGAGCTTTTGAGCTTCGCTGGTATAGTCTGTTTATAATGCTGGCAATCGTAGCCGCAGTGCTGATAACGGCGCACCAGGCCAAAAAGAAGGAGATTGCAACCGGGGAAATCTACTCCCTCGCTTTCTGGGTGGTGCTTGCCGGGATTCTGGGCGCCAGATTGGTCCACATAATAGACCGATGGGAATATTACGCGGGCAACCCGCTTCAACTACTCCAGCTTCAGCAGGGCGGCCTGGCGATATGGGGTGCACTTGCCGGAGGAGGACTGGCTCTAATCCTGTATGCCAGGAGCCGGCACCTATCGCTGGGCCGCCTTGTTGATGCTGTGGCTCCGGGCTTGCTGGTGGCTCAGATAATAGGTAGGTTTGGCTGCATTATTAACGGAGACGCCTATGGTGGTGTTACCCGTCTGCCCTGGGCTTTCATTTACACCCATCCTAATGCCCTGATTCCGTCAAACCTGTTCGGCTTACCAACACATCCCTATCCCGTATATGAGATAATCTGGAATACGCTAGCTCTGCTGGTAATTTTGTGGCTTGGTCGCCACTTCAAGAAAGATGGCCTGGTGTTCCTGAGCTACCTGTCGCTCTACTCCCTTGGGCGTTTTATCCTTACTTTTGTGCGGCAGGAAAACATTACACTCTGGGGATTACAGCAGGCTCAAATAATAGCCATACTTATTCTTATAGCTTCCCTAATAGCCATGATGTATTTGGCTAGCAAGCGACTACCACCTGAGAAGCTGACTGAATCATGAGGAGGTGAAATATTTTCTAGATAATAGGCAGATGAGAGTTATTAGCCCGTTGACAACAAAATCATATAAGCTAAGAAGGAGAAACTCAGATGAAGAAATTACTATTGATAGGCTCGAT